>JADMIO011456538.1_pt1 | contig 24824 bp, 23 predicted proteins | sample 8958161 | NCBI WGS metagenome assembly JADMIO01 (sample SAMN16585339, study PRJNA669376) | soil metagenome | isolation source: Crop rotation soil | place: USA: Cullars Rotation, Alabama | collected 2011
GGGGACACCGTGGACTGCAAGCCGATCAAGGACGGTGTGCTGACCGTCGTCACGAGCCTGCCCGGACCGAACTTCTGGGGCACGACCAACGCCGAGGTCGATCCGGACGACATCTCCAGCGGCATCGAGTACGACCTCGCCAACGACATCGCCACCAAGTGCGGCCTGAAGATGGAGTTCCGCAACGAGGGCTTCGACGCCATCGTCGCCGGCCAGATCGCCGCCGACAGCTACGACATCATCCTGTCCCAGGTCACCATCACCGACGACCGGGCCAAGGTCGTCGACTTCTCGACCGGCTACTTCAAGGCCGACCAGGGTCTGCTCGTCAAGGCCGGCACCGAGATCGCTTCGTGGGACGACGTCAAGGCGTTGAAGATCGGCGTCCAGGCGTCCACGACGGCTGAGTACTACTTCACGTCCGGAGAGGTTCCGGGCTGGACGCTCGACGGCGTCAAGTCGTATCCCGATCTGTCCTCGGCCTACGCCGCGCTCAATGCCGGCCAGGTCGACGGCATCGTCATCGACACGCCGATCAACCTCGGCCAGGCCACGCAGTCGGGCGGCAAGCTCGAGGTCGTCGGACAGTTCTCGACCGGCGAGGAGTACGGCGCCATCTTCGGCAAGGGCAACGGCAAGAAGGAGATCCTCGATCCGATCATCCAGGGTCTGATCGACGACGGCACCGTCAACGAGCTCATCGCGAAGTACCTCGGCGGCGATCCGTCGACGGTTCCCTTCATCGACGTTCCCACCTCCTGAGCCACCACCGGTGAACGAGCCGGGACTGCTCGTCGGCTCACCTGCCCCACGGCGGGTGAGCCGGGTGCTCACCTATCGCAAGGCGGCAGTCGTCAGCCTGCTGTTCCCACCCGCCGGCATCCCGGCGATGTACCACTCGTTGAAGGCCGGCAAGCTGGCCGCGCTCGGGGAGACGGAGCCCGCACGCGAGGAAGGCGGCAAGGCCCGCGACTGGGCGTGGTACTCGGTCGGCATCGGGCTGACGGTGTACGTCCTGGCCTTCATCGCGTTCGTCCTCTTCAACAACCACGGTGCCGTGCGCATCGTGTTCTTCGGCTGGTCGATCCTGACCAACGGCAAAGCCTGGACCTCGATGCTCAAGGGCTTCTGGGTCAACGTCCAGGTGTTCCTGCTCGCCGAGCTGTTCGTACTCGTCTGGGCCCTCGTCGTCGCGATCGTGCGTCTCCTCCCAGGCAACGCGTGCCGTCCGATCCGGTTCCTCGCGACGGTGTACGTCGACGTGTTCCGTGCGATCCCGGCGATCCTCACCGTGTACCTGATCGGCCTCGGCCTGCTCCAGGCCAAGGCTCCGCTCGTCGGCGATCTGTCGGACAACCAGTACGTCATCCTCGCCCTGACCCTGACGTACGGGGCGTACGTGTCGGAGGTCTACCGCGCCGGCATCGAGTCGGTGCACTGGGGACAGGTCGCGGCGGCCAGGTCGCTGGGGCTCTCGTACAGCCAGACGCTGCGTCACGTCGTCGTGCCCCAGGCCGTGCGACGCGTGGTCGCTCCGCTGCTGAACGACTTCATCGGCCTGCAGAAGGACACCGCGATCATCAGCGTCATCGGCGTGCTCGATGTCGTCAGCCGGGCCCGGTTCATCAACAACTCCAAGGGCACGCTCGCCGCGTACTCGATGGCGGCCCTGCTGTTCCTGATCGTGACCATTCCGTTCACGCGGTGGCTGGAGTGGTTGCAGCGTCGCAGCCAGGCGCGCACGCAGGGCGGGCGCTGATGGCGTTCCTCGAGATCCACGACGTGCACAAGCACTTCGGCGAGGCGCACATCCTGCGCGGCATCACGTTGGACGTCGATCTCCATCAGGTGGTCTGCCTCATCGGTGCGTCCGGCAGTGGCAAGAGCACGCTGCTGCGCTGCATCAATGCGCTCGAGGAGATCGACGGGGGAGTGATCCGCCTGGACGGCGACCGCTGCAGTGGCCCGGGCATCGACGTCGATGCACTCCGCCAGGACGTCGGCATCGTGTTCCAGTCGTTCAACCTGTTCCCGCACATGAACGTGCTCGACAACATCACGCTCGCGCCGCGCAAGGTGCTGCGGATGTCCAAGGACGAGGCCGAGGCCAACGCGATGGAACTGCTGACGCGGATCGGCCTGGCCCAGAAGGCAAAGGACTACCCGGATCGATTGTCGGGCGGCCAGCAGCAGCGGGTCGCGATCGTGCGCGCTCTGGCGATGGAGCCGCGGCTGATGCTGCTCGACGAGATCACCTCCGCCCTCGACCCGGAGCTCGTCGCCGAAGTGCTGAACATCGTCCGTGACCTGGCCCGGGACGGGATGACGATGATGCTCGCGACCCACGAGATGAACTTCGCCCGCGAGGTGTCGTCGAAGGTCTGCTTCCTGCACGAGGGGGTCATCCTCGAGGAAGGCCCGCCGGAGCGCATCTTCGGCAGCCCGACCGAGGAGCGCACCCAGGCGTTCCTCAAGCGCATCATCGACGCCGGCCGCCTGTGACCGGCGGCGGCGCCGCTTGAATTCGGCGCCCCTGGGCCGATGGTGCAGATATGTCTGTGCCCGTGACAGTTGACACTGAGACACTTTCGTCTTATCGTCTCAACATGACCCCGGCCGAGACGCGCATCCTCGACGCGACCAAGTCGTGCTGCGAGCGGTGGGGCATCGCCAAGGTCGGGGTGGACGACATCGCCGCCGCGGCCGGCGTCTCCCGGGCCACCCTGTATCGGATCTTCCCCGGTGGCCGCGACGTCGTGTTCGACGCGCTGCGGGTGCGCGAGCTCGAAGAGTTCTTCACCCGGCTCAAGAGCGGGGTCGTCGGCACCGAGTCGCTCGAGGACCTGCTCGTGCGCACCGTGGTCGTCGCCACCCACGAGCTCCACGCCGACGAGCACCTCGCGATCATGTTGATGGCCGAGCCCGGCGACACCCTCGCCCAGCTGACGGTGCAGGGCTTGCCCCGCATCATCCGGATGGCGTCGTTGTTCCTCGCCCCGCTCGTCGACCCCTACCTCGGTCGCGAGGAAGCGGCTCGGCTGGTCGACCTGCTCTCGCGGCTGGTCATCTCGTACTTCTTGGCACCGTCGGACCACGTCGACTTCCGCGACGAGGCCTCGGCCCGTTTCTTCATCCGCACCCAGATCCTGCCCGCGTTCGTCGCGGCGAACGTCATCCCCACAGGAGGGACCTCATGACCATCGTGCACAACGACAACCAGACCATCCTCGGCCGCGGCGAGATCGACGACATCGATGCCATCCTCGCCGTCCCGACGACCGACCCGAACGAGGTCGAGCACGTCGTCAAGAACAACGCCGACACGATCTTCACGTGGGACTACTCCCTGACCCGGCCGCCGCTGCGCAAGCTCTACGAGAAGGCCAAGGTCGGTCAGTGGAACTCCACCACCGACCTGCCGTGGGACACCGACGTCGACATCGAGAAGGTCGTCGCCAAGGACCAGGAGGTGCTCGGCACCGGCGTCGACGAGAACACCTTCATCGGCACCCCGGTGCAGAAGTGGGGCGACAAGGAGTGGCTCGAGTTCGGCATCGAAGGCCGCAACTGGATGCTCAGCCAGTTCCTCCACGGCGAGCAGGGCGCACTGCTGTGCACCGCCAAGATCGTCGAGACCGTGCCGTGGTACGACGCCAAGCTCTACGCGAGCACCCAGGTCGTCGATGAAGCCCGTCACGTCGAGGTGTTCGGCCGCTACCTGAACGAGAAGCTCGGCGGCCAGTACCAGGTCAACGCCCACCTCCGGCTGCTGCTCGACGACATCATCAACGACAGCCGCTGGGACATGACGTACCTCGGCATGCAGGTGATGGTCGAGGGCCTCGCCCTCGCTGCGTTCGGCTTCCTCCACCAGATCACGAGCGAGCCGTTGCTGAAGCAGCTCCTCCGCTACGTGATGAGCGACGAAGCCCGCCATGTGGCCTTCGGCGTGCTCTCGCTGAAGGAGGTCTACGACGGCATGACCGACGCCGAGATGAAGGATCGCCAGGAGTTCGCCTTCGAGGCCGCGGTGCGCATGCGTGACCGGTTCATGCAGCAGGAGGTCTGGGAGCGGATGGGCGTCAACATGCGCGACGTCATGCCGCTGCTGATCAACGACCCGACCCGCGAGATCTTCCAGTCGATGCTGTTCAGCAAGATCGTGCCGAACTGCAAGAAGCTCGGCCTGCTCGAGCGCAACGACAAGTGGCTGCGCCGTCGCTTCGAGGAGATGAACGTCATCCAGTTCGAGGACTGGGCCGACACCGGCGAGGAGTACACCGCCTTCGCCCTCGACGAGCAGCCGGTCCCCGTCGCCGGGGAGTGACCACCCGCCGCACTGCGGCGTGCAAAGGTGCTGGCACGTTTCGCGCACGGCTGCGCGATGTGCGCGCCCAGTCGTCTCACAACGCGCACCGTTGCGCGAATCGTGCCACGGCGGGGCGTTGACAATACAAGTGAGATACAAGTACGATACAAGTCGTGAACGACTCGACGACGGCCGACTGGAACCCGCAGCAGTACCGCAAGTTCGCCGAGGAGCGGGCCCAGCCGTTCGTCGACCTGCTCGCGTTGATCCGCGATCGACCCGTCCGCCACGCCGTCGATCTGGGGTGCGGCCCGGGTGAGCTGACCCGGCTCGCCGCCGACGAACTCGGGTGCGAGTCCATGGTCGGCGTCGACAACTCGCCGGCCATGCTCGCCAAGACGGGCGAGCACGCCGGGGGAGCGGTGACGTTTGCCGATGGCGACATCGGCGCATGGAGCGCACCGCCGACGCTCGACCTCGTCCTCGCCAACGCCGCACTCCAGTGGGTGCCGGATCACGCCGCTGTGCTCGCCCGATGGACGGCTGCGCTGCGGCCGGGTGGACAGCTCGCCGTGCAGGTCCCGGCGAACGCGTACATGCCGTCCCATCGGGTGGCCGACGAGGTCGCCCACGATCCACGGTTCGCGGAGGCCTTCGGCGACGAGGGCCCGCCGTCGGATCCGGTCGCCGACAACGTGCTCGAGCCCGAGCAGTACGCGTCGCTGCTCCACGACCTCGGATTCGTCGAGCAGCACGTCCGCCTTCAGGTGTATCCGCACGTGCTCGCCAGCAGTCGCGCGGTCGTCGAGTGGGTGCGCGGCACGACGCTCACCCGCTTCGAGAAGCGGCTGGACACGGCGACGTTCGCCGAGTTCCTCGACACGTACGAGCGCCGGCTGATCGAGGTCATCGGTGAGCACGAGCCGTACTTCTTCCCGTTCCGGCGGATCCTGATGTGGGGCCGCCTCGCTGCCTGACCACCCTGGTCGAAACGTGCCAGAACATGGCGAAAATGAAACGTCAATGCAGGTGGTGAGTGGCGTGTCGTTGACGCGAGAATGATCCCCAGACGTTGTGTCTGCTGGGAAGGAACGCATTGATGGCACGGTTCGGTCGGGTACTCACCGCGATGGTCACGCCGATGAACGAGGACGGTTCGCTGAACCTCGACGTCGCCCAGCAGTTGGCCCGATACCTCCAGGACCACGGCAACGACGGTCTCGTCATCGCCGGCACGACGGGCGAAGCGCCGGTGCTGACGGATGAGGAGCGGCTGTCGCTGTTCGCCGCGGTGATCGAGGCCGTCACGATCCCCGTCATCGCCGGCACGGGCACGAACGACACCGCTCACTCCGTGCACCTGACCAAGGAAGCCGCTGCGCTGGGCGCAGCCGGCACGCTCGGCCTGTGCCCCTATTACAACCGTCCGTCCCAGGCCGGCATCGAGGCTCACCTGCGGGCGATGGCTGCAGCGAGCGACCTGCCGATGATGATCTACGACATCCCGATCCGCACGGGCCGCAAGATCCTCACGTCGACCTTGCTGCGCCTGTTCAACGAGGTGTCGAACATCGTCGCCCTCAAGGACGCAGCGGGGAATCCCGGCGAGACGGCGTCGCTGATCAGCAGCGCCCCCGAGGGTGTCGAGGTCTACAGCGGCGACGACATCATGACGTTGCCGCTGATGGCGAGCGGCATCGTGGGCACGGTCGGCGTGGCGACGCACTGGCTCGGCGAGGACCATCAGCAGATGTTCGACCTGTGGGACAAGGGCGACACGATCGGTGCTCGCCTGGTCAACAGCCGGATGCTGGAGAGCTTCGCGTTCGAGACCGGCGACGATGCGCCGAACCCGCTGCCGAGCAAGGCGATGCTGCGTCACATCGGCATCCCCGTCGGCCAGGCCCGCCTGCCGATGGGTGACGCGCCGGCCTTCGTCGAGGAGCGAGCGCCGCAAGTGTGGGCCAACCTGGCACGATGGAGAGATGCGTTTCCCCTTCGCCCCCAGCCGTGACCTGAGCCGTTCGTGACCGCACCGGTCAAGATCACCTTCCTCGGAGGTCTCGGCGAGATCGGCCGCAACTGCATGGCCATCGAGCAGGACGGCAAGCTGCTGCTCATCGACTGCGGGCTGATGTTCCCCGATGCCGACATGCACGGCATCGATCTCGTCCTGCCCGACTTCACCTGGCTGCGCGAGAACAAGGATCGCGTCGTCGGCTGCGTCGCCACCCACGGTCACGAGGACCACGTCGGCGCGCTGCAGTACCTGTTGCGCGAGCTGAGCTTCCCGATCTTCGGGTCCGCCGTCACGCTCGGCCTGGCTCGCAACCGCATCGAGGAGGCCGGCCTGCTCGGCCGCACCGAGCTCGTCGTCGTCAAGGACGGCGAGCGGCGGATGATCGGGCCGTTCGACGTCGAGTTCATCCCGGTCACCCACAGCGTCCCGCACGCGCACGCCGTCGTCGTCCACACTCCCCAGGGAGTCATCGTCCACTCCGGCGACTTCAAGCTCGACCTCACCCCGGTCGACGGACGCCGCACCGACCTCGCCCGGCTCGGCGCGATCGCATCGAACGAGGGCGTGCGCGTCCTGCTCGCCGACAGCACGAACTCCGAGGAGGCCGGCCACGCGCCCAGCGAGAAGGCCGTGGGTGCGGTGCTGCGCGCGATCTTCGCCGAGCAGACCGGGCGACGGATCATCACGGCCAGCTTCGCCAGCCACCTCCACCGCATCCAGCAGATCGCGGACGCAGCCATTGCCAACGGGCGCATCGTCGCCACGCTCGGGTTGAGCATCAAGAAGAACGTGCGGATGGGCCGCGAGCTCGGCATCTTGAACATCCCCGACAAGTCGCTGATCGACATCGAGGAAGCCGACAAGTACCGCCCCGAGCAGCTGTGCATCGTCTCGACCGGTTCGCAGGGCGAGCCGATGTCGGCGCTCGGATTGCTCGCACGCGGCGAGAACCGTTGGGTCAAGGTCGGGGACAGCGACACCGTCATCCTCAGCAGCCACGCCATCCCCGGCAACGAGGGCAACGTCAACCGCGTCATCGACGGCCTGCTGCGCGCCGGTGTCGACGTGATCCACAGCGGTGTCGCCGACGTGCACGCGACCGGACACGCCCAGGCTGACGAGCTGAAGACGTACCTGTCGATCGTCAAGCCCGAGTACTACGTGCCGATCCACGGCGAGTACCGACACCTCGTCGCCAACTCCAAGCTCGGTGTCGTGATGGGCGTGCCGCCCCAGAACGTGCTGCTGTGCGAGGACGGCGACGTGCTCACGCTGAACGACGACGGCCTCACGCCGACCGGTCGCGTGCCGGCCGGCTACCTGTACGTCGACGGCATCGTCGGCGACGTCGGCCAAGGTGTGCTCCGCGACCGCAAGGTGCTCGCCGAGGAGGGCGTGGTCGTGGTCGTCGTGACGGTCGACATCCAGTCGGGCAAGGTGCTGACCGGCCCGGAGATCATCACCCGCGGTTGGGTCTACGCGCCCGAGGCCGAGGATCTCCTCGACGAAGCGTGCGACCGTGTTGCCGATGCCATCGAGGCGGCGCTGGCCAAGGGCGAGCGCAACGTCGATCAGCTCGAGCGCGATGTCCGTCGCGCCGCCGGCAAGTTCGTCAGCGAGCGCACCAAGCGCCGGCCGATGATCGTGCCCGTGGTGATGGAGGCGTGAGACCGCTCGCCGTCGCGGCGATCGCGTTGGTCGGCGCCCTGGGCGCCGCCGCGTGCTCGAGCGACGACGCCGGCTCGAAGGAGACCACCCCGACGACCGCCGCGCCGATCCCGGTCGGCGAAGCTCCGGTGCTCATCGAGCGCATCCGGCCGGCCGCCGAGGCGCTCGACGAACAACTCGGCGGGCCGCAGCAGTACTTCGAGATCAATGCGGATTCCTTCGAGGTGCACCTGTTCGTTGCGACCGAGGGCGCGACGCGGGCGACCCTCTACACCTACGGCGCCGACGGCACGTTGACCCCCGACGAGCCGCAGGTGGCGAGCGGACCCACGTTCGCTGCTGCCGACATGACGTTCGACGAGACCCGCGTGCTCGCGCTCACGGCATCGCAGCTGCCGACGTCGGTGATCCGCACGTTCGCCGTCGCCGGTGTGGACGGCGGTGGCGTGACGTACACGATCGACGTCCAGTCAGAGCTCGGCACCTCGTTCGCCGTCACGGTCGGCCCCACGGGAGCCGTGCTCGGAACGGACCAGCTCACGCCGGAGACGAGCGCGGACACGGTGGCCCCGACCAGCACCGAACCCTGAATGGCACCTGCCGCGCGTACCCCCTTGGTACGTTGGAAGGCCTATGGCCACCTGGGGGAGCAAGCCCCGCAACGAACGGACGACGACGCGCTCGTCGGCCCCGGCGCGCGTCGATTCGACGCGAGCGTTGGCCAAGGTGTCGACGTCGAAGGCGCTGGCCACACGGGATGCCGATCCGAGCGGCCCGGTCCGACGCGGTGACCAGGCGCGCACCGAGCTGCGCGATGCCGTCAGCGGACGCGAGCACGAGTTCGTCGGTGTCGCGTTCATCTTCGGCGGCGTGCTCGTCGCTCTCGCCGTCTACCTGAAGTCGGCCGGCATCCTCGGCCGCGGCGTCACCAACCTGCTCGCCTTCCTGGCCGGCCTCGGCCGTTTCGCCGTCCCGATCGTGCTCGTCCTGATCGGTCTGGCCCTGATCCGCAAGGGTCGCAGCGATCATCCGTACCGGCTCGCGTTCGGCTGGGGCGCGATCGGCATCGCCGCGCTCGGCCTGCTGCACACGTTCCGCACCGACCACACCGGCATCACCGGCAACAACGACACCGTCAAGAAGGCGGGCGGCTTCTTCGGGTCGCTGATCGCAGCGCCGCTCACCAACCTGATCGGATCGATCGGGGCGACCATCCTGCTGATCGGCTTCGGCTTCGTCGGAGTGCTGCTGATCTCGAACAAGAGCGTCCGCACGCTCGCGACCGGCGTGCGCTCCTCGGCCGGCATCTTGCTCACACCGGTCGGTCGTGCCGCGCGCAAGGCCGTGGGGGAGATGTCGACGCTCTCCAGCGAGCGCACTGCGCCGCACCTCGACGCGATCCCCGGCGTGGCGATCTACGACGCCGAGTCCGAGGAAGCCGACGAGCCCGCACCACCGAAGGCCCCGGTGAAGGCGCCGAAGCCGAAGAAGCCCATGGCGGCGCCCGATCCCTTGATCGCTACGGTCGCCGAGCAGGTCGAGCTCCCGCTCGGCCCGGCGGCACAGAAGGGCCAGTGGGTGCTGCCGCCGAGCACGTTCCTCGACAGGTCCGGGGCGCAGACCGTCGACAAGGCCGAGGTAGAGGCGCGGGGACGCACGCTGGTCGACTCGCTCGCGTCGCACGGTGTCGAGACCAAGCTCGTCGGGATGACGGTCGGCCCGACGGTCACCCGGTACGAGCTCGAGCTCGGCAGCGGCGTCAAGGTCGCCCGGGTGACCAGCCTGAACCGCGACATCGCCTACGCCATGGCCGCCATCGACGTGCGCATCCTGGCGCCGATCCCGGGCCGCTCGGCGATCGGCATCGAGGTGCCCAACCACACCCGCCAGCTCGTGACGCTCGGCGACATCATGACGTCTCCGGAGGCCAGGCTGGCGACGCATCCACTCGACGTCGCGGTCGGCAAGGACATCGCCGGACGCTCGGTGTTCCTCAACCTGGCGACGACGCCGCACCTGCTCATCGCGGGCGCGACGGGAGCCGGCAAGTCCAGCGGCATCAACTGCGTCATCACGTCGCTGCTGATGCGGACCACCCCCGACATCGTCAAGCTCATCCTCATCGACCCGAAGCAGGTCGAGATGGGCCAGTACGCCAAGCTGCCCCATCTGCTCACCCAGCCGGTGACCAACCCGAAGAAGGCCGCCAACGCGCTGCAGTGGGCGGTCAAGGAGATGAACCGGCGCTACGACGTGTTGTCCGAGGTCGGGTTCCGCGACATCACCGGCTACAACCAGGCGTTCGACCGGGGCGAGCTCGTGCCCGAGCAGATCCCCGGCCTGGAGGTCGACATCGAGCTCGACGGTCCGGTCAAGGGGCCGGAGCGGATGACGTACATCGTTGTGGTCGTCGACGAGCTCAACGACCTGATGATGACCGCCGCTCGAGACGTCGAGGAGAGCATCACGCTCATCGCCCAGAAAGCGCGCGCCGTGGGCATCCACCTCATCATCGCCACCCAGCGCCCGAGCGTGAACGTCATCACCGGCGTCATCAAGGCCAACGTGCCGGCGCGCATGGCGTTCGCGGTCAGCAGCCTCACCGACAGCCGCGTCATCCTCGACCAGCCGGGCGCGGAGAAGCTCGTCGGCAAGGGCGACATGCTCCTGCTGCCGGGCAACTCCAACGTCGCCCAGCGCATCCAGGGATCCTTCGTCAGCGAGGAAGAGGTCCGCAAGGTCGTCGGCCACTGGCGCCGTCAGGCACCTGAGGTCACGTACGTCTCCGGGGTCGAGGGCGACGAGGACGGCGGCAGCCCTGGCTTGTTCGGCAATGGCAGCGGCTCGAGCAGCAGCTCGTCCAGTTCGGGCGACGACGATGACGACGACTTGATGCGTCAGGCGATGGAGCTCGTCGTGCGCAGCCAGCTCGGCTCGACCTCGATGCTGCAGCGCAAGCTCAAGGTCGGCTTCGCCCGCGCCGGGCGCATCATGGACCTGCTCGAGCAGGGCGGTGTCGTCGGCCCGAGCGAGGGCTCCAAAGCACGCGCCGTGCTGATGACGGTCGAGGAGTTCGAGCTGATGCAGGACCGCGGCAGCAGCAACTGATCATCGACGGACCGCGTGTACGGTTCGATCCAACATCGATGCAGAGGGGGTCTGCCATGTCGGAGTTGGAGCTGGTCGAGGTCACGTCGGGGCTGAAGTTCCCGGAGGGGCCGATCGCGATGCCCGATGGGTCGGTGCTGCTCGTCGAGATGTTCGGCCCGAGGATCACCCGGGTCTTCCCCGACGGCACGAAGGAGACCGTCGCCGAGATCCCCGGTGGACCGAACGGCCTCGCCGTCGGGCCGGACGGGGCGCTGTACCTCTGCAACAACGGCGGCTGCTTCACACCTGTCGAGGTGGGGGAGTGGCTGCTGCCAGGTCCGTTCGACATGGCCCGATACATCGGTGGTCGCATCCAGCGCGTGGACATCGCATCGGGCGTCGTGACCGATCTCTACACCGAGTGCGACGGGCACCCGCTGCGGGCCCCGAACGACCTCGTCTTCGACGCTGCAGGCGGGATGTGGTTCACCGACCACGGGGTGCGAAACGAGCACGGCCGGATGACCGACCTGTGCGGCATCTACTACGCCCTGCCCGATGGGTCGAAGATCACCGAGGTCGTCTACCCGACCGAGGCCCCGAACGGGATCGGCCTGTCACCCGATGGCACCAAGGTGTACTGGGCCGAGACGTACACGGGGCGTGTCTACCAACGCACGGTCACCGCGCCCGGGGTCATCGCACCGCCGGCGCCGCTCGATCCGTCGTCGTGCCTCGCCGGCCTGCCCGGTCTGCAGCTGCTCGACTCGCTGGCGGTCGACGGTGACGGCAACGTGTGCGTCGCCACGCTCTCGAACGGAGGGGTGACGGTCATCTCGCCCGACGGGGCGAGCATCGTCCACCATCCGACGGGTGACCCGCTGACGACGAACATCTGCTTCGGCGACGCCGACGGCAGCGGCGAGTACCGCACCGCGTACATCACGTGCTCGGGGTCGGGGAAGCTGTACCGCACGACCTGGCCGAACCGGGGCCTGCGCCTGAACTTCCTGTAGCCCTGGCCGTACCGGCTGGGTGCCGCCCTCGGTACCGGGTGGTAACCGACGGGCATCTCGGCACGGTCGGTAGGCTCGCTCCGTGGCAAAACGGTTCTACATCGAGACGCTGGGTTGCCCCAAGAACCAGGTCGACTCGGACAAGTTGGTCGGCACGCTGCTGGCGGACGGCATGACGGCGACCGACGACGCGTCGCTCGCCGACCTCGTCGTGGTCAACACGTGCGCGTTCATCGGTGAGGCCCGCCAGGAGTCGATCGACACGATCCTCGCCCTCGAGGACCAGCGCCGCGACGGGTCGCGCCTCGTCGTCACCGGGTGCATGGCCGAGCGCTACGGCGACGAGCTCGCCGAGGCCCTGCCCGAGGTCGATCAGGTCGCCGGGTTCGGCGTGTCGGTGAACGTGCTCGCTGCCCCCGTGGCCAAGTCGGCGGGCCGCAAGCTGATCCCGGTCGGTTCGGCGCCCGTTCCGACGCTCGATCTGCTCAACCTGCCCCGGCCGAAGTCGTCGTCGCCGTGGGCGTACGTGAAAATCGCCGAGGGCTGCGACCGCTCGTGCGGCTTCTGTGCCATCCCGTCGTTCCGCGGCCCGCAGCGCAGCCGCGACGTCTCGTCGATCCTGTCCGAGGTCGAGCAGCTCGAGGCGCGCGAGATCGTGCTGATCGCCCAGGACCTCGCCAGTTACGGCAAGGACCGCCCCGACGAGCTCGGTGCCGGCTCCATCGTCCCGCTCGTCAAGGCCGTCACCGCAGCGACCGACTGGGTCCGGTTGCTGTACCTGTACCCGAGCGACCTCTCCGACGATCTCATCGACGCGATCTGCGCGACCGGAGTTCCGTACTTCGACCTGTCCCTGCAGCACGTCAGCAAGCCGCTGCTGCGACGGATGCGCCGGTGGGGTGATGGCGACCGCTTCCTGCGCCGCATCGAGGACATCCGCGCCCGCGAGCCGCAGGCTGCGTTCCGCAGCAACTTCATCGTCGGCTACCCGGGCGAGACCGAAGAGGACCACGATCGCTTGCTCGAGTTCGTCGAGGCGGCCCAGCTCGACTGGTGCGGGTTCTTCGCCTACAGCCCCGAGGACGGTACGTACGCGATGCAGCTCGACGGCGCCGTCGAGGAGTCGCTGATGCACGACCGTCTCGCCGAGCTGCGCGAGATGCAGGACTCGATCACGGCCGCCCGACGCGACTCGCTGATCGGCTCGACGTTGCGGGTGCTCGTCGACGAGCGCGGCGTCGGTCGCAGCCACCACGAGGCGCCCGAGATCGACGGCGTCATCCACGTCCCGGATTCGCTGGCGATCGGCGAGTTCCACGATGTCGAGATCGCCAACGCGCTCGGCCCCGATCTGGTCGCCGCCGGTGCGGCCGAGGTGGATTGATGCCGGTAGATCCCACCGCCGTTGCGACCTGGGCCAACCTGGTCACCATCGCGCGGATGTTCATCGCCCCGGTGATGTTCCTTGTGATCCCCGACGACGGCAAGGGCGCATGGGTCGCCGTCGTGGTGTGGTTCTTCCTCTGCGCCAGCGACGGCATCGACGGGTATCTCGCCCGACGCCACGGCAGCACGAACTTCGGTGCGTTCGTCGATCCGCTGGCTGACAAGTTCCTGGTGCTGGTGGCGATGATGACGCTGATCGACATCGGTGTGTTCTGGTGGCTGCCCGTCGCGATCATCTTCGCCCGTGAGCTGGCGATGAGCCTCTACCGCGTCGTCGTCGGTGCCAAGGGCATCAGCGTGCCGGCGAGCAAGGTCGCCAAGGTCAAGACGCTGACCCAGCAGTTCGCCGTTGCGTTCGCGATCGCTCCGCTGACGGTCGAGGATGCGACATGGCTGTGGAAGGGTCTGCTCTGGCTCTCGGTCCTGCTCGCGCTGATCAGCTTCGGCCAGTACATGTGGCGCGCGCATCGCCACAACGCCGTGGAGAGGCTCGTCCATGCGGGTTGACGTCGTCGCCGTCGGCACAGAGCTGCTGCTCGGTCAGATCGTCGACACGAACTCGTCGTGGATCGGCGAGCAGCTCGCCGCGCACGGCTTCGACTCGCTGATGCAGACCAAGGTCGGCGACAACCTGGCCAGGGTCGAGTCCGCGTTCCGGCGTGCCCTCGAAGACGCCGATGCCGTCATCGTCTGCGGCGGCCTCGGGCCGACCCACGACGATCTGACCCGCGACGCGATCGCCCGGGTGATGGGCGTCGAGCTGGTGACGCACGACGACATCGCCGAGCGCATCCGCGAGATGTTCGCCAGCCGCAACCGGCCGATGTCGGCGAACAACCTGCGCCAAGCCCAGGTGCCCGTCGGCGCTTCCGTCATCGAGCAGACCCGTGGCACCGCACCCGGCCTCATTTGTCCGGTCGTCATCGACGGCGTGACCAAGGTGCTCTACGCCGTGCCGGGCGTGCCGCACGAGATGAAGGACATGGTCGAGCGGGCGATCCTGCCGGATCTCCACGCCCGCAGCGGTGAGGTCGCCGTGATCGCCAGCCGCACGCTGCGCACCTGGGGCGACAGCGAGAGCGGCTTGAACGAGAAGCTCGATCCGTTGATCGCCGAGCTCGACGAGGTCGGCAACCCGACGCTCGCGTTCCTCGCCAGCGGCTGGGAAGGCCTCAAGGTCCGCCTCACCGCCAAGGCTCCGACGCTGCCGGAAGCGAACGAGCTGCTCGCGACCTGGGCGGCGCGCGTCGAGTCGATCATCGGCGACAAGGTGTTCGCCTACGACGACCAGAACATGGAGTACGTCGTCCTGGACATCTGCCGCACGCGAGGCCTGTCGCTCGGCTTGGCCGAGTCGGTCACGGGCGGCCTGATCGCCGGCCGGCTGACCGCGATCCCCGGCGCCAGCGACGTGCTGCGTGGCAGCGTCGTCTCCTATTCGAGCGAGGTCAAGTTCGACGTCCTCGGTGTCACGCCGGGTCCCGTCGTCAGCGAGGCCGTGGCAGCTGAGATGGCCGTCGGCGCCCGGCGGGTGCTCGGCTCGGACATCGGCCTGGCGGTCACCGGCGTCGCCGGCCCGACCGAGCAGGACGGCATGCCCGTCGGCACGCTGTGCATCGGTGTCGCGATCGGCGACGCGGTGCACACCACGACCGCACGGATGCCCGGCCAGCGCGAGCAGATGCGGCAGATGAGCGTCATCACGGCGCTCGACTTCCTCCGCCGCCACCTCGCCGGCATCGCCTGACCGTCACGTGGGCGCTCATGCCGCCAGCGCCTCTCGGGCGAAGACGCGCTCGCCGCAGCGGCAGACCACGGTGCCGATGGAGAAGCGGTTGGCAGCGCCGATGATCGAATCGACGTGGAACGCCACGAACTCGTCGTCGGCGATGTCGTCGTCCTCGTCGTCGTAGAGCTCCTCGTTCTCGCCGACGACATCGCGATCTCGGATCCAGCCGTCCCGCGCCAACGAGTCACGAACGGCACGCTCGAGCTCAGCGCGGCCGATGTGGGGGTGGTCGACCACGAGCGCCGTCGAGGTCGCCCGGGCGCTGGCGAGGCCGGGGAAGCCCCACTCGCAGCCGCACTTCGGGTTCGAGCACGCCACGGCCACCGGCGTCACCAGTTCGCCGTCGACGGCCCAGCAGTAGTCCCCGGCATCGTCGCCCTGGGTGATGTGTGTCGCCACGAGAACCTTCATTGCAACCTCCTGGTCGTGTTGGGGTGCTCGTATCGTGACCGAGGGGTGCGCGACTGCTCCCGGGAGTGGGTGGGGCGGCCTTGTAGCGTGGTGCCGCAATCTCGCCCTTGTAGCTCAGCTGGATAGAGCACCGGACTTCTAATCCGACGGTCGCACGTTCGAATCGTGCCGGGGGCGCCACACAGCTGGATCGAGCACCGGACTTCTCATCCGACGGTCGCACGTTCGAATCGTGCCGGGGGCGCCTCACAGCTGGATCGAGCACCGGTCTGACCGACCGTTCCTCAGCCGCAGGTGCTGTTCAAGGTGCCGCCGGTGCTGCTGTTCGAGACGAACGCACACGTGATCACGAAGCTGACGCTCGCATTCAAGGAGCTGTTCGACACCTTGACGTTGGTCGTGCCACCGGAGTTGTTCGTGACGCTCGACAACGCGCCGGAGATCTGCGACGAGCTGATCGCGATCTGAGCTGCTGGGAACGAGTTGATGAGCACTCCGGTCGCCGACGTGCCACTCGCCGTGGCACGGACGCCGTCCAACCGGATCAGTCCGCCGGTCTGACTGGTCAGGATCGCAGCCGAGCTCGTGCCCGCGACCGACTGGGTGTTCACGACGACGTTCCGGACGACGGCGGATCCGCTGCCCTCGAAGCTGATGCCGGACGCGGCCTCGGTGCTGCCGTCGATGTTGGTTGCCGTGGCGGTCGCGGAACCACCGTTCCAGGTCGGGCTCGAGGCTGCGACACGTGCACCTGCGGCCGTGTGGGCGTTGGTCGCCGTGACGGCTGCATCGGTGAGAGTCGGGTCGGCGGTGCTGTCGAGGTAGATGCCGTAGCTGGTCGATGTTGGCGATCCCGATCCGGTCGCCGTGGACGTGAGGCGGGTGATGTTCGGCGATGAGGTGGCCAGGTTCAGTCCCACGCTGTCGGGGCTGCCGGTTGCGGTCGTGGTGACGTCGCTCATCGTCGGTGTCGCGTTGAGCATCTGCATCCCGTAGGCACTCGGGCCCCCGGAACCCGTGGCCACGACTCGTGAAAACGAACCGATGGTGCCGTACATCACGATCCCGACGTTGTACAGCGACCCGCCCGATGCCGAGCCCGCCAGGTCGACGGAAGAAACCGTTCCGCCGAGGAAGTAGACGCCGTAGGCGAACGCACCGCCGGTGGCCTGTCCGTTCAGGCCATCGAGGGTCGACGACGATCCTGCCAGGAACGCGGCGATGTTCGCGTTGGAGCCGCCCGCCGCTGTCGCCGTGACGTTGCGCAGCGTCACTTTGCCGCTGGTGTTCCCGGTCCAGACAGCGACGCCGTTGACGCCGCCGCCACGGTTGACGACGGTGAGGTCGCGCACCTCGCTCGTGATCGTTGCGACCGTGGCGGGCGGATCAGCCCGGAGGGTCGCACCAGCGTTGTTCGCGTCGGGTGACACGGCGCTGGCGCAGGCGCACGAGATGGTCGTCGTGCCCTGTCCCGACCCTTCGATGTCCACGAAGTTCTTCAGCCGCACCGGCGTGGTGCCCGTGTCGTACGTGCCCGGCGCGATCCGGATGACGTAGGGATTGGTCGAGCTGTTGTCGGTGATCGAGCTCAGCGCAGCGACCGGCGAGGTGAAGTTGCCGCCCGAGGTGGCGACGGTGATGACGCGCGCGGGATTCACCGCATTCACGCCCGAGGGACCCTGGGGGCCCACCGGCCCCTGTGGTCCGGCGCCGGTCGGCGACACCACGTAGTAGCCCACGATGTCGATGATCACATCGACGCTGCCGGAGAAGTTGAAGACCTTGATGCCACCCGACGCCGACAGGCCGACGGTGACCTGGTTGGGGGTGGGCGGGCTGCCCGGGACGAAGTTCAGGTTGGAAGTCGTCGGACGGGCCACGTCTCCCGGGTACACCGTCAGGTAGCCACTGGCTGTCGGGCCGACCGCCGTGACGTTGGTGGCGATGCCAGTTGCAGACGAGGGGACAGTGCAGTTGCCGTTCGTTCCCCACACCGCGAAGTCGGCGACCTGGCCGGCGTCCAGAGGGGTGGCCCGGTTGCCGACGAGGGTGCTCGGTCTGGTGTCGACCAGTCGGCAGGGCGCGATCGGCACCAACGAGGACGGCTCGCCGGTCGAACCCGCCGCCTGCACCATCTGGTATGCCGTCAACCCGGCGGCCAGCAGCCCGAACGCCACGCCGAGGTGCGCAAACCGAAAGCTCGCCACGACCACGTCTCCCTCCCGTCACGTCCCCGACGTGCCGTCGAGATCCTCTCATCTCGTCCGCAGCCAACGGGGGACCGCCACGCCTGTCAGCCAGTCGCGTGGAACTGGCGACCGCGTTCGAGCATCGAGATGAGCACGAGCGCTCCGCCGGCTGCGATGACGCCGACGACGATCGACCGACGGAGGCCCGTGGCGCCGCCGGCACTGGCGATGAACGTGATCGCGAGCGCACTTCCGAGCGTGGCGCTCGTGCGTTGCGCCATGAAGTTGATCGAGCTGCCGATCGAGTGTTGATCAGCGGGCACGCCGAGCAACGTCGTCGCGATGAACGAGGGCAGTACGAGGCCACTCGTGATGCCGAGCATCGTGCCGCCGACGAGGACCGCGGTCATCGACGGCTCGTCACCCATCGTGATCCACAGGAACACGCAGCTCGCCAAGACGCCGATCGAGCCGGCGACCATGAACGGGCGTTGGCCGACTCGGTTGGCAGCACGACTGCTGAGCACCGCGGAGATGCCCGACGTCAGCGCGACCGGGCACGTCGCCAGGCCGGCCTTGGAGATGCCCCAGCCCCACTCGTTGACGGTGTGCTGCACGAACGCCCAGTTGACCGCGTAGAAGCCGACGCCGACGACCACGACACCGAGCGCGCCGTAGCGGAGATCGTTCGAGCGGAACAGGTCGAGCCGGATCAACGGGTTCGCCGACCGTCGGCAACCGGCGATGAAGCAGGCGAGCAGGACGCTGCCGACCACGAAGCAGAGCAGCGTCTTCCAGCCGAGCCAGCCCCATCCGGGTTGCGTCTTGCCCTGCACGATCCCGAGGGTGATGACCGACGTGGTCGCCATCACCAGGACGACGCCGAGCGGATCCGGCAGCCTCCGGGTGCGGTCGCGCGTGGTCTCGCGCATCACGAACGGTCCGAACCCGAGGGCGAAGGCGCAGATCGGGATGTTGAGCCAGAAGGCCCACTCCCATCCTCCGTGATCCACGATGACGCCGCCGAGCGACGGGCCGGCTGCCGACGACACGCCGCTCACGACCGCCCAGATCCCGATCGCTGAAGCGAGGCGGTCGGGGGGAAACGCAGCGATCAAGAGGGCGATGCCGGCGGGCCCGTACGAGGCGGCGCCGAGCGCTTGCACGGTCCGCGCCACCATGATCCAGCCCGGCGCCGGCGCGAGCCCGCCGATGACCGAGCCGACCGTGAACAGCAACGTCCCGATCAGCAACATCCGCTTGCGTCCGACGCGGTCGGCGAGCACGCCGGCAGGGATGAGGGTCGCGGCGCTCACGATCGTGAAGAGGTTGTTGATCCAGGACAGCTGGGCGGGCGTCGCGTCGGGGAAGTCGGCCCGGATGGCGGGGAACGTGACCACCATGATCGACATGCTCAGGCCGGTCAGTGCGGTGGTCGCGATCACGATGGCGAGCACCCAGTTGGCCTGAGTCGATCGTGGCTCAGGAGCGCGCGTGTCGATCGCCGTCGCCACTGTCGCCATCGCAGCGATGGTAACGCTCGGACCGATGTCGTCTCGGGGTTGGAGCTCACCCGGAGCGCGCCGCTCGACGCTGCAAGCGGGTTGCAAGAGGGATGCAGGTCGGGTCGGGTCCGATGGGCGTGTCACTCAACGAAAGGCATCACCATGTTCACTCGCAACCGCTCCGTCCTCGTCGCCGCGCTCGCCCTCTGCCTCCTCGCGGCATGTGGGTCGGACGATTCGGACAACTCTTCGTCCTCCACGGCTGCGGTCGTCACGCCTGCCACAAGCGCTGCGTCTGCCGACTCGCCGGTCCCGACCGACTCGGTTGCATCGAGCACGTCAGGCGACACCGATGCGACCACCACAGCGACTGCCGCGATCGACGCCGTCGAGTGGACGATCGAGGCCAACGACTACTCCTACTCCGACGTGCCCGACGCGGTGCCGGTCGGCACCAAGCTGAGCCTGATCAACACCTCGCACGTGGAGGTCCACGAGCTGGTCGCGGTCCGGCTCGCCGACGACGACACGCGCAGCGTCTCCGAGATCGTCACGCTCCCGCAGGACGAGCTCGGTGCTCTGATCGGACCCGGCCCGGCCACCGTCGTCGTCGCCCCGCCGGAGGAGGAAGGGTTTGCGGTGGTCGGTGACGGGTCCCTTGCCGAACCCGGTCGCTACCTCATCTTCTGCACGATCCCGCTCGGCGCCGATCCGGCCGAGTTCCTCGCCGCCGCCCAGGCGAGCGACGGCCCGCCGCAGGTCGCAGGCGGTGCACCGCACTTCACGGCGGGCATGTTCGCGGAGCTCATCGTCGACCCGGAGCTCTGACCGCAGCGGTCGCGAACTCTCACGACGCGGCCCGGCTCGAGCCTCTACCGTCGTCGGCATGGAACTTCCCGAAGGTGCATTGGCCCATCTCGCCGCCGACCACGTCGTGTGGTTGACCACGATCACGGACGCAGGGGCACCGGCTCCGTATCCGGTGTGGTTCGTCCTCGACGGCGAGGACATCGTCGTGTTCAGCGAGCCCAAGGCGAGGCGCCTGCACAACATCGGGGAGCGCCCGCTGGTCTCGCTGAACTTCAACTGCAGCCCGTTCGGTGACGACGTGTGGATCCTCACGGGTCGCGCGACGACCACCGCCGGGAAGCGGCCGAGCGAGGCACCGGGCTACGTCGACAAGTACGGCGAGAGCATCGTGCGCGATCTCAACACCACCGTCGAGGCCGTCGACGCCACCTACAACGTCGAGATCCGGATCCGCCCGGAGAGGATCCTCACGGTCTGAATCCCGGTCGCGACGGAAACGTGCCTCGCCGAACGATGAGTTGGCGGTGGTGGCGACGTCATCACCTCCGACGGCTCCGACCATGTTCGGATGCCCTGCAGGGGAGTACGGTGCGAACATGTGTACGATCGAGATGACGAGGCTGCGATGACCGGCTCCGCAGGAAATGATGTGGCCATCCGGACGAAGGCGCTCGGCCGCACGTTCGGTGAGTTCACGGCGGTCGGCGGTGTCGATCTCGAGATCCGCAAGGGCGAGATCTACGGCTTCCTCGGGCCGAACGGTGCGGGCAAGTCGACGACGGTGCGCATGCTGTGCACGCTGCTCGCCCCGACGAGTGGGTCGGCAGAGGTCGCCGGCTTCGACGTCGCCAGCCAGGCCGGTGACGTACGGCTGCGGATCGGCGTCGCCCTGCAAGAAGCTGCGCTCGATCCGAAGCAGACCGGCCGTGCGCTGCTGCGCTTGCAGGGGCTGCTGTACGGCTTGCCGAAGTCGGCGATGGCCAAGCGGGTCCAGGAGCTCGGCGAGCTGATCGACCTCGCCGATGCGCTCGACCGGCCGATCGGCACCTACTCCGGTGGCATGAAGCGTCGCCTCGATCTCGTCGCCGCGCTCGTCCACAACCCGGAGATCCTGTTCCTCGACGAGCCGACCACGGGGCTTGATCCCGTCAGCCGGGTCAGCGTCTGGGACGAGGTGCGACGGCTCAACACCGAGCTCGGCATGACGATCTTCCTGACGACCCAGTACCTCGAGGAAGCCGACGAGCTGTGCGGCCGGGTCGGCATCATCAACAGCGGCCGGCTCGTGGTCGAGGGCACGCCGGAGGACCTCAAGCGTTCGGTCGGGGCGGACATCATCATCGCCCGCGTCGATGGCGACGCCGCCCATCTCGTCGCCGCGATCCAGGCCCTCGACGGCATCCAGAGCGTCGAGGCCCACGGCAGCGAGCTCGTCATCGCCAGTGACAACGGCTCGGCCGCCATCAGCCCGGTTGCGATCGCTCTCAACGAGAGCAACGCAGCGGTCCGCGACCTCACGTTGCGCACGCCGACGCTCGACGACGTGTTCCTCGACGTCACCGGCACGCACATCGAACGATCGGAAGGAGCGGGTGGAGCCGCTGACAAACAACCCGCTGCGAAGAAGGAGGTCTCGGCATGACCGTCACCGACGTGGTCGCCTCGACCTCTGCCGCGACCGAGCTGCGCGCCCGTCCGGCGGGGATACTCCGCGACACCGCAGCCATCGCCGGTCGAGCCCTGCGCAGCGTGCCGCGCGATCTCGAGGGCGTCATCCCGCCGATCTTCATCTCGCTGTTCTTCTTCCTCGTCAACATCGCCACGCTGGAGAAGAGCTTCGGTCCCGAGTTCGACTACAAGGCGTTCCAGATGCCCACGGCGATCATGCTCGGCGTCACCGGTGTGTCACGGGCGCCCGCGCTCGTGCTCGACATCCAGAACGGCTACTTCGACCGGTTGCTGATGACCCCGATCCGGCGGACCTCGATCCTGGTCGGGCACATGGTCGCCGATGTCGTCGTTGCGATCGTGCTGACGATCCCGATCCTCATCGTCGGCTTCGTGATCGGGGTGCGATTCGACTCGGGCGTCCTCGGCGTGTTGATGTTCATCGCGCTCGCTGCGCTCTGGAGCCTTGCGTTCGCCGGATTCGGTTACTCGGTCGCCCTGAAGACGGGCAACCCGGCGGCGGTCAACTCGGTGTTCCTGCTGTTCTTCCCGTTCCTGTTCCTGACGACGTCGTACGTACCGCGGTCACAGTTGTCGCCGTGGCTCGACACGGTGGCGACGTTCAACCCGGTCACGTACATGCTCGAGGCCCTGCGCTCACTCGTCTCCAGCGGTTGGGAGTGGTCCGATCTCGGCAAGGCCGCGCTGGCGATCATCATCATGGGGACGATCAGCCTGTCGCTGTGCTTCGCCACCTTGCGTGGCCGCCTGCGCAAGGGCTGACGACAGACCTCGCTGCATCGATCAGGAATGGAGAAGCGGCGGTGACGCGGTCGGCGTACCGTCGTGCTCATGACCTACACCGTTGATTTCACGACCGTCTCGACCACCGGTGTCGAGACCTCTCCCGTCGCCGACGCGCTCGCCGGCTTGCGTGCCAACGAGGCCCGCTACTTCAAGAACAAGTACGACCACGTCTTCACCGTCGAGCCGGCGAGCAAGGCCAAGAAGACGATCGAGTGGGTGCACCGGATCCTGCAGGAGGAGCGCGGCTTCTCGATCGCGTCGAAGCCGCTCGAAGCGACCGAGTTCGAGGTCGAGAACTTCAAGATGGCGTACGTGTTCTACGAGTCCGGGCTGTCGATCAACGTCATGTACTCGACCGACGGACCGTCGAAGCGGGCGGTCGGGTTCAAGCTGTCCGACGGCATGGACGTGCCCGAGGAGCTGGAGACGCGCTTCAAGTTCGCCCGTCAGAAGTCGAAGCTGGCCGGCACGATCCGCGGCTCCTACTTCGTGATCAAGGGCGAGTACTGACCGGAGGACGATCTACGGCCGGAGGCGTTCGAGCGCGGCCACGAAGGATCGGCGCGCCGTGGCCGACAGCGGCGCGAGGAGCTCGTCCTCGCGTTCGTGGATGCGCGTGCGAACGGCGCGCATCGTGGTCGCGCCGTCGTCGGTGACATCGAGGACGTTGGTCCGGCGATCCGATCCGGTGCGCCGTCGAAGCTGGCCGAGGGTTTCGAGGCGGTCGATGTCACCGATGATCCGGTTGCGGCTGTAGCCGAGCGTGTCGGCGACCTCGACCTGACTCGAACCCGGTCGCCCGACCGCCGCGGCGAGAATCGCGTACTGCCACATCGTGATGCCGTGCTCGGCGGCTGCTGCTTCCTCGATCTTGCGCAGCGATCGGCTCAGGGGCATCAGCAGCGCCAAGAGGTCCCGGCGATTGTTCGTCATCGCCCATACGGTAGTGCCTATCATCACCAGGTTGTGATCATCACCACAGAGTGATCAACTGATGGCATGAGCACCGACCACCGACAGCTCCACCGGACAGCCCTCGACGCTGCGACCGCCGTCGTGGCGCGCATCACCGACGCCGACCTCGATCGCCCGACGCCGTGCGGGACCTGGAACCTCCGACAGTTGCTCGAGCACATGGTCGGCCAGCACTTCGGCTTCGCCGCTGTGGTCCGTGACGGCAAGGCGACTCAGGATGCGTACCGGCCCGCTGCGTTCACGCAGGTCAGCTGGAGGAACTCGATCGACGAGATGAGCGCGGCGTTCGCAACCGCCGACCTCGCAGCGCAGGTCGTCGAGATCGAGTTGCATCCGACTCAACCGCTGCCGATTGCGTTCCTCGTCGCAGCCCAGTTTCTCGACACCGTGGTGCACACATGGGACCTCGCCGCCGCCCTGGGGGAAACGTACGAGCCCGATGCAGTGTCCGCCGACGCCGTGCTGCGCATCGCCGAGACGATCCCTGACGATGCGGGACGAGAGCGTCCGGGCAGTGCGTTCGCGCACGCGTTGGCGTCGGACTCGGGCCCGTGGGAGCGCACGCTGGCGCTGCTCGGCCGAGACATCGCCTGGCGTGCCTGAGTCGGATGTGATCGGAGGGTTGCGGTGTAGGTTCCCGGCGTGAAGCACTTGGGAGAACGCAGTCTGCTCGTCACGGGCGCGGCGAGCGGTTTCGGTCGGATCATCGCGACGCGAGCGGCCGAGGCCGGCGCCCGGGTCACGGCGACCGACGTCAACGCCGAGGCGCTCGACGAGCTCGTCTCGTCCCTGCGGGCGAACGGAGCAGCGGCGATCGGCGTCGCGGGAGACGTGACGAGTCGAGCTGACCTGCAGGACGCGGTGCGCCAGGGGGTGGAAGCACACGGCTTCGTCGATGTCGCCGTGCTGAACGCCGGCATCATGCCGCTGGCGTTCTACGCCGACCATGCCAAGGCCGCCGATGCGTGGGATCGCTGCATCGACATCAACCTCAAGGGCGTGCTCAACGGCATCACCGCGGTGTACGACCACATGATCGAGATCGGCCGCGGGCACGTCGTGTGCATCTCTTCGATCTACGGCAACCATGCCGTGCAGGGCTCGGCGGTGTACTCGGCGAC
>JADMIO010828300.1_pt1 | contig 24821 bp, 15 predicted proteins | sample 8958161 | NCBI WGS metagenome assembly JADMIO01 (sample SAMN16585339, study PRJNA669376) | soil metagenome | isolation source: Crop rotation soil | place: USA: Cullars Rotation, Alabama | collected 2011
GGCCGCGACTTCAAGTCACGTGAATTCCAAGCTTCGGATCCCACTGTGCTGGAAAGGGTCCGATCTTCTCTCCGAAGATGACCTCTTTGTTCAGCGTGGCGTTCATGACTTCGATGATGAACGAGACGTAGGCCTTCGGCGGTGAGTATACCCACCGTTTTTCGAGGCGCAGATCGACACGATAGAACGTGGGATCCCGCGGCGGGCTCAGCGCGCGCGGAACGGGCACGAAGTTGTTCGAAGGTTGTACGGGTACGCCGGTATAGAGCATGAAGCGCGTCCCGGCGCGCCAGTTGCGGCCGAGGTCGAAGCTCAAGGCGGTGTTGAGCACGTGCGTCCGATCGAAGGCGCTCGGAAAATGCTCGCGACCCGCGCTGCGCATCGATCGCGACAACGTGTAAGAAACGAATCCCCCGAGGCGGCGCGTGAGCTTGCGGCGGATGTACACTTCGGCTCCTACCGCGGAACCGAGGCTGCGTGCGCTGCTGAGGCCATCGTCGTCGCCGTCGCCGTTGTTGTCTGGCCCGATGCTGAGGGCGTCGGTCATGTCGAGAAAGACGTTGTCGAAGACGCTGAAGGTAGCGGTGGTCTGGTCGGGGAGGTCGATTTCGACGCCGGCGCTCGATTGCAGACTCGTCTGCAAACCGCCTTGGAGTGAGCCGATGGCGAGCCCGGGGACCGGAATGATGAACGACGGCGGTTGATGGGCGACGCCGAAGTTGTGCAGCATGCGGATGCGATCGGTGATGTCGATCCGCGCGGAGATGCGCGGGTCGATCCCTACGGCCTGCGCGCTGCCCGATCGATAGAGATCGGCGCGAACCCCGGGGGTCACGGTGACGCCGGGAAGCTTCAGCACGGCATCGGTCCACGCACCTAGGGTGATGTCGTCGCGCGGCGGAAAGAGGGAATTGAATTGCCGCGTCATGGGGTCGTCGGGATCCGAATAAGGACGCAGGTCGGCGCGGTAGGCTTCGAAGAGAATGTCGGCACCGCCGCGCAGCTCGGTGACCGGCGAAACGACGTGCGACCCTTCGACGCGCGCTTGGGCCTGCGTGCTCAGAGCGACGCGCGGCTCGCCGGGAATCTTCGTGCGGTCGAATCCCACAGTGACGGCGGTGCGCAGTTTGGATCCAGGGGCGAGCTGGCGGTCGTAGCGAGTATCCAGCCGATAGAACTCCGAGCCAAAGAGGACATTGAGCGCACCGTTGCGCTTTTCGCCGATGAGATCGTAAGCCCCGAAGGTGAACATCGTGATGCGATCCTTCGGCGTGATGTCGTAAGAGACGCGCGCTTCGAAGTCGCGGTAGTCGAGCTTCACCTCCGGCGCGAGGAGCGAAAGCATGGCCGCGGTGAACGAGTAACGCCCGCCGATGAGCGCCGTGCCTTTGCCCGCCGCGAAACCGGTTTCGGCCATGGCACCGACATCGAAGAGGCGCGCGTTGCCTTCGCCGTGCAGCTCGCTGCGTGGCGCGGTCGCTTCGGCCGCGATAATGCCGCCCGCGAATCGGCCGAACTGCGCGGGATAGCCCCCCGCGTAGAGGTCGACGCGCTCGACCATGGCAGGGTGAATGACGGAGGGGCCGAGACCGACGTGATAGAGGTACGGCACCCTCACGCCGTCCAAGAAGTAGCCAATGTTCCCCGGCGGCGCGCCGCGCAGATAAAAGAAGGGGACGCCGGAGACGATGGGGGTGACGCCGGGGAGCGCTTCGATCGCGCGAAAGGGGTCACCGAAGGCGCCCGGCAGCTGGCGCACCTCGGCGCGCGTGAGCGTCGATACGCCGGGGGGACTGCGCTCGCCAATGATCGTGATTTCGGCCGGCGGTGCCGCTGGCGGCGTCGCTTCGGCGCTCGTCGCGGGCCCGGTCGTCGGAGCGGTCTTGCCGTCGTTCGTCGCGGCGCCGGAGCCGTCGTCGTCGCATCGGCGTCGTCGGCGCGTGGCTCTTGAAAGCGAACCTCGAAGCGAATGCGGGACGCGACGGGCTCTCCGCGACGGCGCGCTGGTTCGAATTGCCAGCTCGCGGCGGCCGCGGCCGCAGCCGAGGCAAAGGGCTCGTCCCCCTCGGTCGCCCGTGCGGCCTCGACCTTGCCATCGCGGCCGATCGTGAGCGTCAGAACGACGACGGCGTCGCCGCGAGCTCCTTCGGGGTACGCGACCTCGGCGGTCGAGGTAAGGGAAGGGGGGACGAGATCGGACGTCGAAGGCTCGGCGGACGGCGGCGCACCGGATGGCGCCGGAGGCTCCGCGAAGGCGGCGCGCGCGACGGATCCGAGGGCGAGCGCGACGCAAAGGGCACGACCACGAGCGAAGCGGTCGCGCTTCGTCATGCTGCGACTTCGGTAGCTGGAGCGAACCGCGAATCCGCCCAAGGAGAGCCCAAGCGATTTCACTAGCCGGGTTTGTACGCGCCGGCCAGGGTCGGAGCGTAGCGCCCGGGGAAAAATGGTACGCTCGTGCGAAAGCGCCACGCCGTACCCGGCGCGCCTCACCACGGAGCGACGACGATGTTCGAAAAGCCGATTCCGACCGTCCCCCACGTGCGCGGCTTCGCGCTGGGGCAGCTGCTCGAATTTCGGCGCAACATCCCGGCCTGGCAGATGAAGCTGATGAACGAGTACGGCGACATCTGCGGCGCCCAGCTCGGTGTTTTCCCTTGCGTGTTCGTGAGCACCCCCGAGCTAGCGCAATCGGTGCTGGTCGACAACGCGCACCACTATACGAAGAGCCGCGGTCTGCAGTCGCTCAAGCCTCTTTTGGGCGAGGGCCTGTTGACGAGCGAGCACGACTTTCATCGCCGTCAGCGAAAGCTCATCTCCCCCGGATTTCAACATCGCCGCATCGGAACGTACGCGGCGGCCATGGCGAGCTTCGCGGAAACCGCGCAGGCGCGCTGGAAAGAGGGGGAAATGATCGACGCCAGCGCGGCCATGATGCGCCTCACGCTGGCCATCGCCGGAAAGACGATGTTCAACGCCGATCTCGAGAAAGAAGCGAGCGAAGTAGGCGAAGCGGTGACCATCGCCAATCGCCACGCCATCGAGCAGATAAGCTCGCTCTTCCCCTTTCCCATGCCGTGGCCGACGCCGCGCACGCGACAAATCCAGAAGGCCGTCGCGCGGCTCGACCAAACGGTCTACGGCATGATCGCCGCGCGGCGCGCGTCCGGCGAAGATCCGGGGGACATCCTCTCCATGCTGCTCGGCGCCGAGGAGGAAGGGAGCGGCAACAAGATGACCGACACCGAGGTGCGCGACGAGACGATGACGCTTTTTCTCGCCGGGCACGAGACGACGGCCAACGCGCTCGCGTGGGCGCTCCACCTTTTGTCGCGACACCCCGAGGTCTACGCGCGTCTTCGCGCGGAAGCCGACGGCGTGCTCGGCGGTCGATCTCCGACCTTGGAAGACGTGCCGCACCTGCCGTACGCATTGCAGGTCTTCAAAGAGACGATGCGCCTCTATCCGCCGGCTTACATCATCGGTCGCACGGCGATGCGCCGCGTGCCGCTCGGCACGCACAGCTTGCCCGGCGGAATGACGGTGTTCATCAACATCTACGGAATGCACCGCCGCGCCCGTTATTTCCCGAACCCCGAGCGCTTCGATCCGGACAGGTTCCGCCCCGAAGCAGAAAAGGACATGGTGCGCTCGTCGTATCTGCCCTTCGGTGGCGGACCGCGCGTTTGCATCGGCAACCAGTTCGCTCTGCTCGAAGGTCAAATCGTGCTGGCGGCGCTCGCCCAGCGCATCACCTTCGAGGCCGCGAGCACGCGCGAGATCCAGCCCGAGCCGCTCATCACGCTGCGCCCCAAGGGGGGCGTGCCGCTGCTCGTGCGCCGGCGCCCCACGGTTCGCTCTGAACCGCTGCATCCGAGCACCTGGCGCTCGGCGCCTCCGGGTCAAGCGTAAGGGCGAGCTCTCCGCGTCACCGGCGCGGCGCGCCTGCCATGTTGAGCACGTCTTTGGCGTAAGGCGAATCGGGGTGCTCGGCGAGAAAGCGCTTGGCCACCGCCTGTGCTGCATCGAGCCGTCCCAATCGGGCGAGCGCTTGGATGATGATCACATCCCGTTCCTGTCCCAGGTTGCCGTTCGGAAATGCGGCTCGGTGCTGATCCATGAGGGACAACGCCGCTTGCGGATCGGTCGCCAACGCTCGCGTGGCGCGTTCGAGCAGATCTTCCTCGACCGCGGCGCTCGGAGCCGGACCGTGCTTTTGGCGAGCCGGCACCGGGTTGTCCGCGATTGCCAATGGAGGAGCCTTCGGCGCCGACGATATCCCCCACGGATCGCTGCGCGTCAGGATGGGTGATGCCTTTCGCACGGAGGATGCCGATGGAGTGGGCGAGGGGACGCCAGGAGAGGGACGCTCACGGATCCAATCGCGGTCGCTGCATTCGTTACAGGGTGAGGGTCCATCGACGGCGCTGGATACCGGATTCGGTGCGCTCAGCGACGCGACAGGGCGCGATGGACCGGGCGCCACGCGCTGAGGCTCGTCGGTGGGCGGCTCGAGCGGTGCGAGGTGTACCGGCGGGAGCTGGCTCACCGGAGCTGGTGAGGATGCGGTTTCCGGGTTGGCGCGCGAGGCCATCAGGGCGATCCACGCGGCCGCCATCGCAGCGACGGCGACGATCGCGAACCGAATCGGCTCCCATCGACGGGGTGACGTCGCTGCTGCGCGCCCAGCTGATGTAGCTGTCTCCGATTTTTCGAGCTGCCGCCTGACGGCAATCTCACGCCATCGTTCGACATCCGGATCGCTCGCGCGGCGCGAGCTCGAGGCAATGACTTCCGCGACGAGGTGCCCTTCGATGCGCTTCAACCGCGCGGTCGTCGGGAGCTCGTCGCTCTCGGCGACGCGAAGGGCCCTCTTCAGAGACTCCGGCACATCTTCGCACTCACGCAAGAGGGGCTCGCTTCGGCGACTCATGTGCACGTTTCCCTTCGGGCGCCGTGGCGCATAAAGAAAGCCTTCAATTCCTTGCGTGCAGCATGAAGGCGTGAATACGCCGTCTGCAGCGGGCACGAGAGCGCCTCGGCAATCTCCGGCATGGACATTTCTTCGAGCTCGTAGAGAACGAAGACGGTTTGCTTGGCCTCGTCGAGGCGCATGATCGCTTCCTCGAGCAGGTCCCGGGCTTGGCGTCGCTCGATGGTTTCGAGCTGCATGGGGGCTTGTGAAATCGCGGGGCCGCAATCGATGCGCGCGTCGCGATGACGGCGAAGGCGTCGATGATCGCTCAGCAGGCGCACCGTGACACCGTAGATCCAGGGGCGCAGCGGGCGGGTCCGGTCGATGTCGGACCACCTGCGATGGAGAATGACGAACACCTCCTGACAGAGGTCGTCGGCGGTGTCGCGATCCACGCCGAGGCGCCGGAGCAGGCGCCACACATAGGGCCCATGCGTGCGAAAAACCGCAACGAAATCAGATTCTTCGCCGTTTGCGCATGCGTGTGCGATGACCGGGGTCGTAAAACGCACGCTCATGCTGGTACCTGGCCGCAGCGACGCGGGATTATGGGCCAAAATGCACGCTGAGCCCGAGCTCGCCTTGCCCCGTCACATCCGACATGACCCAACTGTGAGCGAAGGTCGGGTTGTTGAAAGGCAGGCCGATCCCGAGCGCCGCGGTGAGCCAGACTCGCGCGCCGAGGTCGAAATAGGCGACGGCTCGACTGTAGCCCGAGAAATAAGGGGGCGCGGACGTGGCCCCGGGCGCCGTGATGACGCTCAACGCTGCGCCTCCGCAACCGGTGATTCTGCCCGCTCGACCTTCTAGGAGTACTGGACAAACGCCGACGGCGATGTCGGCTCGCCCGATGGGCGTCGAGGCAGACATGACGCCTTGCGGAACCCAGACTGTCGGCCTCACCTCGATCAACCACGACGACGACAGCGCGAACGCCATGTGCAGCCCCGCGCCGGTCGCGACATCGGGCAGCACGCCCCAACCGACATCGAGCGTGGGACCCACGTAAGCCAGGCCGGGCGACAGTGACCCAGGTTCCGATTTTTGACTCTGGTCGATCGCAGGCGGCGGACCCATTTGACCAAGAGCTGATCGCGCGCGGGGACGACGGTCCAGTAGGCTGCTCTCGGGCGGCGCGTATGTTACGCCGCGCGCCGATTGCGCCAGGAGACTGACCGCGAGCACGATGGACCGATTGAGGGACGAGCAGCTCTCGCCGGCGGTCGTGAACTCGCGCTGTCCCGACGCATTGCCTTCCGCGTCCGATGCCCGCAGAAAGACACGCCACCCGTTGTCAGCGGGCTCGCTCCACCCCTCGATGACCCGCGTCGCCCATGTGGGGCTGACGAAGATCGATCGCCCGAGCTGCTGCTCGACGGTTCGTGCGAGCTCGGCGGCGTCGATGCAATCCTCGGCTCCTGGAAGCCGTATCCAATTGAGCGAAACGGCGACGCGCGGCTCGTCGGCCCGCGCGTCGCCCGCAAACGCGAGACACGCGGCGCCAAGAATGAGGGTTGCTCGCAGCGCCGCGCGGCGCGGGAGCCTGCAATGCGATTCGCTCATCGCCAATCGATAATATCAGCGCAGCGTCATTGCCGCGATGATTCGATCATAACAACCGGGGGTGCGGCCCAGTCAAAGGGTGCGACCGACGTCGCGCCTACCCACGACATACAGTAGCGCTGCCAGCGCCGTGAACGGCAGCATGCTCAAGAGATCCGCGTGGGCGCCCGCGTAAAACGGGTTGTTCGTTTGCGACCACGCGTCGATCTTGCCGGTGAGATCGTCCATCAAGCCGGTCATGAAAGCGATCACGATGCCGGCGATGGCGCCCCCCGCGATGTAGCCTGACGAAAGCAGAACGCCGGGGCTCTTATCCCCTTCGGCTTCGAGCTCGGACGCGGTGAGACGCTCGTTGCCGGGGCGTTTTCGAATCTGGCGATCGACGAACCACCTGACAATGCCCCCCGCTAAAAGCGGCGTCGAGGACGAGATCGGTAAGTACACGCCTACGGCGAAGGCGAGCGATGGAACGCCGGAAAGCTCGAGGACGACGGCGATCATCGCGCCGAGGATGACGAGCGTCCAAGGGAGCTCGCGGTTCAAGATCCCCTTGATGATGTACGACATCAGCGTCGCCTTCGGCGCGTCGAACTTGGTGACGCGGGTGCCGTCGGGGCGAACGCTGTGCGTGCCGTTGACGCCGGGGTCGACCAGGTAGACGGCCTTGCCCGAAGGATCGACGAGGTATTTGCCCCGCGGGCCCCCTTGGTCGTCGAGCTTTTGCCAGACGAGGTACTCGCGCGCGTCGTCCTTGGCTTGAGGACCGGTGAGATGCTCGCGAGCGTGGAGCGGAGCCGGATCCGTGCGAAGCGCGGTGTCGAACGTCTCCACCACGCGGTCGCCGTCCGTCATGCTCTGCGGCACGTACACGGTGGCCACCGAATTGAGCTTGAGGAGGATCGGCCCGAGCACCACGGCCGACGCCACGGTGCCGACCAGGATCGAGATCTGCTGCAGCCGCGGCGTTGCGCCGATGAGGTGGCCCGTTTTCAAGTCTTGTGACGTCGTGCCGCCGTTGGAGATGGCGATGCAAACGATGGCACCCACCGCGAGCGCGGTGACGTAGTAGGTCGGCGCGGTCCAGCCGAGCAGCAGGAAGACGCCGCACGTGAGAAGCAACGTCGCCACGGTCATGCCCGACGTGGGGCTCGACGAAGAGCCGATCTCGCCGGTGAGGCGCGAGCTCACCGTGACGAACAAAAAGCCGAGGAGCAGAATCAAAATCGCGCCCCCCACGTTCATGCGCAGCGGGGGAGCGGCCGTGATCGCGGCGATGAGCACGATGCTCCCGATGAGCACCGTCTTCATCGACAGATCGCGGTCGGTGCGCGGCACGGCGGTTGGCCCGTCGCGTCGCGAGCCGCCGCGCAGATCGCGCAGGCCCCCTTGCATGCCTCGCCAGATCGTGGGGAGCGACCGCGCGAGGCTAATGACACCCCCTGCCGCGACGGCCCCCGCGCCGATGTAGAGAACATACGCGCCGCGGATGTCCTGCGGCGTCATGTCGCGAATGGGGATCGTGCCGGGAGCGAGCGGTCCGCTCAGGTTCTCGCCGAAGAATTGAATGGTGGGGATGAGCACCAGGTAGGCGAGCACGCCCCCCGCCGCCATGACCGCCGAAATGCGCGGGCCGATGATGTAGCCCACGCCAAGCAGCTCGGGGGAGATCTCGGCCGAGATGGAGCCCGCTTTGAGCGTCCCACCGAAGACCTTTTCCGGGATGTCCTTCCACGCGCGAAGGACCGTCATCACCGCTTTGTAGGCGAGCCCCACGCCGAACCCGACGAAGATGGTGTTCCCCCCGGAGGCCTCACGCGCGGCGCGATCTTCTCCGCCCCCTGCAGCGGCGCGCGATTCTGCGGACGCGCCCGCCTTGAGAACCTCCGCGCACGCGGTGCCCTCGGGATATTTGAGCTCGTGATGCTGCTCGACGATGAGCGCGCGTCGCAGCGGGATCATCATGAGGATGCCGAGCAGCCCACCGAGGAGCGAAACCAGCGTGACGAGCGACACCTCGAGATCGAAGCCGAGGATGAGGAGCGCGGGCATCGTCACGCCGACGCCGAAGGCGAGCGATTCTCCGGCCGACCCCGCGGTTTGCACGATGTTGTTCTCGAGGATCGTCGCGTTGCGCAAGCCGAGCTTCGACAAGAAACGAAAGAACGTGATCGACAGCACCGCCACGGGGATCGACGCGCTCACCGTGAGCCCGACTTTGAGCACGAGGTAGAGCGACGACGCGCCGAACACCACGCCGAGCAGCGTCCCCACGATCAGGGGGAGCGGCGTCAGCTCCGGCAAATGGGCAGACGCCGGGACGTAGGGGGTGACGGGGTCCAGCGATTCGGTCGCCGCCTGCGAGGAAGATTCCCGCACGGCTCGCCGCGCCTCCCAATCGACGCTGCCGTTCGCGGCTTCGTGCAGGGGAGGGGCAGGCGGGGGGGCTGGGCTGCTGGCCATGAGTTCTGTGCCTCTTATCAGCCAGTTCCGATATCATCCCCCCACTTCGCGTGGACAGCCCGAAACTCGACCTCCGTGAGCTTACGCCCGCCCTCTGGCCGGCGCTCGAAAAGCTCTTTGGCGAAAGTGGGGCTTGCGGTGGCTGTTGGTGCATGTTTTGGCGGCTATCTGCGGTAGAACGCTACGACGACGTCAAAGGGCCCCGGGCCAAGGCCCGTTTCAAATCGTTGGTCAAACGTGGAAAAGTTCATGGAATCTTGGCGTTTCACGGGGGGGAGCCGGTCGGTTGGTGCGCGTTCGAGCGGCGCCTCGAGCTCCCGAGGCTCGACCGTGCGCCGAGCCTCAAAATCGTCGACGCCGACCGCGTGTGGTCGCTCCCCTGCTTTTTCGTCAAGGCGGGGTGGCGCGGTCAGGGCGTCGCCGCTCAAATGCTCGTCGCCGCCGAAAAGGCGCTCGTCGCGCACGGCGCTGAAATCGCCGAAGGGTATCCGGTGAAGATGAACGGACGGCTGCCTGCCGCGTTCGCCTACACCGGGGTCACCTCGATGTTCGAGGCTTGCGGTTTTGCTGTGGCCGAGGCGCGGCCCAAGGGGAAGCAACGCTACCGCAAGGTACTCCAGACGGCGCGCCCGCGCCGCCGCGGCGACCTTCGTGCTTAGCGAACCGCAGTCGAAGCCCGCCGCGGCCATCCAACAGGAGGAGCGCCCCGCCCCGAAACGCGCGCATCTCACGCGCGCCGTCGATGGTCTGCTGTCCGGCGCCATCGCCGGCCTCTTGGCCGGCGCGACCGAAGCGGCGCTCCTGCAGTGGCACGGCCTCGGCACCAAAGGCATCGCCAGCGCGTTCATTTTCCTCGTCGCCAACGCCGAGCTTTGCGTGCCCATCGGCGCGCTGCTCGGTGTGATCCTCTTCACCTCGCTATCGCTGCTGCCGGAAGGGCTGTGGGAGGATTTCGTCGAGCGGCTGTCGCCCCCGTGGATCTACGGCGCAGGGGTCGCGGTGCCGCTCCTTTCGGCCGCGCTGTTCCGCATCTTTCTGTGGGTCACCGATCATTTCCGCAACACGTCGCTGGCCGCACTGGCCTCGATGTTCCTCTCGCTGGCGTCGATCATCAGCATCGCCGCGGTGGGGGCACTCGTCGCTTCCACCACGGAGCGGTACCTGAAGGGGGTCTGGGACACGCCGAAGCGCGCGGGCATCGTGATCGCTGTGCTGTGGATCGTGCTGGCCCTTCCCGGGCTCATCGCCGGCCCCGACGCCGCGGTGAACGGCCCCTTCGGATTCATCGGCCTCCTGCGCAAAGACACGCTCGACTACACCGCCCTTCTCACCATGGCGGTCCTCTGCGGCGGCTTTTTCGTGCAGCACTTCGTGGGGCGCGCGCGCCGGCAGGCGAAGCTCATCTTGGGCGGCGTGCTCCTCGTCTGCACCGCGTCGGGGGCCATCACGGCGTCTTCCGATCACGTGCGATCGATCATCCTCGATCGCGGCAACATGTCGTCCGTCTCGTTCCGCTTGATGCAGCGCCTGGGGGACACCGACGGCGACGGCTATTCGCGCTGGCTCGGCGGCGGCGACTGCAACGACAACGATCCCAACCGGCACCCCGGCGCCCGCGAGATCCGCGGCAACGGCATCGACGAAGATTGTGACGGCGAGGATCTCCCCGCCGCCAAGGTGACCGCCGAGCAGCGCGCGCGTGCCGCGCGTCCGGTGCTGCCGAACCAGTTGTCGTTTCTCCTCATTACCGTGGACACGCTGCGCCCCGACCTCGGCTACACCGGTTACGAGCGCCCGGTTTCACCGAACATCGACGAGCTCGCCAAGCGATCGATCATCTACGAGCAGGCCTACGCGATCTCGACGTACACCGGCTTTTCCATCGTCCCCATGATGGCGAGCCGCTATCCGTCGGAGATGGTGCGCTCGGATAGGCACGAAGTTTCTTACGCGAGCGAAAACGTGCTGCTCGCCGAGCGGCTGCGGGCGGCGGGCTATCACACGGCGGGCGCGGCTTCGCATTTTCTCTTCAACCCGGAGCTCGGCTGGGTCGACGGCTTCGAAAAGTTCGTGATGGCGCCGGTCGAGGGGGACGCGCCGCGCGGATCGCACGTCGACCTCTACCACTCCTCGCGCCCTCTCGCCGACACCGCCATTCGCTTCATCAACGACCCCCAGATCACGAGCGGTCCGTTCCTCATCTGGGTCCACTTCCTCGATCCTCACAAGCAGTACCTCGAGCATCCCGGCTACTCCAACTGGGGCAAGACTCCGCGGGCGCTCTACGACGGGGAAATTGCGTACACCGATCATCACATCGGTCGCGTGCTAAAGGCGCTGGCGGCATCGCCGGCGCGCGATCGCACCGCGGTGATCCTCACCGGCGATCACGGCGAAGCGTTCGGCGAGCACGGCGCGTTTTTCCATGGGCGAGAAGTGTGGGACGAGATCATGCGCGTGCCGCTTCTCATCGCGGTCCCCGGCGCCTCCTCGCGGCGCATCGCGCGACGCGTGAGCCACGTCGATCTGGCCCCCACGGTGCTCGACCTGGCGGGCATCGCGGAAGACTCCGGCGCGCGCGGCGTGAGCCTCTTGCCGGAGCTCTTCGGCGCCGAGGGGCCCGCGCGCCCGATCCTCATCGATCAGCCCCGTAATCCCTATTACCCGCCCAAGCGCGCCTACATCGACGGTCGCTACAAGCTCCACCACGCCATCGACTCCAACACGTATCGCCTCTTCGATCTCGATCGCGATCCCAAAGAGACGAACGATCTCGTCGAAGCGGACGCCGAGCTCTTTCGCAAGGTGCGGCGGACCTATGCCGCGTTCGCGTCGGAGATCGTCGAAATCAATCCGGTGCGCGGGCTCGATACGGGCAACAGCGAGGATCGCTAGCGCGCTGCGGCGGGGCTACGCCACGCGAAACAGCGTGGGGACGACTTCGGTCGCCTTGCCGAGCCGGCATTCGTCGAAGGCGCCGGCGTTGTCCGGAGCTTCGGGGCCGACGTAGATCGTCTTGGCGCCGGCCTGACGAGCGACGCGTACGAACCCTGCCGCGGGATAGACGGCCCCCGAGCTGCCGATGGTGACGAAGAGCGTCGCCCGCGAGAGCGCCGCGTGCACCTCGTCCATTTGGAACGGGATCTCGCCGAACCAGCAGATGTGCGGCCGAATGCGCGCGCCGCACCGACAGCGCGGAAGATCGACACCTGGATCGAGGTACGTCGCCGCGTCGTCGAAAGGGGGGGCGTGGTCGCGCTCGCAGCGGCTTTTCATGAGCTCGCCGTGCATGTGCACGACGCGCCGCGAGCCCCCGCGCTCGTGCAGGGGGTCGACGTTTTGCGTACAGAGAAAGAGACGATCGCCGACGCGCGCTTCCAGCGTCGCCAGCGCGGTGTGCGCGTCGTTGGGGCGAACGGTGCCGGCTTGCGCGCGCCGGAGGGAGTAGAAGCGCCACACGGTGGCCGGGCTCTTGGCCCACCCCTCCGGGGACGCCACGTCCTCGACGCGATGCTCTTCCCAGAGTCCACCGGCGTCGCGGAACGTTTGAATGCCGCTCTCCGCGCTGATGCCCGCGCCGGTGAGCACGAAAACTCGGGACCCCGCGTCGACGGCGAGCGGTTCGAAATTCTCGTGCGTGCCGGTGCGACCCACGGCGTCAATCTAGCAAAAATCGATTCAGAATCGGGCAAAGGCCGACACGCCGTAACCCGTACCGACGTAGTAGGGCGAAACGAATACGCGCCGCTCGGAAGCGACGGTCACGGTCCGCGTCTCGGGAAAAAAGAAAGATCCCACGATCTCTAGCGCGCCGACCCCCTGCAAGATGCCGTTGCCCACGAGAAGGATCTTGTACACCGTTTCTTTGTCGCAAGTGGGTGCACCGGCGTCACCGCAGGAGCCGCGATTGGCGTAGTCCATCCACGGCCCCACGACGGGGATGTAGAGGTTTTTGTCCTCTTCGCGATCGCTCGAAGCCGCGACGATTACCGACGCGACGTAGGGCACGCCCAGCGCGAAGATACCGCTGTGCATGAGCTCACGATTGGGACCGCTGATCGTCACGGTTTCGCGCGTCTGCGCGCTCACCGGGGGGGCGGCGAGAACGCCGGCACCCGCCACCGCCGCGGCCAAAAGAATGCGCTTCTCCATGAGAGGCTCCTCGTGCTGGTAACGCCGGCGCGCTCACCACGCGCCATCGATCGGAAGAGCAATCTCGGGACCATCGCCCATGTGTACTTCCGTCACAACCCCGAGGCGCACCGAGCGCGGCTGGACCCTCGTTTCGCCTATCGACTAGGAAGAAATCGGACCAAAGCAGGCGATCGTGCGTGCCTGGCATCCGCAATGCACCCCCCTCCGCCCGATGAGCGACGAAGGGAAGGTGAGAGGCATGAACACAAGACAACACGGAGAAGGGATCGTCGGCCGCATCGAAGCCGAGACGGTGATCGCCGGCGTGGTGGCGGGGACCATCATGGCTGCATTGGAAATGTTGGCGAGCTTGGCGGGGGGTCATCACCTGCTCTTGCCCTTCCGTTACGCAGCCAGCGTCGTGATGAGCACGAAAGCGTTCGAAGCAGGCTGGATCAGCGTCCTTTTGATCGGCGGCATCGTACACTTCTCGATCGCCACCATGTTCGCGTTCGCGTTCGGCGTCTTCAACACGCAGGTGCCGTGGCGTTCGCGGATTTGGGGTGCGCGCGAAGGTCTAATGGGGATGAGCTTCGCGACGCTCATCTGGCTCTTGGACTTTCAGGTCATCGCGCGGTTCTTTTATCCCTGGATGCTCGACCATTCGCAGATCATGCAGTGGTGGCTGCACGTCGTCGGCTTCGGCTTCCCGCTCGGTCTGTTGTTCGCGGCGCGCGAGAAGTCGCCGAGCCGCGTCGTGCGGCCCGCCGGCGGCCCCACCGTTCGCGGCTAGCCGCCCGGGGAAACGACCGCGGCCGATCGCCCGGCCAGCGCGGCGACCTGAGCCACGAGCGCTTCGGGTTCGACCGGCTTCGCCACGTGGCGCTGAAATCCCGACAGGATCGCCCGACGCGCATCTTCGGCGCGTGAATACGCAGTGAGCGCGGCGGCCGGAATACACCCGCCTTGCTCGGCCGACAGCGCGCGCACCTGGCGCATCAGCGCGTAGCCGTCCGAGCCGCTCATCCCGATATCGCTCAAAAGCACGTCCGGACGCTCGCGCGCCAGCAGCTCGAGCGCCGATTCGGCCCCTCCCGCCGTGATCGCGCGCGCACCTGCTTGATCGAGCACGGTCGCGATGAGCTCGCGCGCGTCGGGCTCGTCGTCGACGACGAGAACGGTGAGTCCGGCGAGCGGCTGGTTCTGCAGGCGTGGCATCACCTGCATGACTTGGCGGGGCTCGCACCGCTCGCGTGACGACACCTGCACCGCGCGCACCGGCAGCCTCACTTTGAAGGTCGCTCCGAGCCCCTCGCCCGGGCTGTCGACTTCCACCGTGCCGCCGTGGAGCTCGACCAAATGGCGAACGATGGCCAGGCCGAGCCCTAGCCCGCCGTGCCGCCGCGTGCTCGTGCCGTCCGCCTGGCGGAAGCGATCGAAAACGTGCGGAAGAAAATCGGGCTGAATTCCCTGGCCGTTGTCGGCGACCGAAATTTCGATGTGGGAATTGATCTGCGTGGTCGCGATTTCGACGTGCCCGTCGCGGGGCGTAAATTTGATCGCATTGGAAAGCAGGTTCCACACGATTTGCTGCAGTCGATCAGGATCGCCCGAATAGCGCTGGCTCGGAAGATCCGATTTCCACTCGAGCCGGATGTTCTTGGCGTCCGCGGCGGGGCGCACGGTGTCGATCGCCGCTTGAACGACGGCGGCGAGATCGATGGCGTCGAGCTCGAGGCGCAGCTTGCCGGTGATGATGCGGGACACGTCGAGAATGTCGTCGATGATGGCGGCCTGCGCGCGACCGTTGCGCTCGATGACGTCGAGCCCGCGCAGAAAGCGCGCCGGATCGAGCTTACCGCCGCGGATGATGCGCGCCCAGCCGAGGATGGCGGTGAGGGGCGTGCGAAGCTCGTGCGACACCGTCGCCAAAAATTCGTCTTTCATGCGGTTGGCGGCCTGTGCCTCGGCGCGCGCCTCGCGCTCCTGAGCGAGCAGATCGATGCGCGCCTGCTCGCTGCGCTTCTGCTCCTCGATGTCGATGGCGGTCCCGATCCACCCCGTCAGGATTCCCTTGTCGTCGCGATCGGGAAGCGCGCGCAGCAGGTGCCAGCGATAAACGCCATCGGCGGCGCGACGGAAGCGAACCTCCGTTTCCAGCGGGCCGCTGCTCTGCAAAGCGTTGCCGATGGCTGCCTTTGCGCGCTGCGCGTCGTCGGGATGGGCCGCGGCGATGCCGAACAAGCCGCTCGCGGCCGCGTCGAGCCCGGAATATGCCGTCCACGACCGGTTACAGTAGTAGGCCTCGCCGGTGACCCCCGCTCCCCACACGCAGAGGGGCATGGCTTCGAAAAGCCCGGAGACGCGCTCTTGGATGCGCTTTTCCGCGGCCTCGCGCTCGCGCTCGCGGAGCAAGCGGGCCTGCTCCTTGATCTTCTCCTTCTGCAGGAAGAGCTCGATGAAGACGGACACCTTGGAGCGCAAGATCTCGCCGTCGAACGGCTTCAAGAGATAGTCGACCGCGCCGTGCGAATAGCCGCGAAACACGTGAGCCGCGTCGCGGCTCAGCGCGGTGATGAAGATGATGGGCACGTCGCGGCTCTTGGGGCGGCTCTTGATGAGCTGCGCCGTTTTGAAACCGTCGATGCCCGGCATTTGCACGTCGAGCAAGATGAGGGCGAACTCTTGGGTCAAAAGCTCGCGCAGCGCTTCCTCGCCCGAGCTGCAGCGGACGATGTCGTGCCCGAGCGGCTCGAGCACGGCCACGAGCGCCACCAGATTGGCGGGATGATCATCGACGACGAGGATGCGCGCTCGCGGCGGGGTTGAGACGCTGGACGGGGGATCGACGAGCGGAAGCATGGGCTCCGAGGGGCGCTTCTTGTGCATGACGTCCAGGACTCTGTCCACGGTTTCTCATGCCCCCATGTCGTAGACCGGCTGAGCCGGCAGGTTTCGGCGCGTCCAGAATCGAATGAGATCGACGAGTTTGTCGGGTTCGATGGGCTTCGGCAGATAATCGAAAGCGCCGGCCTGGATGCACTTTTCACGGTCTTCTTTGAGCGCCTTGGCGGTGATGGCGATGATCGGCAGAGCGCGATAGCGCTGATCTTTGCGGATGCGCCGCAGCGTCTCGTACCCGTCGAGCTCCGGCATCATGATATCGAGAAGAACGACGTCCACCTCGGGATGCTTGGACAGCGTTTCGATGCCGGTGAGACCGTTCTCTGCATAGAGAACGTGTACGGCGTGGCTCTCGAGCACACTGGTCAAGGCGAAGATGTTGCGGATGTCGTCGTCGATGACGAGAACGGTGCGATCGGCGATGGAATCCTCCCTCCCGCGCCGCTCGTGCAGGAGCTGCCTCGCCTGCTCGGGCAACGTGTGCTCGACGCGATGGAGGAAGAGCGCGGTGTCGTTGAGCAGCTGTTCTTTCGATCCCTCGCTGTGCTTCTGAATGACCGACTCCGCGTAGCGGCGGGCCACGTGATCTTCGCTCGGGGCCAGATCCTTGCCCGTGTACACGATGACGGGCAGCGTGCGGTGGCTCGGCATGCGCTTCACCGATTCGATAAAGCCGAGCCCCTCGCGTCCGGGCCCGGAGATGTCGACCACCATGCAGTCGAACTCGCCCTTGGACAGCTCGGCCAACGCTGCCTTGGCATTGACCGCCAAGGTGACCTCGACGTCGTCGCCGGTGCCGACGAGCTCGGAGATGTCCTTGGCTTGCGCTCCGTCGCTCTCCACCAAGAGGAGCTTGCGCACGGAGCGATCGATGAATTTGGAGATGTGCGCAAAGGCGTTGTCGAGGCTCTCCTTGGTGACGGGTTTCTCCAGGTAGGCGAAGGCGCCGAGCACCGCGCTGCGATCTTCCTTTTCCACGACCGAGATGACGTGCACGGGGATGTGACGCGTGCGCGGATTTTTCTTCAGACGACCGAGCACGCTCCACCCGTCGAGCACGGGGAGCTGCAGATCGAGCGTGATGGCGGCGGGTTGCAGCTCGTTGGCCAGCGAGAGCCCGGTGTCACCGCGCGTGGCGACGATGGCCTTGAAGCCGCGCTCGCGCGCGAGATTCACCATGATGCGCGCGAACTTGAGATCGTCTTCGATGATGAGCAAAGCGCGATCCCCTTCGCGCAGGCGGTCACGATCGTCGTCCACCGGATCGTGCAGCATGGGATCCGGCTCGGCCAGAACACCGCGATCGCCGATGGGGAGCGCGGGCGGCGTGCGCAGGGCCTCGGCCACGTCCGCCGACAAGAGAGCGTCGAACCCCGATTCGGCGTTGTCTCGGTACGTCGCCGGCAAATACAAGGTGAACGTGCTCCCCACGCCGGGGCGGCTGTCGACCCGAATTTCGCCGCCCAAGAGGCGCGCGATCTGACGGCTGATGGAGAGGCCCAAGCCGGTGCCGCCGTATTTTCGGCTGGTCGTGCCGTCGGCTTGTTGGAACGCTTCGAAAATGAGCCGCTGCTTCTCCTTCGGAATGCCGATGCCGGTGTCGATCACCGAAAATCCGACGACCGGCTCGCTGCCATTGAGACCGGGCTCGGAGAAAGCGACGCCCGGGCGGGCTCCGTGGATGATCAGCTTGACCGTGCCCGCCTCGGTGAACTTGAAGGCATTGGCGAGCAGGTTCTTGAGCACCTGTTGCAGGCGCAGTTGGTCGGTGACGATGCTGCCGAGAGACGATTCGATGTTCACCGCGAACTCGAGCGACTTCTGCTCGGCCACGGGGCGAAACTGCCTTTCTACGAACTCGACCAGCTCCGAGAACGCGACCGTGCGCGGCTCGACCTGCATCTTCCCCGCCTCCACCTTGCAGAGGTCGAGGATCTCGTTGATGAGGGTGAGTAGATCGCCGCCCGCCGCGTAGATGGTCTTGGCGTACTCGACCTGCTTTTCGGAAAGGTTGTCCTCTTTGTTCTCCGAGAGGAGCTTGGCCAAAATGAGCAAGCTGTTGAGCGGCGTGCGCAGCTCGTGCGACATGTTGGCCAAGAATTCGGACTTGTATTTGGAGATGAGCGACAGCTGCGCCGCCTTTTCCTCGAGCGAGGCGCGCGCTTGCTCCACTTCGCGGTTCTTGACTTCGACCTTGGTGTTTTGCTCCTCGAGTAGGCGCGCTTTTTCTTCCAGCTCGAGGGCCTGCTTCTCGAGGGCGGAGTTGGTGCGCTTGAGCTCGTCCTGCTGCGCGGTCAGCTCGCGCGACTGGCTCTGCAGCTCTTGCGTCAGGCCCTGCGACTGCAAGAGCAGCTGCTCGGTGCGCATGTTGGCGATGATCATGTTCAGCACCACGCCGATGCTCTCCATCAGCTGATTGAGGAAGAGCCGGTGGATGGGGCTGAAGGTGTGAAACGACGCGAGCTCGATGACCGCTTTGACCTCGCCTTCGAAGAGCACGGGCAGCACGATGATGCTGAGCGGGGGCGCTTCGCCGAGCCCGGAGCTGATCTGCACGTAATCGGGGGGCACCTTGGTGAGCAGGATGGTCTGCTTTTCCAGGGCACATTGCCCGACCAGGCCCTCGCCGAGGCGGAAGGAATTGGAGACGTTCTTGCGCTCGCGATAGGCGTAGCTCGCGGTCAGCTTGAGACGGTCCGTCTCGGGATCCATCATGAAGAACGCGCCGCAGTGCGCGGACACGAGCGGAGTGAGCTGCGACATGATGAGGCTCGACACCGCTTCCAGGTTCTTCTGCCCCTGCATCATGCCGGAGAACTTGGCGAGGTTCGTCTTGAGCCAGTCCTGCTCGGTGTTCTTTTCGGTCGTCTCCTTGAGGTTGACGATCATCTGGTTGATGTTGTCTTTGAGCTGCGCGACCTCGCCCTCGGCCTCGACGGTGATGGAGCGCGTCAGATCGCCCTTGGTGACGGCGGTGGCGACGTTGGAGATGGCGCGCACCTGCGAAGTCAAATTGCCGGCCAGCTGATTCACGTTGTCGGTGAGCTGGCGCCAAGTGCCCATCGCGCCCGGCACCTTGGCCTGACCGCCCAGCTTGCCCTCGATACCGACCTCGCGGGCCACGGTGCTGACCTGCTCGGCGAAGGTGCCGAGGGTGTCGGTCATGCTGTTGATCGTCTCGGCGAGAGCGGCGACTTCGCCCTTGGCTTCCACGACGAAGCGCTGTTTCAAATCTCCATTGGCGACAGCGGTGACGATCTTGACGATACCGCGCACCTGGGTCGTCAGGTTGCGGGCCATGAAGTTGACGTTGTCGGTGAGGTCCTTCCAGGTGCCGGCCACGCCGGGCACGCGCGCTTGACCGCCGAGCTTTCCCTCCACGCCGACTTCGCGGGCCACGGTGCTGACCTGCTCGGCGAAGGTGCCGAGGGTGTCGGTCATGCTGTTGATCGTCTCGGCGAGAGCGGCGACTTCGCCCTTGGCTTCCACGACGAAGCGCTGTTTCAAATCTCCATTGGCGACAGCGGTGACGATCTTGACGATACCGCGCACCTGGGTCGTCAGGTTGCGGGCCATGAAGTTGACGTTGTCGGTGAGGTCTTTCCAAGTGCCGGCCACGCCGGGCACGTCGGCTTGGCCGCCGAGCTTGCCCTCGGTGCCGACTTCTTTGGCGACGCGCGTGACCTCGGCGGCGAAGGAGTTCAGCTGGTCCACCATGGTGTTCACGGTGTTCTTCAGCTCGAGAAACTCCCCTTTGGCATCGACCGTGATCTTCTTGGAGAGGTTGCCGTTGGCGACCGCCGTCGTGACGAGGGCGATGTTGCGCACCTGGCTCGTCAGGTTGGAGGCCATGAAGTTCACCTTGTCGGTGAGGTCTTTCCAGGTGCCGGAAATCCCGGGCACGGTCGCCTGACCGCCGAGTTTGCCTTCGGTGCCGACTTCTTTGGCGACGCGCGTGACTTCGGCGGCGAAGGAGTTGAGCTGATCCACCATGGTGTTGACGGTGTTCTTCAGCTCGAGCACTTCGCCTTTGGCATCGACGGTGATCTTCTTGGAGAGGTCGCCGCGGGCGACGGCCGTCGTCACCTCGGCGATGTTGCGCACTTGGGCCGTGAGGTTGTTGGCCAAGAGGTTCACGTTGTCGGTGAGATCGCGCCAGATGCCGGCCGCGTCGGGCACGGCGGCCTGACCGCCGAGCTTGCCGTCGGTGCCGACCTCCTTGGCCACGCGCGTGACCTCGGCGGCGAAGGAGCTCAATTGGTCGACCATCGAGTTGACGGTGGTGCCGATGCGCAAGAACTCGCCCTTCACGGGCTGCCCTTCGATTTGCAGCGCGATCTTCTGCGTAAAATCGCCGTCGGCGACCGCGCTGATGACGCGCGCGACCTCCGTGCTCGGCTGCACGAGATCGGCGATGAGCGAATTCAAGGCCTCCAGAATGCTCGTCCAACCCCCTTCCGCGCGATCGAGCGATGCGCGCTCGGTCATTCTTCCCTCGCGCCCGACGATGCGCCCCACGCGCACGATCTCGCTCACCAGCGCACCGTTCATGCTCGCCACGCGATTGAACGCCGCGGCCAACGCCGACATGGGGCCGCGGTGCCCATTTTCGGGGAGTCGCGTCGTGAAATCGCCGCGCCCCGCGGCTTCGAGCGCCTGGAGCAATCGCCGCAGCTCGGCCGGCGTTACGTCGGAGCGCCCGTTTCCGTTGCCGAGCGGGTGCTTGGACGACTTCGCCGAGCGCTTCGATGTGTCGAGGTCGAGCAGTTGCTTGCCATTGGAATGCAAGGGGCCGTCCTTTGTTGATTCGATCGAAGTTTTTCGATCAAGGGGCCGCACGGAGGACAGCCTCCTCCGGCGCACTGCGGTCACGCTGGCCATCGGGTCCTATTCGAAAGAAGGGTCGGACTTAGCTTACGAAGGTAGAGCCGGGGTTTCTCTCGAGTTCAGCGTGGCTCGGACCTTCGCCCCAGCGCTCTTGTCCACAGGGAATCGTTCCCGGCGGTCCGATTGCGCTGTTTTCAGCGCATCGTGAGGACTTTAGGCCCGGGTCATTGGCCACAACGCGTCAAATCAATCGATCTTCAGGCCGATCCCAATCCCGTAGCTCGTCCATCTCGGCGGATTCGAGCGACAGCGCGTCTGCCGCGAGGGCGTCGAGGAGGCCCTGCAGGGCGTGCTCTCCCGACCGGGCGCGTTCTTCCGCGGCCGCGATCACCCGCGCCGCGTCGTAGCGGGCAAAGAGCGGCTCCCAGAGCGATCCCCTGCGCGCCGCGACGACGGGCGCGCGCGACGGGTGCGAGGCCAGCTTGCGCAGCAGCTCGATCGAAACGAACGGCATGTCGCACGCGACCGCGATGGCTCGCCCTTCACCGGCGCGGGCGAGAAGCGCGATGAGCCCGCCGAGCGGTCCAATCCCCGGCGGATTGTCGGCAATGCATTCCACATCGATATCTGCATACGCGTCATGCCGCCCCACGAGCACGGTCGTCCAACCGAGCTCCGCAAAGAGCCGCTGCCACCGAGCCACGAGCGTTCCGCCGGACGGGGCGGTGAGGAGCCCCTTGGCCACGCCCCCCATGCGACGCGAGCTCCCGCCCACGAAAATTCCGCCGCAGTCAGGCATCGGCGACCCGAAACACGTCTACCGCTTCCCCTTGAGCGAGTGAGTCCGCCTCGGCGGGCACCAGGGCGAACGCATCCGACCACGCCATGCTCGTCACGGCGCCGGACGCCTGGTTAGAAAGCGGGATCGCCGTCAGCGCACCGTCCTTCATCGCCAATCGCGATCGCACGAATTCGAGCCGTCCCGCCTTGTGCGCAACGGGCGCCTCCAGGCGAGCGCGCAGAATCATCGGCAGCGGACTCTCGTCTCCTTGCATCGCGCGCAAGAGAGGCAGTCCGAAGAGGGTGAAGGTCACCATCGAGCTCGCGGGATTGCCCGGCAGCGAGAGCACACGCACGCGCCCGGCCCGCCCGAGAGCAAGCGGCTTTCCCGGCTTGATGGCCACTTTCCAGAATGCGAGCGTCACTCCCGACTGCTCGAGCGCAGGGCGCACCACGTCGTGATCTCCGACGCTGACGCCCCCCACCGTGAGCACGACATCGCTGGCGGCGAGCGCGCGCTCCACCGCCGCACGCGTGGCCGGCAGGTCGTCGCCCACGAGCGGCGCGACGGTGACGGACGCACCCGCGTGCTCGGCGAGCAAGCGCAAGCCGATGGCATTGCTTTCGGCGATGGTGCCCGGGCGTGGGGGCTCGCCCGGCGCGCGTAGCTCGTCGCCGGTGCAAATGATGGTGACGCGAGGGCGTTCGGCGACGACGAGCTCCGGATGATCGAGCGATGCAGCGAGCGCGAGCTGAAACGCGCCGAGTCTCGTTCCCGCCCGCAGCGCGACGGCGCCTTCCGCGATGTCTTCGCCGATCTGCCGAATGTGCGAGCCGCGGGCGGGGGCGGTTTGGATCGTCGCGCGCGCGCCGTCGCGAATCACCTCTTCCTGCATGACCACGGTGTCGGCCCCGGCGGGCACGGGGGCTCCGGTAAAAATTCGGCACGCCGTGCCGCTCACGAGCGGAGCAGGCATCCTTCCTACGCGGCTCTCCGCGGTCACCTCGAGCGTCCACGGGCCGGCACCGCGCAGCGCGTCCGCCCCCACGGCGTACCCGTCCATCGCGCTTGCCGCAAAAGGGGGAAACGGCCCCCGCGCGACGACGGGCTTGGAGAGGACGCGGCCCGCGGCGTCGCGCAGATTCACCCGTTCGTTGCCGACGACCGGCACGTCGGTGAGCACCGTACGTCGTGCCTCTTCGAAGGAGAGCATCCCCGGGTCGTAGCATGACCGCTCCAGCTCCGGCGCGAACCGGACGCGCCATGGAATCGCTCCGTGGCGGTCGCGCATCGTGCCCCGACGACACGAGCGTCGGTGATCGGTCGTGGCCGCTGTTCCCACTGTTATGGAGAACTCATCCCGCGCTCGGCCTCACGGTGCCGACTAGAATTATTCAATCCAGTCAAATGCCGCTGGTGCTCCTCTCATTCGGACGCGTTTCTGACCTGTCCCGCGAGAGGTGAGCAACATGCCTGATGCCGATCCACCAACAGCGCGGGTGGAAGGCGGCCCCCCGGTGGAAGCCGCCGAGCTTTGAAAACCTGCACGATTAGAGGATGAAATGATCGCAACTCGTACTCGCACGTGGTGGCAGCACTTTTCCGCCGCGGGTGTTCTTCTCGCGCTTGCTTCTTGCTCGAGCGAAGGCGTCGCGCCGCCCTCGCCGATGGACGAAGACGAGCCGGGCGCGCTGCAAGGCGAGCTTGCGGTCTACATCGCGGACTACGACGACGGGACGACGGACACGCGCTACTTCCTCAAAGTCGCGGACGGGGACGAACGCCGACTTCACTTCAGCGTCGCGCCCGACGTGACGCCGGGATCGCGGGTCAAGATTTGGGGCACCCAGCAGGGCGAGAAGCTCGCGGTCACCAAATACAAGCTCGCGAACCAGATCGAGCGGGAAGGAATCGGCTCGCAGCAGCAGAAGTCCGAGCTCATCGACGCCGCGCAAAAGCCGGGACGCGTGCTTTGCGCCGCGCTCGTGAACGTCGGCGGCGGCACGGCAAAGACGACGCTCGACGCGGTGAAGAACTCGTTCCACGTGGGTACCGGTTCGGTCAATGCGTACTACCGCGAGAATTCGTTCGGCCAGGTCGGTCTGGAGGGGGGCGAGTACGGCCCGTTCACCTACGGCAGCTTCGGCAGCTGCGACTACAGCGGTCTAGCCAGCGCCATCAAGACCGAGGTGAAAAACGCGGGCGGTACGAATTGCCAGCAGTACGCGTTCGTCTTTGGTCCGCAACAGAGCAGCTGCGGGTGGTCGGGTCTCGGCCAGGTCGGCAGCTCCGACAAGCCGGCCAGCGACACCTGGTACAACGACTCGGTCAGCTGCGTCGTCGCCGTGCAGGAGCCCGGCCACAATTACGGCATGCAGCACTCGTCGTCGATCAGCTGCAGCGGCGGCGCCTTCGCCGACGACCTGTCGGGCTGCACGCACAGCGAGTACGGCGACAAGTACGACACCATGGGCGGCGGCTGCTACCACATGAACGCGTGGCAGAAGCTCTACCAGAAGTGGTTCGGCGGTTGTAACGCCGTGAAAACGACGTCGAGCGGCAAGTTCAACCTCTACCCGCTCGAGTCCCCGTGCAACGGCGTGCAGGTCCTCCAGCTGCCGTTCCCCGGCGGCAAGACGCGCTCCTTCCAGAGCACGACGCTCACGAGCTACTACCTCGAGCTTCGCACCGCGTCCGGCTTCGACAGCAAGTTCGGCACCCCCGCCGTCGTCATCCACGCGGGCGGCGCCCCCATCCTCCCCAACCAATCCAATCCGAAGGGGCTCCACACCTGGATCCTCAATTCCAACCTCAAGGCGGGGGGCTCGTTCTCCGATCCCGCCGGTGGTTTGACGTTCACCGTCGAATCGATCAGCACGTCCAGCGCCGTCGTCGATGTCAATTACGCGTCCGGCTCGGGCTCGCCGACTTGCCTCGACGGCAACAACACGGGCTTCACCCCTCCGGGCCCGACGGATTGCTCGGCGCCGATCTCCGACGCCGCGCCCCCCCCGCCTCCGGTGGACGCCAAGGCCGACACGGGCACGGGCGGCACGGGTGGCACCGGCACCGACGCCGCAGGAGGCAGCGCCGGTACGGCAGGATCGAGCGGCTCGGGCGGCACAGGCGCGGCAGGTGCCGCTGGAACCGCGGGCAAAGCGGGCAGCGGCGGGAAAG
>JADMIO010634523.1_pt1 | contig 24819 bp, 21 predicted proteins | sample 8958161 | NCBI WGS metagenome assembly JADMIO01 (sample SAMN16585339, study PRJNA669376) | soil metagenome | isolation source: Crop rotation soil | place: USA: Cullars Rotation, Alabama | collected 2011
CGGCATCCCCTTCCCGGCCCTGCCGCAATCGCCCGAGATCATGAACATCATCGTCCCGGATATGCTGCAGAATGCCCTGACGGGGGCCATGACAGTCGACCAGGCGGCCGATGACGCGGCCAAGAAGGTCAAGGACCTGATGGGCGGCGGCGGCCTTTAATCCGCGTCGCAGACAATCCGGCCGGCTGCGCCGCGCGCGCAGCCGGTCTTTCTCAAAAGCAGGACGCGCCACCGTGACGATCGTGACCGGCCAGGCCGAGGCCCCGCGCAAAGCCGCTGCAGTACGAAGCGGCCTGCCGGGAAAAATCTGGCAGCATCGCGCCGACTACGCCTACGTGCTTCCCGCTATCCTGGTGATGCTGATCGTCATCGCCTATCCGATCTACTACACGATCGACCTGTCGTTCTTTAAGACGCCGCCGGGGCTGCAGCTCAAAGACAAGATCTTCATCGGTCTCGACAACTATACCGCGATCCTCACCAGCGAGGTGTTCTGGAAGGTCACCCTGAACACGCTGATCTGGACGCTGGCTTCGACGGTGCTCTCATTCGCCCTCGGCTTTGCGGCGGCCCTCGCCCTGCATCGCGACTTCATCGGCCGCGGCGTGCTGCGCGCCATCTTGATCATCCCGTGGGTGATCAGTGCCGTCGCCGCCTCGTACATCTGGAAGTGGATCTACCACTCCGAGTTCGGCGTCATCGGCGCGGTGTTGATGCAACTGCATCTTGTCGACCGGCCGCCCAATTTCATCGACAGCGTCGGGACCGTCCTGCCCTCGCTGATCGTCGTCAACATCTGGCGCGAATTTCCCTTCGCCATGATCATGATGATGGCGGGCCTGCAGACCGTGCCCGATCAGTTGCTGCGTGCCGCCAGGGTCGACGGCGCCAGCGCCTGGCAGCGCTTCTGGCACGTGACCTTCCCGCATCTGAGCAACGTGTCCACCGTCACCATCCTCCTGCTGGCGGTCGCCAACTTCAATTCTTTCATCATCCCGTGGATCATGACCGGCGGGGGCCCCTCCAACGCCTCGCACATCTGGATCACGCACATCTACGAGCTCGCCTTCGGGCGCCAACGCTGGGGTGTCGCGTCGGCCTATTCGGTGCTGCTGTTCCTCATCCTGATGACGCTGGGCTACTTCTATGTGCGCGCGCTGGGCGGCAACGAACGCAAGGAGCGCGGCGCATGAGCTCGGTCGCCGACACCGCCCGGCCGCAGACCCGCCGCAAGCGTATCGACGGCTGGCGCTGGGCCGGCCGCATCTTCCTCTTGCTGATGCTGTTCTACACCGCCGTGCCGATGCTCTGGATGCTGCTGACGTCGATCAAATCCGGCTTCGCGGCGATGCAGTTCCCGCCGCAGTGGTGGCCGGCCGAGCCGACGCTCGCCAGCTACCAGAAGCTGCTCGATCCGCAGAACAGTGTCGGCCAGGACTTCCTGCACTTTTTCTGGAACAGCCTTTTTGTCTCGACCATCACCACGATCCTGTCGGTGATCGTGGCGGTTCCGGCCGCCTACGCCTTCTCCCGCTTCAGCTTCCCCGGACGCAACTTCCTGTTCTTCTCGGTGCTGCTGCGCAACATGTTCCCGGCGGTGATCTTCCTGGTCCCCCTGTTCATCCTCATGCGACTGCTCGGCCTGATAAACACGCCCGGCTCGCTGATCCTGACCTACATGACCTTCGGCCTGCCGCTCGCCATCTGGCTGCTCAAGGGATTCTACGACAACATCCCGGTGCAGCTGGAGCAGGCTGCCCGCATCGACGGCGCCACCCGCTTCCAGGCCTTCGTGACGATTGTCATGCCGCTGTCGGTCCCCGGCATCATCGCCACGGCGATCTATTCGTTCATCGGTGCCTGGAACGAGTACATCTATGCCTACACCTTCCTCAACAAGAACGACCAGCTGACCCTGCCGATCGGCATCCAGAGATTCTTTTCCGAAAACACCACGGATTTTCCTGGCCTGATGGCGGCGAGCTTCATGATGAGTGTGCCCGTGGTGGTGCTGTTCCTCGTCCTGCAACGATACTTCGTACGCGCCCTCACAGAAGGCGCGGTCAAGCACTAGGAGCTGCCGATGGCCCACGTAGTCCTCAAAGATCTCATCAAAACCTACGGCAACTTCAATGCCGTCAACAACGTGTCGCTGACGGTGGACGATGGCGAGTTCGTGGCCCTGGTCGGCCCCTCGGGCTGCGGTAAGACCACGACGCTCAACCTGGTCGCTGGTCTGATCCCCATCACCTCGGGCGACATCACCATCGGCGATCGCGTGGTCAACGATCTCGATCCCAAGGATCGGGACATTGCCATGGTGTTCCAGAACTACGCCCTCTACCCGCAGAAGTCGGTCTACAAGAATCTCGCTTTTCCGCTCCAGATGCGGCGGCTCCCCAAGGACGAAATCGACCGCAAGGTGAAGGAAGCGGCGCGCGTGCTCGACATGACGCACCTGCTCGAACGCAAGCCGCGTGAGCTCAGCGGCGGACAGCAGCAGCGCGTCGCGCTCGGCCGCGCCCTCGTCCGCGATCCCGCCGTGTTCCTGATGGACGAGCCGCTCTCCAACCTCGACGCCAAGCTGCGCGTGCAGATGCGCTCAGAGATCAAGCGCTTCCACCAGGACCTCGAGGCGACGATCATCTACGTGACCCACGACCAACTCGAGGCCGTGACGATGGCCGACAAGATGGCGGTGATGAACGGCGGCTTCCTGCAGCAATACGATTCGCCGGCACAGGTGTTTGCTCATCCGGTCAACATGTTCGTCGCCAGTTTCATCGGCAGCCCTGCGATGAGCCTCATTCCGCTCGAAGCCTCGACCGCCAATGGCGGCACAGTTCTGACCAGCGCCGAGGGCTGGACGTTGCCCCTGTCGCCGCTCAACGCCCGCAAGGTCGCCGCCGCCAGCGGCAGGAAGGTCGTGCTCGGCGCGCGCCACTCGACGATCAAGCTGCACAAATCCGCCGTGCCCGGCGCTGTGCCAGCCAAGGCCTATACGGTCGAGCCAACCGGCGATATCACCTTCGTGCAAGCCTTCCTCTCCGGCGCCATCGTCAACATCAGCGTCCCTCCGAACGTGCCCGTCATGCCCGACGAACCGATTTGGCTGGAGTTCGACCAGGATCGCATGCATCTGTTCGACGGCCAGAGCGAAATGGCGCTCAGGGCCGACTGACCCAAAGGCAGCTTTCATGAAGATCACCGCGATCAAGCCCTACCCGGTCTGGGTGGGGACGCGTAACCAGATGCTCGTCAAGGTCGAGACCGACGAGGGCGTTTACGGCTGGGGCGAGAGCGGCCTCAGCGGCCGCGAAAAGGCCGTGGCCGGCGCCGTCGAGCACTATCGCGAGTTCCTCATCGGACAGGACCCGATGCGCATCGGCCGCATCTGGCAGGAACTCTATCGCAGCCAGTATTTCGAGGGCGGCCGCGTGCTGCAGGCGGCGATCTCAGCCATCGACATCGCTCTCCACGATCTCAAGGGCAAGGCCCTCGGCGTTCCCGTCTATGAGCTGTTGGGCGGCAAGCAGCGCGACACGATCCCGACTTTCGCCACCACCCGCTCGGATCTCGGTGCCGAGGCGCTGGAGCAGACCAGGGAGCTGATCACGCAGGGCTGGTCGGTCATCCGCTTCATGCCGACCGGGCAAAAGAGCGATGGCCTGTTCGAGCCGCGCGAGAGCCTGGTCGAGAGCGCCCGCTGGTGCATCAAGATCCGCGAGGCCGTCGGCGACGCGCCGGTGCTGGGGATCGATTTCCACCATCGGCTCAGCGTCGCCGAGGCCGCGAGCTATTGCCAGAGGATGCCGAGCGGTACCCTCGACTTTCTCGAAGAACCGATCCGCGACGAGACCCCCAAAGCCTACGAGTCGCTGCGCACGATGACCGACGTGCCCTTCGCCATCGGCGAGGAGTTCGCGAGCAAGTGGCAGTTCCTGCCCTACATCGAGCGCGGCATCCACCAGTTCAACCGCATCGATGTGTGCAACGTCGGCGGGCTGACCGAGGCCATGAAGGTCGCCGGCTGGAGCGAGGCGCACTACGTCGACATGATGCCGCACAATCCACTCGGCCCGATCTGCACCGCCGCGACCGTACACTTCGGGGCCGCGGTCGCCAACTTCGCCTGGCTCGAAACCCGGGCGTCGCCGGGCGAACTTTATCACGGCTTCGACAACCCCGATTATTTCCCCGGCATGCTGACCCTCGAGGGCGCGGTGTACCGTGTGCCCGACCGTCCGGGACTGGGCGTCGATGTCAACGAAGGGGCGATCCAGCGCGAAAGCTTCAAATTCTGGGAAGCCCCCCACCTCCGCCGGAAGGACGGCTCGGTCACCAACTGGTAGCGCGGCTCGGCTGAAGTTTTCGGACCAGATCGCTCGCCGGCAGGCGTGCGACAGGCGAGTGGGCTGCCTATGACCCGGCCAGGTAAATCCGGAGACTTTGCTCGTGTCACTTCTCGCCCCCACGCCGCCCATGGGCTGGAACAGCTGGAACAGCTTTGCCACCACCATCACGGAGGCCCAGGCGCTCGACACGGCGGCGATCATGGCGGAGAAGCTGCTGCCCTTGGGCTATGATGTCTTCACCATAGATATCCAGTGGTATGAGCCCGGTGCCTCGAGCTACGAATACTCGAAGACCCCGCAAACCACGCTCGACGGCTATGGCCGCTGCGTGCCGGCGCCCAATCGCTTCCCTTCGGCCAAAGACGGCGCCGGCTTCACGCCGATCGGCCAGAAGGTTCATGCGCTCGGGCTGAAGTTCGGCATCCACATCATGCGTGGGATTCCGCGCCGCGCGGTGGAGCAGAACCTGCCGGTGCTCGGCACTGAGGTCCGCGCTCGCGACATCGCCGACACCACCAGCATCTGCAGCTGGAACCCCGACATGTACGGCGTCGACATGCAGAAGCCCGGCGCGCAGGACTACTACGACTCGATCTTTGCGCTCTACGCCTCCTGGGGTGTCGACTTCATCAAGATGGACGACATGAGCCGGCCCTATGATGCGCACGCCGCCGAGATCGAGGCGGCGCATGCGGCCATCGGCAAGACCGGCCGGCCGATGATCCTGTCGCTGTCCCCGGGCGAGACGCCAGTGATCCGGGGCGAGCATGTCAGCCGGTATGCGCAGATGTGGCGCATCAGCGACGACTTCTGGGACGAGTGGCCGATGCTTGAAGCGCAGTTCGTGCGGCTCGAGAACTGGACGCCTTATCGCCGGCCGGGCGCCTGGCCCGATCCCGACATGCTGCCTCTCGGCCGGCTGGCGCTCGGCGCCCGCGACAGCCGCTTCACGCCCGACGAGCAGCAGACGGTGATGACGCTCTGGGCCATCACCAAGTCGCCGCTGATCATGGGCGGCGACCTGCGCCATCTCGATGAGGCGACGCTGAGGCTGCTGACCAACCGCGAGGTGATCGCCCTCGATCAGCACAGCACCGACAACCGCCCGCACTTCGTGATGGACGGCATCCGCGTCTGGACCGCGCGCGGGTCCGACGTTGAAAGCTATCTCGCCGTGTTCAACATCACCGACAAACCTAAGCGGTTCGAGCTGACGCTGACCCAGCTGGAGATCGGCAGCCGCAGCGGGCGGGACCTATGGACCGGCCAGCCCGCGAGTGCACCGGATGGCCGCCTTCCCCTGGCATTGGCGCCGCACGCCAGCATTCTCTACGCGTTCACACCTTAGTCCCGCCGCTTCCCGCTCTTGACCGCGCCCTTCCGGCGGCAGTCAAATGCCGTGTTGTCATTGGCAGGGAGATGGCCGGCGTGGACGCGCCCAATCCTTCGGGAACGCACCTATCGGCGCGGGCCGAGCGCAATGCGCTTCTGGCCGACGTCCTTTCGCATGTCCGCCTGTCGGGCGCGATCTTCATGCGCGGCGAATATGGGGAGCCGTGGGCGTTCGAGACGCCCGAGACCCGGCAACTCAGCGCCATGCTGGCGCAGGGCTTCGAACGCCTGATCCCATTCCACGCCGTCACCACCGGGCGCGCCTGGGTCGACAGCGAGGGCGTCAACCATGTGCTTGAAGTGGGCGACCTCGCAATCGTCTCGCATGCGCACCAGCATCGGCTCGGCGGAGGTCCGCCGCCGGACAGGGCCACTCCGATCGGCAAGCTGATCCCACCGCTGCCCTGGACCGAAATGCCAGTCGTGCGGATCGATGGCGGCGGCGACCGAACCGAGATCATCTGCGGCTATTTCCGCTGCGACGAGCCGCTCTTCAACAACGTGCTCCGCTACCTGCCGCCGATTTTCGTGGTGCGGCCGCAGGGGGCGGCGGCCGAGTTCTTCGCCGCGACGATGAACTACGCGGCCTCCGGGGCGACCGGCGTCGAAGCGGCGCTGACGGCGCGGCTGCCCGAGATCCTACTCGCCGAAGCCCTTCGCCTGTTCTCGGAATCTTCGCCGCAGGCCAACGGCTGGCTGGCCGCTACCGGCGACCCGGTGATCGGCCGCGCCCTGGAGCTGCTGCACGAGGATCCGGTGCGCGAGTGGACTGTCGAGGATCTAGCGCGCGAGGCCGGCACCTCGCGCTCGGTGCTGAGCGACCGCTTCAACCGCCTGCTCGAGCAATCCCCGATGCAATATCTGACCGAGTGGCGCATGCAGCTCGCCGCCGACCTGCTGCGCTCCACCACGCTCAAGATCGCCGACATCGCCGACCGCGTCGGCTACGGCTCCGACGCCGCCTTCAGCCGCGCCTTCCACCGCCATGTTGGGGTATGGCCGGCCGAGTTTCGCGAGGGGTGAACCGGTCGGCCCGGATCTGGGCTTGGCCCCCGCAGCCCTTCCCGGTTTACCCTAGGACAATCCTCTGGTTGAGACGCCCGACAGGTCGTTTACGATCAGCACAACCGGAGGCGGCGATGGCTCGTCCACTCATTTCGCTGGTCATGATCGTAAAGAACGAGGCGCGCGGCATCCGCGAGACCCTCGAGTCGGCGAAGCCTTACATCGATAGGTATTGCCTCGTAGACACCGGTTCCACCGACGGTACGCCGGAGATCATCCGCCAAGTCATGTTCGACATTCCGGGCGAGCTTCACCTCGAACCATTCGTCGACTTCGGTACGACCCGCAGCCGGGCCCTCGAACTGGCGGGCCTCGACGCAGTCTTCACCTTGATGCTCAGCGGCGACGAGACGCTCCACAATGGCAAGGCTTTGCGCGAGTTTTGCGAGGAGTATCGCGAGGGCGACGCCGGCGCGTATTTTCTGCCCGTTCATTTCGGCCAGCAGGTTTACGATTCGGCGAGGCTTGCGCGCACGGATAAGCGATGGCGCTATGTCGGAACGACGCACGAAGTCCTCCGCGCCCCCGATGGGTCCGCGGTTGAGACACGCGTACCAGGATCCTTCGTCAAGCACGACCTGGCCCATCGGGACGCCAAAGGTCAGCAGACACGCTGGGAGCGCGACCTCGACTTGCTCGGCAAGGCCGTCAAAGACAATCCAGCCGATACTCGGGCGACCTTCTACCTTGCGCAAACCCTCGAGTGCCTCGGACGCCACGAGCCTGCTCTTGCAATGTATCGCAGGCGCGTCGAGCTCGGGGGATGGAAGGAAGAGGTTTATGAAGCCAAGTTCCGCATCGCCCGCATGATGGAGATGCTGGGCGAGTCGTGGGGTGAAGTTCAGCAGGCGTACCTGGACGCGTACGCCTTCAGCCCCATCCGGGCAGAACCTCTGCACGCGATCGCGCAACATTGGTGCGACGCCAAGAATTGGCCCCTGACTTACGCCTTTGCCTGGATCGGCGCGCAGATTGCATATCCGAAGGAATCTCACCTCTTCATCGACGCCAGTGTGTACGAGACCAAGTTGGCCGACCTTCTCGCGACCTCGGCTTACTACGTCGGCGAATATGAAATGGGGAGGGCCGCCGCAGCCAGCCTTCTGGCTCGCCAGCCCCACAACGAACGGTACCTGCGCAACTTTGAGTTTTACCAGGCCAGGTTCGACGCCGAAGCGCTGATCGCCTAGCGCTTGCTAAGAATTTCGTTCTAGTGAAAGAGGCTGCCGCTTGGCAGCCTCTCTTTTCCTCAACTGTGCCCGGTCGAGCCTGGGCCGGTCGGACCTTGCGGACCGGTCGGACCTTGCGGACCGGTCGGACCTTGCGGCCCGGTCGGACCTTGCGGCCCGGTCGGACCTTGCGGCCCGGTCGGGCCTCCCGGACCGGTTGCACCCTGCGGGCCAGTCGGACCTGCGGGCCCGGTAGCGCCGTCATGCCCCGTCGGACCACTAGGCCCTGTAGGACCGTCATTGCCGGTAGCACCTGTCGCGCCTGCCGGGCCGGTGGGACCGGTCGGGCCCGTCGCACCCGTCGAGCCGCCAATGCCGTTGATCCCATTGGTGCCATTTATGCCGTTGAGGCCGGGTGGGCCCATCGGTCCCCCACCGGTGCCACCCATATTGATGGTCACCATATCCGGATGCTGCGCCTTCAGGGCCAGGATGTGGAGAATGCACTTGTCGACTTGTTCGTCAGTACGCGGCGCGTGGGTAACGATGAAACCGCACTCGTCGTCCGACGAGACCAGAATCCGGAAGCTGCCCTTGGCGAGCGCCGGGGTACTGAGTAACGGAGAAACCGCTGGAAGGACGCTACTTGAAGCGATTACGGCCATCGCCGTGGTGGCGCCTGCTCTTCGGAGCACGCTAGTCTTTGTCTTGATACGCATACTTTTCCTCGAAGAATACCGAGGTGGCGCGCCGCTCGCCGCCAGGAGTACGCGGCCAGTCGGGATGACTGACCTGAAATTAGCAAATCATTGTGCATAACAATTCGCAATCTGTGGAAAACAGTGCACGGAGATATTGACAGTCTTAACCTTACCGCCGCGACGGAGCTCTCCACACCTGCAGCGGTTGGCAATTTTACTAAATGATTATTTGAAATTGTTTCGAACAGGCTTGGCTCGAGCAACTCACTGCCGGGTACAACGGGAGGGTCGATGACGCCTGCAATTACGCCGCGCGGGTCCGGGCTCGACCCTAAAGGCCCGCGAGCGGCCAGCCGATCAAACAGGGGCACGAGATTGCCGGCCAGCGATGCTGACCAGCAGCCACGAGCAAATTTCAGGGCAACCGTGCGTGATTGGTGGAGCTGAGGGCACTCCGTAATATTCGTTCACCCTAAGTCACGGATTTCGCCGGATATCCTTACAGACCGGGCGTTTGCGGGTTTTGAGCGGGTACTTTTTTGGGTACTCGGAGAATCCTCACTTTGCCCCTCTCAAGTGACCCGCGCTATCTCGAACAGCATGGTGGGAAGTGGCGCGTTACGCTGGCCGTTCCCAAAAAGCTTCGAGCCAAATTTGGGACGCGGCTAAAGCGCTCCCTTTATACCGACAGCCTGTCGGTCGCGAACCGCCGCAAGTGGACGGTGATCGCAGAGCTTCAGCGGACGTTCGAAGTCGCCCGGGGTGTCGCTAGAGGAGACCGAAACGCCCTACTCGCGGAAGCGGTCGAGCATAGCAAATGGTTCAGCGAACTCGACGAAGAGACCAAGCATCACCACCGCTACGACCTGATGCACAAGTGGTACGAACTGGCGGCACCTGGTATCGGCACCGAGCACACCGATGAAGGTCCGATCACGGTTTGGCGCGGCGAACCTAAGCGATTGGCCGACGACTACGTCAGTGTCGTCGAAGGCGCAAAAATGCCGCTAAGACTGTTCTACGACGAGTACCTCGCGACGATTAGGAACAAGGTCAAAGTCCGCACCCTCGAAGATGATCGGCGTGCCCTCGACTACCTAGAAAAATGGTGCGAACTGGAGAACGTGGATCGGGACCTCCGTGCTATTACCACCGGCGTCGCCAAGAAGTTCGTCAGTCAGATTCATCGGGTTGCCGGCGACATCGTGCCTCGCACCCAGAAAAAGTACATTGGCAGACTGAAACTCTACTTCGACCACGTCGTCTACCATGAGCATCTGCCTGCCAACCCGTGGGCTTCGGTCGTCCTGAAAGTAACAGAGCCATCGCAGGAGGAAGAAGAGCGCGCTTTTACCGACGATGAAGTCCCTCGCCTGCTGATTGGACCTGCATCCGACGTTATGGCAGACCTGATGCGTTTTGGGGCGCTCACCGGCGCTCGTCTTGATGCGATCATCTGTTTGCGTGTTAAAGACGCACGGCTCGGCGTGCTCACTTTCAAAGCGCAAAAGCGAGAAAAGACCACGCGGGACATTCCTACGCACCCGGACTTGGCTTCAATCGTCGCGGGCCGCAGCCTTGGAAAGAAAGAGGACGACTACCCGTTCCCGGAATACCCAGCTCCGCGAGAAAACTCGCAGCGCGAGAAGAGCTTCAAAGCCTCGAATGCGTTCACAGCCTATCGCCGTGAGTGTGGCGTCGATGAGCGCGTGGAGGGGAAGCGGCGGTCCCTGGTCAATTTCCATTCCTTCCGCAGGTGGTTCATTACCAAGGCGGAGCGCGCAGGATTCGACGAGCCGCTGATCGCCGCGATCGTTGGCCATAAGCGAAAGGGAATTACTCTGGGCCGGTACTCGGAGGATCCTGACTGGAAACGCGCCCAGCGTTGCATAAAAGCAGTTAGGCTGCCTCCGCTCGATCAGGGACCGATAGTCGAGCAAAGATCAATCACGCCGAGGCGCCGATAAGACCACAGACGCCGAAGGCGATTAAGGTTCGACGGCCCAACAAAGAACGAGGGTCGTCTGCAATCCGCGCGGATATCAGACGGAACGAGTGCCCGATTTCAACCCGCGCCTAGTTGTGGAGATAGACGGTTAGGTCCTCACGACTACCTCGGCCACGCCACCGACACTTTGCGCTGCACGGCAGCGCGACTGGGGTCGTCCATAAGCAGCGACCGCTTGGCGCCACAAGCGGACATCGCCGGAATGCCGCTTCGCAATAATCTGAAGTCAGCACACGCAACGGGGCTGGCGCCCCAACGTTTGCGTCGTCATGGAGCAGTCCTCTCTTAAGTTGCCTGATAAGTGGTTTGCCGGCCGTCGCGCGCTGGTGACAGGCAGCGCGACTGGGATCGGTGCTGCTGTTGCCCGCCGGCTGGCAGCTGAAGGCTCCGACGTAGTGGTTGATCACCTTAGGCAATCCCAAGAGGCTGCCGCACTTGCAAATGAGCTTGGCTCACTTGCTGTACGATCCTTGGCGATAGAGGCGGACGTTTCTGACCCCAACCAAGTGGCTGATATGTTCAGGCGGATCGATGACGAATGGGGCGGCATCGATATTCTTGTCTGCAACGCGGGCATCGATGGACGCGCCGCGCTAACTTGGCAGAGCAATCTCGACGATTGGCGTGCCGTGCTTGAGGTCAACCTGTTTGGGGCCTTCTATTGCGCCAGCGAGGCGCTTCGCCGGATGACGGCCGCTCGTAGCGGCGTCATCATCAACGTCACTTCCGTCCATGAGACCATTCCCTGGAGCGGTTACTCCGCCTACACCGCCTCCAAGGCGGCCGTCTCGATGCTCACCAAAACCATGGCTCAGGAGGCGGCTCCGTTCGGCGTCCGCGTCCTCGCCGTCGGCCCGGGGGCGATCAAGACCGACATCAACCGCGCAGTATGGTCGAGCGACGCCGGACTACTGGATCTGGAAGCCAAAATCCCGATGCGGCGGGTCGGTGACCCCGATGAGGTCGCTCGGATGGTCGCGCTGCTGGCTTCGGACCAGGCGAGCTACGTGACGGGAACCACCGTTTTCGTTGACGGTGGGATGCTCGACTATCCGTCCTTCGCGCACGGAGGTTGACGCGTGAGCCCGTCCGCAAAACATGCCCCAGGGTCTCCGGGGACCGCGCCGACCTGGACGTCGAGCGCCAAGGATCTCGTGTCCACCGCGTTAGGGTCAAGTCGCATCTGGGCCACATTCGGCTTCGGCATCGTCAACGAGATCTACTGGCCATCGACAGGCCAACCGCAGCTGCGGGACTTGGGGTTCATCGTCAAGTCGTCCAAAGGCTGGACGGAGATCAAGCGCAACCAGCGTTACATCATGACGACGCCAAAACCATATGTCCCCCTGCCGCGCGTCGTACATCAGACCGAGACATTCCGGTTGGAACTTGAGTACCTCCCGCATCCCCTCCGCGACGGCCTGCTCATCAGGTATGCGCTACAGAGCCAGTCTGACGATCTCGAACTCTACCTTCTGGCAGCGCCGCACCTGGGAGGTGAGCGTAAGGACAATAAGGCCAAAGCCGGCTTTGACCTGACGGCTGAAAGGGGCTCGGGCGCTCTTTGCATTGCGACAGACGGTGGCTTCGAGAGAGCGAGCGCCGGCTATGTCGGCGCTTCCGACGGATGGCAAGACTTTGAGCAGAACGGTGAAATGCGGTGGGCTTACCAAGAAGCTGGTGCCGGCAACGTTGCTCTTACCGCCAAACTCCCAACGCTGTCCGGCACGATCGCCATTGCCTTCGCGGAGTTCGTCGACGGTGCCCGAACACTTGCGCGCTCGAGCCTAGCGGACGACTATGAGGCTACGCGCAATCTATTCGTTCATGGGTGGGAAGACTGGGCGCGGACGTTGACGCTTCCGCAGGCCTCGCAGGAACTGAAACGGCAGGCGTACTTGTCCGCGACCGTTCTCAAGATTCATGAGGATCGCACCTACAATGGAGCCATCGTCGCGAGTTTGTCGGTTCCCTGGGGGCAGTCGCGAGATGATGTGGGCGGCTATCATCTGGTTTGGACTCGAGACGCCGTTCAGGCAGCTCTGTCGCTCGTGGCCATTGGCAAGAGCGACGACGCGGCGCGCGTCCTTTCGTACCTGATTGCCACTCAGGCGGATGATGGAAGCTGGGGACAAAACTCCTTCCCGTCAGGCCGCGGATACTGGTCGGGCAATCAACTCGACGAAGTCGTCATGCCGCTACTGCTTGCGGCCAAGTTGAGAGCCACGGGCGAGTTGATCCTGTCGAGGCCACTCGAGAAGATGGTTCGCCGAGCAATCTCTTACGTTGTCCGAAACGGTCCCATGACAGACCAGGATCGCTGGGAGGAAAATGCCGGCGCGAGTCCTTTTACGATCAGCCTGCTGCTCGTTGCGATGGTGTCTCTGGCCGACTTCTTCGGCGACGAAGAGAAAACCTATCTTCTCTCGCTGGCGGACTGCTGGAATGAGCGGCTCGAGAGTTGGACCTATACGACAATGGGCAAGTTTTGTGGTCCCGGAGTGCCGGGCTACTATGTGCGGCTCGGTCCGGTTCGAGGCGACGACGGCAGCCCGGGCAAGATCCCGGTTCGCAATCGGTCCGATGACCTTGTCGTGGAGGCGGTCGACATGATCGGCCTCGAGTTCCTCTACCTGGCACGGACCGGGCTACGGAGCGGGAGCGATCCTAAGATCATCACCACTGTTGGTCTGGTCGACAAGATTCTGGGTCTTGACATGCCAACTGGACGATCGTTCTACCGATACAACGGAGATGGCTACGGTGAACATGAGGACGGAAGTCCCTATGACGGCACTGGCATTGGCAGGCTATGGCCTCTCCTGACCGGCGAACGTGCTCACTATGCGGTCACAGCCGGCGACGATCCTCAGCCATATCTTGACGCAATGAACCGCATGACCGGACCCGGCGGATTAATCCCCGAACAGGTCTGGGATAGCGAAGCAATTCCGGATCGACATCTTTTTCCCGGCAAGCCATCTGGCAGCGCGATGCCGCTCGTTTGGGCTCATGCAGAATTCTTGAAACTGCTCTGTGCCAAGTCCAGCGGACGACCGGTTGAAATGCTCGATGCAGTCCTCGAGAGGTGGAATCGAAATGCGCCCGAAGCGCAAACGTGGTTCTGGCGCCCAACCAGTCCATTCGACAGCGCGCCTCAGGGGCGTGACCTTCGATTCGAGGCGGACCAGCGGTTCGCGTTGACTTATGAGATCGACGACAGCGACGCGGTAACAACTCAAGCGGAGCCTGGGCTCTTCGACTTGTACGGGGTGAGCATCTCGGGGCGGGCTACGACCCGTGCCACGATGTGCAGGTTCACGCTGTCTCTGTGTGACGGGAAAGAGTACAGCGGCGAAATCCTACTGTCTTCCTAACAGTCCGCGGGGTGAGAGTCGGGGAATATGATGTCGGCTTCGGGCCAGAAGCCGGCTCTTGATGTACAATCGGCGGCTCAAGGAAGCGAAGAGGTGGGCGGGATGGCGAGATTGTTGCCATGGACACCGCCACTAGCCCAAGCCCGTCTGGTGACTGCCGATCAAAGCCGATGAGGCTGCCAATCTGCACTACCGATGCGACGGACCATACCTAGAAACTGTCCGTGACGTTCGACGGTGTCCGGCACCGGAGGGACGCCATCTGGTCCTGGGCATGAGATCCGGATCTTTCACGGGGCAGCTGTGAGGAAGTGTTTGAATCTCCAGTCCCCTCTCCCAGCCCAATCGAAGGCATGGAGCGAGCACTAGCAGAGCGACGCCACTGTTTGGGAGCGTACGCGGGGAGTTTCGCCTAGGGGGACGTTCGAGCCGAATCTAGTCGCGACGAGCGCTATAGGCCCACCAACCTACCGATTTGCACAACCGATGCGCATGACCACCCATAAAAGCTTACAGTGCTATACCGTTCGGTTAGCTCAGTCGCCTCGGGGACGGCGAGATACTTCTCCCAGACCGTCCCCGTTTCTTCGTAGCGCCGGATGACCCATTTCAGATAATTGGTTCCAACATTCGCCAACCGTGCCGACGCGGTTGTCTTGGTCAATGCAGTGAGGACCATCATCATCAGCGGTGGCCAGCAGTATGGATATGACCACTGCAACGCGGGGAACTCTGGGTGCGGACTCGGATAAAGCCGATCCGTGACAGTCAGTCCTCGCTCGTGCTCGAAACGTGGCAAGTGTTCCACCATGCGAAGCGCCTGCTCTTCCGTGGCAACGTTCGCCCAGATCGTCCAATATGCGCACAGCGACCAAACCGGAATTTGATGGCCGTCGACGAAGTTGTACTCGAAGAAGAAGCCCTCGGTGTCGTTCCAACACAAGTCGCGGACGCGCTGCGCTCGCTGTTGACCAGCGCTTCGCCATTCAGCCGCTTCCTGACCAAAGCCTAGTGTCGCAGCAGTGAGCGCCAACACCTCGCAGTATCTAACGAGCTGCGAGTTGAGAGCGATTGGAACGCACTTCCGAATATCGCCCTCGAATAAGGCACAGAAGTCAAGTCCAGACTCTGCTTCCGCCGCGAGCTCCGGCCTGAGGTTTGGATCCGTCGTGTCGTTGTGTGTCGTCAGGCCAGTGGGAGTCGAATGGTCTCTGTCCAGCCAGTGGCTCCGATATTCCTGACGCAGGAGAGGATATGCCATGAGGATGAAGTCGCGATCACCGGTCGCCTCGTAGTATCGCCAGATGGCGTCGGCATGCAGTGGGGGCTGCGACCGCCCGGCAAAGTACGACCGGTTACCGTTCAGCACCTTCCCGTATCGCATAATCATAAAAAGCTGATTGAGGAGCATACCTCGCACAAGATCTACGCGTCCGTGCTCTAGTAGCCCGAGAATCACAAAATAGCTGTCCCACGCAAACATCTCCGGGAACGCGCCCTTACCGGCGCCGGGCCGAAACGGAAACGGCAGATACAACAGCGTCTCGGAATTACTCCGGGGCCCGAGCTTGCGGTCGCTGATCTTCGAGATCGTCTCCGTCCAAGTCCAGTCTGTGCCTGTCTCGCAAACGTCTCCCTCCCGGGCCGTGCGCATATCGGTATCCCATCCCGCGCGAATGGCATCGTCAAGTTTGCGCCACTTCCGCGTCAGCGCGGCGAGATCGAGGTCGTCAGTCGTCACGTGCCTGTTCCTTAAATGCCGACGGTAATCGAAAGCGCTAGGCCACGGTCCGTCCTACGGACGCGTTTCAACCGGGCGCGCACCCATCTGCCTGAATTGCCCAGGGCTCGGCCCCTGCCCTCTATTCCTTGATGCTGCCCACCAGGCCGTTGATGAAGTAGCGCTGCAGGACCACGAAGATCAGGACGATCGGCAGCGTCGTGATCAAGACGCCCATCATCGCCACGTTGGGGGTGATCTGCGCGCGCTGCGTCATCATCGCAGAGAGCGCCACGGGAAGCACCCTGAGGTCGATTGTCGTCGTTGCTACCAGCGGCCATATGTACATGTTCCAAGCAGTGAGGATCGTTATCGAAACGTAGGCTGCGACGGCCGGTCCGGATATCGGCACTACGATCAGCACAAAGAGCTGCCCCCAATTCGCCCCGTCGATCCGAGCTGCATCGAGCAGCTCATCGGAAAGTCCCGTGTAAAACTGACGGAAGACGAAGACCCCAAAGCTCGTCTGCGCCACCACGGGCAGGACGAGCCCCTGCCAGGTGTCGATCCAGTTCAGATTGCGGACAATCAGAAAGGTCGGAATGAGCAGGACCTGGAAGGGCACGAAGAGTGTGATTATGAAGACCCACAATGCGGCCCTGCGGCCCGGAAACGGCATCTTGGCGATGGCGAACCCCGTCGTCATCGAGATCAGCAATTGGAGAGCTGTCACGCTGATTGCGAAGATCGCCGAATTGGCCAATGCGTTGACCGTCAGCACGGCCATCGCATCGGCGGCATTCTCCAGGCGCACCGAGGATGGAAGCCAGGTCGGGGGGTAGAGCGCGACCTCGGTCGGCGTTTTGAGCGCGCTGACGGCAAGCCAGTAGAACGGGAACCCGATGATGATCGCGGCCAGCCCAATGCCGCCGATCCGAAGGGCGCGTTGCCAGAGCGGAGTAACGATCGTCATGTGCCCCCTCCCCCGGTTGCCCGCGGTGGCGTCAGAACGAGGGCCAGCAGGGCGACGATAACAAAGAGGGCAGTAGCGAGCGCGCTCGCGTAGCCCATGTCGAGCTCCGAGAAGGCCGCATCGAAGATGTACTTGATGAGGATGTCGGTGCTGCCCACGGGCCCGCCACCCGTCATCACCTGGATCACGTCGAAGCTGTCGAACAGGATGCCGCGCAGCGTGATGATAGTGACTAGGAAAGTCACCGGACGAACGCTGGGCCAGACAATGTGCCTCAGCCGCTGCCAGGTGTTTGCCCCATCGAGGTGCGCTGCCTCGAGTAGCGCCGGGTTGATGGCCTGCAGGGCGGCCAGGTAGAGCAGCAAGCCGAGCGGGAACCGCAGCCACACCACCACCACCGCGACCGCCGGCATCGACCATGCGGTCGATTTGAGCCATGCGGGGCCGACGACGCCAAACCAGGAGAGGACCGTATTGATGGGGCCGAAATGATCGTCGAAGATGAACCGCCATAAGACGGCAGAGGCGACGAAAGAAATCACCAGCGGCAACAGGTAGATCGTCCGGATCACGCGGATGCCGGGCAGCTTTGTGTTGATCAGCACGGCCAGCAGGAAGCTGGCCAGAACCGTGGGGACGACGCCAATGGCGATCAGGTAGACCGTCTTGACGATCGAGCTCACCGCGCGGGGATCGCGAGGAATCGCGAGGAAATTGGCGAAGCCGACGAAGCGCGGCGCGGAGATGAGGTCCCAGCTGAAAAGGCTTAGCCCAAAGGCGATGACCATCGGGACAATGACGAAGGTCGTAAATAGGACGACGTTGGGCGCGAGGAACAGGGCCAGCCAGCCCCAATCCGATCCGGTCCTCCGTCCAGGCGCTCTTCTGCGCACGAAACCACCCTTGGCGCGTACGCGCGACCCGACCTCAACGGCGGAGCTTTGACTGCTCATATCCATGCTCGAAGACCCAGAATGGTGTCGGCCCACAGGAGGGCCGGCACCTTGCACCGGAGGACCTGGGTGCAAACCTAACCCTTCTTGGCGATCTGCTCGGCAAGCGCTTGGTTCACCGCCGCTTCGGCATTCGCCAACTGCTCTTTCGGATCCGCTCCATTGAGGACGACCGAGTCCTCTGCGTCACGCAGTTGCTTGTTGATCACCGACTGAACCGCGTGCGGGATGGTATTCGGGTTGATCGCGCCGAAGGCGATCGAGTCCGAGAACACACTGGTGTTGGAGGGCGGTCCTGGCAGGTTGCGCCACACGGGGCTGTTGTAGAGGCTCTCGACTGGCGGCACGATGGCGTAAGTCGAAGACAGGATGCCCATCGCCCCATCGCCTGAATAGAACCAGGTGATGAAGTCGTAGACCAGGTCCGCGTTATTGGCGACGCCGGTGGGTGTCGCGTCCATAGCCAAAGATCCCATCCCGGTCTTGTGGACGCCGTTGATCTTCGGCGTGAAGCAGACGTCCCAGTCATCCTTCATGGACGAGCGGAAGCTCGGCACCAGGGCGCGTACCGTTTGCGTCATCGAGGCGAGGCCAGAGCTGAAGGCCGACCAGATGTCGCCGTTGGGGCTCTGCGTGTAGCTCGCGATGATGCCCTTCTTGGCCTGATCCCAATACATGGTGAAGGTCTTGAGCGCAGCATCGCTGGTGAGGTTGATCGTGCCGTCGTCGCGAAGCACGCTGCCGCCCCAGGCTTCGATTCCGGGAACATATGTCGCTTGCCACGGTATCTGCGCGGCGAGGCCGTAGCGGGTGGTCTTGCCCCCGTCGCGCTTGGTCAGCTTGTCCGCGACGGCGATCATGTCGTCGAACGTCCAGTTCCCGTCGGGATAGGGTATCCCCACCTCGTCGAAGTGCTTCTTGTTGTAGAACTGCACGACCGTGTCGGCGCCGTAGGGCAGCCCGTAATATCCGCCCTTCTTGTCGCCGGAGGTGATCAGGTACTGATCGAGGAACGGCTTCGCGAAGTACGACGCCGTGACCGGGCCGCCCGACGCAAAATATGGACGCAGGTCGGCGGTGATATTCGCATCGGCATAGAGCGCTGCGAGCTCATCGAACAGGAACACGATATCGGTGAGCTTGCCGGCCAGTGCCCGGGACATCATTAGCGGGATAAGTTCCGTATCGTGGGATGGCGCCACGTTGTACTCGATCTCGACGCCCGGCCTTGCCTTCTTGTAGGCCTCGAAGACCGGCTTCAACGGGGCCTCAAGAAAGTCCAGCACCGTAATCGTCAGCTTGCCGTTTTTGGGAACAGCACCGAACGCCGACGAGAGGGCGGTGCCCATCGCGGCGGTAGCTGCGAGACCCGCGAGGACCGTTCTGCGGGTTGCGGCGAAAGTCGGTGCGCCATCTTCGTTCGTCACCATAGTCTGATCTCCTCCTGTTGAGCCATGTCTGGTCTGGGCCGGTGCAGCCACTCCGCTCGAAGCAGCGTGGGATTGACCTTGCGTTAGGCAAAGCTTCGCCAACCGCAAAAACGGCTTCAGACGACCTGGATTGTCTCTCCCTATGTCGAGGCCAGCATTTTGATCGGTTGCCTCGAAAACGTTTTCGACGCTATATATTCGCAATCCATCGTGTCAAGAGGGATGCGCGTGGGTGTCGAGGCGAGGACTGCATGAAGGGTATTCGGGCGCTTGCCCGCCATTTAAACATTTCGGTGAGTAGCGTCTCGAAGGCGCTCAATGGCCGCTTCGACATCAATGCGGACACCAGGAAGCGTGTTCTAGAGGCTGCCGCGGAACTGGGCTACGTCGCCAATCAATCCGGACGTGCTTTGCGGCAGGGTTCGACGCGAACGATCGGATTCATGATCGAATCCAACGTGGCCTCCCCGACGGATAGTGACAACTTCTTCATGGCCGTGTTCGATGGCGTTCAGACCGTCGTCCGACGCCATCACCTGGATCTGATCGTTCTCCCTTGCGCGAGCGACGAGGACCCGGCGGCGTATCTCGGACGCATGGTGGCCCGAGGGCTGGTCGATGCCGTGATCATCTCCGGAACGAGACGCGATGACCCGCGCATTCCCCTGCTGGAACGCGCTGACATACCGTTTGTGGCCTTGGGTCGCTCCCGCAGCGCAACGCATCCTTGGATTGATCTCGATTTTGAGGGCGTTGCCAAGCGATCAGTCGACAGGCTGGTCGAACGCGGGCATCGGCGGATCGCAGCGTCCTTGCCGGCGACCGACCTGAACCTCGGAAACGTCTTCTTATTGGGATACAAGAAGGCGCTCAAAGCACATGGAATTCCGTTTGATCCCGAGCTTGCCGTCCGCACCGAATCCAGCGAGGACGGCGGATATAGGCTGGGCACGAGGCTTCTGGCGCTAGAGCCACGACCTAGCGCTGTCATCATGAGCTACGAACTGCCTGCGGGAGGCCTATACCGAGCCCTGGCGGAAGCTCGGGTCACTCCTGGCAAGGACTTTGCCGTCATTGCGTTTCGGGAAAGCCCGATCACCCGCTATCTCGTGCCAAAGATCACAAGCTTCAAAACGCCGCTTCGCGAGCTTGGCGTGGCGCTTGGCGAAATCCTGCTCTCCACCATGGCGGAGTTCCGGGGTGCGTATCCAGGGACGACACCGCAACGCATCTGGCCGATGGAACTCGCCCCTGGAGACAGTGATCCGATGCTCAGCAAGCAGCGAAGGGGGACGGTCAGATGAAGGTCGCCCTCGTAACTGGCGCATCGCGCGGCCTTGGTGCGGAGATCGCCATGTCGTTGGCGGCACAGGACTGGGCGGTCGCCGTGAACTACGCGCATGATGACCACGGTGCGGCCAGGACGGTCGATGCGATCCGCGAAGACGGGGGAGCGGCACTTGCCAGTTGCTTCGATGTCACTGACGCGTCGGCAGTTGCGGTCGGCATAGAACATATCGTCCGGGAACTCGGCCCCGTCGATCTAATCGTCAACAATGCAACCGGGCCGCAGGGGGCAGTGCCGATTGCAGATCAGACCTGGGAACTCTACGAGCGCCACCTCGAGTACTTCGTGAAAGCCCCCCTGCTCCTGCTGCAGGCGGTCCTACCGGACTGGACCAGGCGGAAGTCTGGCCGTGTCATCAACATCGGCAGCGAGGTAACCAAAGTAGGCTCGCCCTTTGATGCTCATTACGTGGCGGCAAAGTCCGCAATGGTTGGACTGACAAGGTCCTGGGCCAGCGAGCTCGGACCGCAAGGCATCACGGTCAATTTGGTGTCCCCAGGCTGGACACCGGTTGAGAGACATCAGGGCACGTCGAAGGGCGAGTATGATGCACACATCCTCAAAGTTCCGCTTGGACGGATGGGGCTGCCAAAAGACGTTGCTGGCGCTGTCGTATTCCTGGCGTCGCACGCTGGCGACTACCTCACTGGGCAAGAGCTGGTGGTGAATGGCGGCCGCACTTACTCCTGACCGCGGGTCGACCCTTGGCGAACGAGCGGAGGGGGATGATGTCCGGTCCAAGATGGACGACGCACCACCATGTATGAGGTGTCCTCGGCCGCAGAGCGTCGCCCGACTACGGTCGATCTCGTCTGCGCGGCGTCTGGAACAAACATCTCACAAACCGGAAGGAGCTGTTGGTGATCGACTGGGCACAACGCCTCTGACACGCCTTGTCGGACTGGCGAGTTGCAACAGCGCGAATCGAGCCGCGCATAAGGATGAGGTTTTGGCTGATGAGACAGGCGGTCGATGTTGTTGAGTTACTGGGACGGGGACTCGTGGCTGGCGAGTTCCGGCCCGGATCATCGCTGCCGCCGCTCAAGGACTTTGCTGTGTCGCTTTCCGTTCCAAGGGTGGCGCTTCGAGAAGCGCTCGACGTCCTCGCCCACAAGGGACTGGTAGAGAGGGCATCCCGCTCACGGTTTGTGATACGCCCACGCTCGGCCTGGAATCCCTTGGATTCTGACCTCCTTCGCTGGCAGTGGGGCGAGCCCTCTGCTGAGTTTGTGCGGCACTTGTACGAGCTACTAAGAACGATAGAGCCGGCGGCATGCGAAACCGCTGCGATACGCGCAACAGCGGAAGATGTCGCGCTGATAGAGTCAGCCTTGCTTACGATGGCAGCGGCACCTGCCCTGTCCCAACAATCGATCCAAGTGGATGTAGCTTTCCACAAGGCCATTCTAGTCGCTTCTGGCAACGTTTTCCTAGCAGCTTTCGCGCCCATCATCGAAACTTCTCTGGCCGTTGCCTTCGACCTTCAGCGCAACCCTTCGCCGGTGTCTAGCTTATTGCCAGAACACGAAGCGGTATTCCTATCGATCAGAGCTGGAGATCCATCGACTGCCCGAGAACTTATGGAGAGTATGTTGTCTCGCTCGGAGCATGGAGCCCAAGCCAACTTGCATCAGGACCTTGTACTCGTGTGAGGTCGGGGATCGCTCATCGAACCAAGGTATCAATGGGCTCTTGAATCCCCGCACCGGGGATTGTCGGGTCACGGAAGGGCACGCCAGCGGCGCCATTGGAACTACATGGCTGGTCGGGCATTCGCCGATGGTACAATAAGAAAAGAGGGAGATCACAATGTCGAAATTCGTAGCAATCGGGTACGGCGACGAGGCCGGATACGATCGAACCGCTCCCGGCGTGCGCGATGGCGCTCATGAATAAGATGCAAAGCTGCGGTCCGAAGGGGCCGTGGTGGGAATTGCGGGAAAGCCGGTTCCGGTGCGCAACCACGACGCGGCACGCGTGGAATCCCAAGAGGGTTCGTTTATGTCGTCATCGTTGCCGCTTGCGGGATTCAGCTTGATTGAAGCTGCCGATCTGACCGAGGCGATTACGAGATCTCCGGCACGCCGTGCGCCGCGGCCCATGGCGTGGTCGAGGTCTGGCCTCTCGAGACGCGCGACTGAGACGTGGTAAATCATCGGTGGACCAATGTTGACGGAGTCAGCGTCTTCTATCGGCAGGCGGGAGACCCGAAAGCACCTCTCGTACTGATGCTGCACGGCTTTCCATCGTCCTCTATCCAGTATCGTTTCCTGCCGCACGACTTCGCCGAAAGGTACTTTCTGATCGCGCCGGATTATCCGGCGTTCGGTCTTAGCGCGACGCCATCGCCTAGCACGTACCGCTACACGTTCGACCAGCTCGCAAACACCGTCAGCGCGTTCATTGCCCAAGGGGCTTCCCGCGTAAGCGGTCTCGTCCTGCATGACTATGGTGCCGATATCGGTTTTCGCCTGCTTGAGCGCGGCGACATTGACCCTGAAGCACTGGTCATCATTGGTAGTCAAACCTATCTCGACGCGGGTTGGCGGCGGCCGATGTTCAAGCTTTACGAACGCGGCAACTACTCAGGGGACGACGTGCGGCGAAGTCTTCTGGTGTCGCTGTTGACTCAGGATGGCATTCGCAAAGAGTTCATGGAACAGCTCGACGAAGAGCAGCGGGCGCTGATCGATCCCAACATCATTCAGCTGGCGGGGAACAAAATCCGGCAAGCTGAGGCGACCGAAGCGATGCTGCTGCTCCATCTCGATTACAAGCACAACTTCGAGCGCTACGAGACCAACCAGGCCGTCCTACGGGCCCTGAAAATCCCGACTTCGATCCTATGGGGTGCGCAGGATCAATATACGTGGGACCCGATGGTGGCTTTGCCTATGAGTGAGATCTGCCCGATGCGGAAGTGCAGTTGATTGAAGACGGCGGTCACTGGCTACTTGAAACACACCCAAGACAAACCATCGTGCTGGTAGCAGGGGTAGTGGGCCGTGCTCGAGCCCCAGCAGCAGATGGCAAGCCCTATGTTAAGAACTGATGAGCGTGCGCCGTCGCGTCAGGGTCATTGTCTCACCACGATGGCCGTTTCGACGAAGCCCTACCGCCCATCGACCCGTTCACGCTCATAGCGCTGACGGAAACTCGGCACTCTTCGTGCTGACCCCGATAGCCAGTTAAAACCTCGCTGCGCGCGACTGTCCGGATCGCGCCAGAAGCGCACTCACTCGGTCATGTACCGCTGCAGCGTCTCGCCGATTGTGTCGATGAGCTTCTTGCGCGGCATATTGGCAATTGGCGGAAACTTTAGGATGTATCGGCACAGCGCCATGCCCAAAAGCTGGCTGGCAACCAGCCCAGCCCGTTCACTCGCACCCGCCTTACCTGTCACCGCAGCGACAACCGGCACAATCTGTTCGGCGAAAAGCTCGCGCATGCGCTCGGCTGCCAATTCGCTCGATGCTGCCGACCGCAGCAGCATCGGCAGGCCCTCCATCCCGCCCTCCCAGAGGCGCAGGTAGTTTTCCGCGAAGGTGCGACCGATGGCGTCGCGGTCGATGTTGGTCGCTGATTGCGCCTTGAAGTCGAAATCAGCCGCCACCGCGAACAGCTGCTCCTTGCTGCCGAAGTAGCGCATAACCAGGGCGGGATCTACCTCCGCGCTCGCGGCGATCGCCCTGATGGTCGTGTTCTCAAACCCCCTTTCGGTGAAGGCGGCGCGTGCCGCGGCGAGGATGGCGGACTTGGTCCGCTCGGACTTCTTGATCGGCGCTGACGTTTTCATGCTTCGCACATAATTCAACACGCGTTGACATTCAAGTCAGAGAGTCATATTGGCGATGTCAACGCTTGTTGACTTTCATGCGACCGAGACCCCGGCGCACCGATTTTGGAGATCGCCATGTCCTTGCAAACAACATCCGCCGGGCCGCTACGGAGACGTGTCAGCCGCCGCTTCGTCATTGGCGGTCTCGTCGCCGCTGGTGGTGCCGCGACCCTCGCCGGAGTATCCAACGTGCCCACCGCCGACTACGACGCAATCCTCGCCGACCAGCTTCGTCCCTTCACGACAGATGGCAATGTCCGGGAAATGGTTCGGGCCGCAACGCTTGCCGCGAACAGCCACAACACGCAGCCCTGGCACTTCCGGGTCGGCACCGACCGTATCGACATCGTGCCGGATCTTTCTCGTCGCACGCCGGTGGTCGATCCTGACGATCATCACCTGTTCGCCAGTCTCGGCTGCGCCACCGAGAATCTCTTTCCAGCACAGTGGGATCCGAAGCTTGGAATTCACGTGACTTGAAGTCGCGGCC
>JADMIO011614230.1_pt1 | contig 24817 bp, 16 predicted proteins | sample 8958161 | NCBI WGS metagenome assembly JADMIO01 (sample SAMN16585339, study PRJNA669376) | soil metagenome | isolation source: Crop rotation soil | place: USA: Cullars Rotation, Alabama | collected 2011
CGGCTACAAGAGCATGGAGCAGTTCAACGGCATCTACGACGGCGCGCTCTGCCTGTGCAGCGCCGGCGCGGGTGCAACAAAACTTTGGGACAGCGGCGTTCCGCTTTATCTCGCTTACGACGTCGTCTTCGGAATTCCTGCGTCGTGGGGAACAGTTGGGGAAGTAAGAAACGACATCGACTTCGACACTGAAGTCCTCGCGAAGCTCGCACCCGAGCTCGGCAACATCGCGAACTTTCCGAAGTTTGAATTCATTCGATTGGTGGCGAAGAATCCCGGTCGCGGGATCACGCCGCCTCCACCGCCTGCATTCTTCCCCGGCTGGGCGCTGACTGACTTCTTCTTCATTACGGAAGCACGCGCCGAGCTACAGCGACGCGCCGGTGGTCCAATCGTGCAGAACGTCGATCAGACTTACGATCTGACGCCCACTGAGAAAGCCTATCTGGCTGGAATCGGACTCCCAACTCCGGTCGTCGATGCGTGGCTCGCGCAGATGAACGCGCGCCCGAAGATCGAAGCAAAGCAATCTGCACGAAACTACGTCCGCAACAACACGGATTTCAACGGCAAGATTCACAATCCGATTCTCAGCGTGCACACGATCATCGATCCCTTGCTGGTCGTTGCGAATGAGTCGGCGTATGCGGACCTGAATGCGTCGGCCGGTAAAGAGGAGCTTTTGTTCCAAGCTTTCACGAACGGAGTCGGTCATTGCAACCTCACCGGGCCGCAGATCCTGACGTCGATCGGCGCGATCGACGCATGGGTGCGTACCGGCGTCCGCCCGACAGCGGCGTCGTTCCCGGCGCCACTCGGGTTCAACCCGACCTTCGTTCCACCGCCGTTCTAATTCTCTGCGATCACTGCGTATTTCTGCGATCTCTGCGTAAGAAGCAATTTCAACGCAGAGCACGCAGAGATACGCAGAGCCCCGAAATTTCTCTTAATCCTGTAGAATAACGCACGAGCCCTCTTGCTAAATCGGAGAGTTTCGAAAAAGGGACCGTGCGGTGAGTTATTCCCTCCCATTGACCAACGCCGTTACCAGCGGCGATGAACAAGCTGTATCCGCCTTACTGGCCAATGGCGCGGACGTAAATGGAACTACGGGCGGCGGTCAGACGGCGCTCATCCTCGCCGTCATCTTCGGCCACACAAATCTCGTAAAACTCCTCATGAAAGCGGGCGCTGATCCGCAACAACGCGACAATCTCGGTCTGAACGCGCTCGAGTGGGCACAACGCAGAGGACTGACCGAAGCAGTCACAATTCTCACGAACGGTCCGCAAGAGAGTAGTCCGCCAAAAAGAATAGTGATCCCACTCGGAGCGCCGGAGCAAGTCGAAAAATCTCCAACTAATCGCGACGACGAAGCAAAGGAAAGCGTTTCGGAGGCGGAGAAGAGTCTGCGCTGGATCGCCGGGTTCAAGCAGAGACTGCACGAGCAGGAACTGCGACGACTTAATCGAAATGAGCCTGCTGCCGAGCCGCCAAGTGTAGTCGAGACTGAAGCGCCACCGCCGTTGATGACGGTGCAGCCGACGAGAGCAGTAGTTACTGAAATACCGAAAGCTCCTGAACCTGAGCCTGAACCAAAACCGGAGCCACCGAGAGCGGTAACTCCGCCGCCACGCATTCTAACGCCGCCACCAACCACACCGGCGAAAACAGGTACACGCAAGCGTTGCCCGCAATGTAACGCAATCTATAACAGTGACCTGCTGGCGTACTGCGCTCACCACATCGTTCCACTCGTTGACGCAGATGAGCCTATCTTCTCGGAGCCCGCGAGACCGAATCCACCGTTGTTCTGGATCATGCTGATTGTCACTCTCGCGGGTTCGATCGTTCTGGGCTCACTCGTCACGACGTACCTGTATAAATCGAGGCAGGCCGCAGCGCGCGTTGCCGCCGAGCAGAACCGGCCCGTGCAAAAAGGAACGCCTGAGCTCGGCGGTGAACTCGTGGGGAAATCGGTGTTGCTGCCGGAGGCTGAATGCCCGTTGAAAGGTCAGGATCCGGTGTCAGGTACAGTGACGGTGCGCGTGATGGTTGACAAGGCCGGCCAGGTCTACTGGGCACGCGGCGCGGGCGGCGACTGGCTCATGCGCGGCTGTTCGACGGAAGCCGCGATGAAGTCGACCTTCGCTCCCGACAAACTCCGCGGCCGCGAAACCGAAGGAACAATCACGTACACCTTCAAACCTTAAACCAGCCACAAAAAGCACAAAATTTTTCTTAGGGAAAGTCGAACGACGACTCAGCAGGGGATTCTTCTTTGTGCTTTTTGTGCCTTTTGTGGCTATCCTTTGCTTATGGTCGACTCCCAGCAGACGCGCATCCTCCCGGATGAGCTACGCACGACTGTCCCTCTTCCCGGCACGATACTGCGCGAACGCTACCGGCTCGACAGCGAGCTCGGTCGCGGCGGTATGGGCACCGTCTATCGTGCCACCGATCTCGAGCTCCAGCGCGAAGTCGCCGTGAAAGTCCTTTCGGCCGCATATCAGAACTCCGACGCGCGCGAACGTCTGATCCGCGAAGCACGCGCTGCCGCCGCACTCAATCATCCACACATCGTTACGATCCACGACGTCGGCGAATTCAGTGGCTTTCCATTTCTCGTGATGGAGCTCGTCTCTGGTCCAAGACTTTCTCAAGCCCGTCCGAGCGACTTCGCACGCGTCGTCGCGATCGCGATCCAGATCTGTGACGCACTCGAACACGCGCACAACAACGAGATCGTTCATCGCGATCTGAAGCCCGACAACGTTCTATTGTCGGGACCAGGCGACTCCACCAACGTGAAGCTCGCGGATCTCGGACTCGCCCTGCCCGCTTACGCCGCGCGCATCTCGCGCGCCGGCATCATCGTCGGCACCGCCGCATACATGGCGCCGGAACAGGCGTTGGGCCAGACAATCGACGGCCGCGCCGATCTCTACGCGCTCGGTGTTCTGCTTTACGAGTTGACAACGGGCCGCGTGCCTTTCACCGGCGACGATCCGTTAACGATCGTTTCGCAACACGTGCACGCGCCAGTTGTGCCGCCGCGTGTGCTTCGTTCCGACATCCCGCCGCTGCTGGAAACGATCATCGTGCGGCTGCTCGCGAAAGATCCGGCACAACGATTCAGCACCGCAGCCGAGACGCGCGCCGCCCTGATTGAATCACTAAAAATGGAGTCTGCACCGGCTGAGTCCGCGCCCGTCGTCGCGATTCTCGACGCTCTTGCGCGCGGACGACTCGTCGGTCGCGGCTCCGAGCTCGCCGAGGCGCGCGAGCTTTGGCAACGCGCGCGTGAAGGACGTGGTCACGGTGTTTTATTGAGCGGTGAACCTGGCGCAGGGAAGACACGGCTCGCACGCGAGCTCACAATTCAGGCAGCCGTCGACGGCGCGCTCGTGCTATCCGGCGGTTGTTACGAGTACGAAGCTGCGACGCCATACCTGCCGTTTGTCGAGGCATTTCGTCGCTGGATACGCGAAGAGCCGAGTAACGACAAGCTACGCGAGATCCTCGGCGACACTGCAACGCAAATCGCGAAGCTCGCACCCGAAATCGAAACACGACTCGGCCCGTTTCCCGAACGACAGGAGCTCGCAGCGCACGAAGAGCGACTACTCTTCTTCGACGCGGTCGTCCAAGTCTTCTCGAACATCGCACGACGACAGTCACTGCTCTTCTACGCTGACGACTTGCACTGGGCCGATCGCGGCACGCTCTGGCTCCTCGGCCACCTCCTGCGACAACTGCGCAACGAGCGCGTGCTAATCCTCGGCGCTTATCGTGAAACCGAGCTCGACCGTACGCATCCGCTTGCCAAGTCGCTCGTCGATTGGAACCGCGAACGGCTAATCACACGCATCATGCTGCGTCGTTTCAACGAGTCGGAGACTGGCGATCAACTCGGCGCGCTGCTCGGCGAACGTGTCAGCGGTGAGTTTGCAGTCGCCGTGCATCGTGAGACTGAAGGCAATCCGTTCTTCGTCGAGGAAGTGTTGAAGGCGCTGATCGAGCGTGGCTCGGTGCGGCGCGAAAGTGGACGCTGGCGACGCTGCGACATGGATCAGATGTTGATCCCGCAAAGCGTGAAGGAAGCGATCGGCAATCGTCTCGATCGCGTCAGTCAGGACACGAACGACGTGCTGCGCGTCTGCGCGATCCTCGGCAAAGTTTTTACGTTTGAAGAACTTTCAGCGGCGGCCGAACAGAACGAAGACACGCTGCTCGATGCGCTCGACGAAGCGGTGGGCGCGCAACTGATCGCCGCGGGCTCAGGCGACTCGTTCAGCTTCACGCACGACAAGATTCGCGAAGTGCTTTACGAGGAGCTGAATCCGATCCGCCGCCGGCGTTTGCATCGTCACGTCGCCGAAGGACTCGAGCAACACTGCCAACGCGGCCAGTGCGCAGTCGAGAAACTGGCCCATCACTATATTCAGGCTGGGGATCACCAGCGCGGACTCGAGTATGCAAAACAAGCGGCTGCCGAAGCTGTTCGTGTCTTCGCGTTCGACGAGGCGATTGCAGCTTACGGTCGCGCGCGCGACTGTGCCGAAGCGCTTGGACTTACCGACGAGCAAGTCGCCCAGGAAGAAGCGATCGGCAAAGCGTTCATGCTGCACGGCGACACGATACTCGCCGCCGAACATTTCGAGCGCGCACTTGCGCTCGCGACGGACTCGGCTACGCGCGCGCGCCTGCAATGCCAGGCCGCGGCTTCGCTGGTCACGACCGGCGATCCGCGCGGCAGCGAATACCTGCGCGAAGCTTTGCAGGCTTTGGATCCGGTCGCGAACCCGCTCGAAACGGCGAACGCGCTTTCAACCGAAGCGCGCTTTCATCATCTCGCGGGACGTCACAAGAAGGCGATTGAGTTGTTACTGCGTGCCGGCGAGCTTGTCGCGCCCACCGCGGACGGCGAGACGCTGAGCACGTTTGCCGCGCCGATGATTGCGCAGATCTATGCCTACACTGCCGGCGGATATCAACACTACGGTCTTTATGATGAGGCTGATCGCTGGGCGCGGCGCGCGATCGAGTTTGGTGAAAAGCACAACGTTTTGTTCGCGCAAGCGGCGGGTTATGAGTTTCTGGGCGAAGATTCAGTGCACCGAGGCGATTACGAGGGCGGGCTGAAGTATGCCGAGCGAGAGCTCGAGATTGCTGAGAAGCTTCATTCGCGCGAGCGTCGGGCGTGGATACATTACTACTCATCGCAGTGCCGGCTGTTCCTGGGTGAACTTGAGCGTGCGGAACAGGAGCTGCTTGACGGCATCGCCATCGCCGAAGCGATTGGAGAGCGGCGCGTGCTGGCGTTGCTGCGACCGAGCCTCGGCGTCGTGCAGGTGATGCAGGGGCGTCGTGATGAGGGATTACAGACAGTGTTAGCGAATCTCGAGCAGTCGTCGGCAAGCTTGTTGTACACGCACTTTGAGGCGCTCAGATGTTTGGCGGAGGTTCGACTGAAGCGTGACGAGATCGCGGAGGCTGAGGAGGTTTGCAGGCAGGCGGATGAGCTCGTGTCGCCGACTGAGTCGCGTGTGAGTCAGTTGTGGCTTGGACCACTTTATATCGAAGTGTTGATGGCGCGCGACAAAAAAGCCGAAGCCACCGACCGGTTAGCGAATTATAAAGCCCTTGTCGCTCAGTGCCAGTCGGCGCGCTTTACGGCTGAAGTAAATCGTTTGACAGGATTTACAAGATAATCTACCGGCTGAACGTGTCGATCGGCATCGTACTTGTAAAGGAAGCGCGAGTCGGTCGGAAAATAAGAGACAGCGGTTTCTCACGCAGCGGCGCAACGAATATGCAAAGAACCCGAAGGCGCTGTGCCGTTGCGCCGCTGCGTGAGACTAAAAAATGACGTCAACACCGATGCTGGTAAATCTCTGAGCAGAATTTACAAATTCGCGATCGTGCTGAGCATGCTTGATCATCAACGCTAACTCGATCGTCCTCCCGAGCGTAAGACTAAACCTTCTCGCTCCGGCTTCGAGTGCGTCACCTTTGGCTTCCTCCACCCAACTCAGCGCATGGTTCAACGTCGAACGCACTACACGCACCGCTTCAACAAGCCGAGCATCACTTACACTTTCAACACAATCGATCACCACAGCTTCAAATCTTCTTAACCCTTGCAGCGCACGCAACGTATCGAGCGCGAGCACGTTCGTCGTCCCCTCCCAGATTGGCAGCACCTGGCTATCACGCAACAGCACCGGCAATCCCGTGTCTTCCACATAACCAGCGCCCCCGAAACTCTCGAGCACTTCACTCGCAACCATCACCGCCTGCTTGCCCGTCGTCAGTTTCATGATCGGTGTCAGCAGTCGCAACAGCAGCGCATCCTCGTCGGAAATCTCGCGCGTTTCACTGCGGCCCGTCAGCTCAGCAACATAGAACGCAAGCTGAAACGCGCCTTCGAATTCGGCCTGCAACGTCGCGAGGGTATCGAGGTGCAACGGTTTCTCAGACAACGGCGCACCAAAAGCAATTCGTTTACTCGCGTAATCAAGACTCAACGCGAGACCGCGACGCATCAACGCCACTGCGCTGATGCCATTCCACAAACGCGTGATGTTCAGCAACGGCGTGATGTTGCGCACACCATCAGTCGGTCCGTTAACCAGCTGCGCGAGTGTTCCATCAAGAGTCAACTCGGCGGTCGGAACCTTGCGCGTGCCGAGCTTATCTTTGAGACGGTTGATCTGAATGTTTCGAGGCCGGCCATGCTCGTCTCTCGTTTCGAGATAAAACAGCGCGAGCCCGCGTCCACCCGGAGGATTCCCTTCCGGACGCGCAAGCGTGAGCGCCATCTGCGAGGCAATCGCCGACGTGAACCACTTGCGACCGTAGAGTCGAAACGTATTCGAACCAGGCTCCTGTTTCGCGACCGTCTCCGAAAGACCAACATCAGAACCGCCGGTCAGTTCAGTCATCCACTGGCCGGCAGTCCAAAACTCCTTCGGATCGCGCGTGATCAAATGTGGCACCGCACGATCGATCAGCGCCTGATTGCCGGAATTGAGGAGCGTGCGGGCGGCGCCGTCAGTCATAGCAAGCGGACAACTATAGATGTCGGTCGACGGCGTGAAGAGATACGCGAGCGCGCACTGATGCACTCGCGACAAACTCCCATGCCGTAGCTCATAAGCGGTGGCGACGACGCCGTGCTCGGCTGCGATGCGTTCCGCATGCTGCCAGACGCGTGTCAATTCGATCTTGTCCACGCGATTTCCCCACGCGTCCCAGTGGGTAAGCGTGGGCTCGTTCAGCCGGTCGGCCAGTTGCATTTCGTAAAGCTCACCACCGGCGAGCCGGCCCATTTCCGAAAGGGATCCTTCGATATCGGTCAGAACATCGGGAGGGACGACGCGCGCAAGATACGAACGCAGAACACGGTCGTCGTCGTATTGATTGCCGAGTGCGGGCGGTGCCTGCTCAAATAGTTTCATTTAGGGTGGTGTCTTATTTTGAAAGTCTTCTCTGTGGTGCTCGGCGTATCTCTGCCCCTTCTGCGTTAAAGTTATAGTTTTTACGCAGAGAGCGCAGAGATACGCGGAGGACGCAGAGAAATCGATCAATTTAAGACATCACTCATTTTAGGGTAGTGCCCTAATTTGAAATTCCCGATCAAATCCAGAAGCAATCTGCGGGTTGAGTGGTAGGATGCGCCACCTAAACGGCGCGGGCCGACAAGTGTTTGCGCACTTGCCAGCCCTACACAGCCGAATCCTAGCCTGTTAAGCGAAAGGAAACGACTATGCAAGACGATCCTAACACCGACAATCAAACACCGCATCTTTTGATGGATGAAGAGGACTGGCAAATTGCCTTTGAACCATACGAGGGGAATCCGAGCGATGCGCTTAGCCTCGCTTCTAAGCTGGCGATGCTGCGAGCGTATCTCGACGCACAAACGATCCAATGCCGACACGCTATCAAGGCACTTGATCTCGCGCTCGAAGTTTTGTTCCCGTTTACGAGTTTTCACGATGCCTCTTTCGACTTGTTCATCAAGTACACGGAAGGCCATCTAAGCTTTGAAGAAGAGCAGATGGTAAGGGCGCTCGGCGTCAAGTTCTGATCCCCGCATTCAGGCGACAACCTCACCTTGTCGCCGCTTCCCGCAAGCTATAACGAATCCAGCTAGACAGCGTTTTATGCTCGCTTGCGTTTGCCGCTTTCGTGAACAGCTTTAGTTCTTCATCGTTCAACCGAACCGGAACGATCTTGCCTTTCGCGTGGCCCTTCGGCAGTTTTGGCCTACCCATTTTCTTAGCTTTCGGCATGGCCTTTTTGCTCCCTGTAATCGCTCACAATTGACGCCTGTACGGCTTTTCGCGGGCTAGTGGCTGGTGGAATATGCAACACGGTCACATGCCTTCGTGGATGGTCTGCGTCTTCGGTTTCGTGCGCCCACGCATAGACTCGGTGCGTCTTTGGGTGATCGTGTAGATCGAAGACTTCAACTTCACCTTCCCAAATTGTCTGCCCCTGGAATTCTTCTTTGATCGGCACAGTCTCAACGTGTGTTGCGCGTGTGCCGTGTAGTCGTTCGATCACTTCTTGCAGTTCTTCGATGTAGCTCACGATGCTGCCTCAATCAAATCCGCGACTGTCCAAAAGTTTCGCTCAATCCCTGCCGCCATTGCTGGCGTCATGCGAATGGTCTTATGCGAGCGCACGAAATTGTAATACGCGAAGTGTAGCGCCACAGCCGCCTCGAAGTTTTCCAGCTTTTTGCTGAACGCATAGGTGAGTCGCGTTAAGCGGCGCATGTGCAAGCGCGTGGTGCCGTTCAGTCTCTCAATGTGGCTGGTAGAAATGAGATCCGTTTCAGGGTAGCCCATCACTACCATCTTTTGCATGGATGTTACTTCGGGCGCACTGTAGCGGCGCTCCTGATGATGCTCGCCCCTGTCTGCGCCGTAGTTTTTGATGATCATGCCGAAGTCAACGTTCATGCCGAAAGCGTTCTCAACCGCTTCAACGTAGGCGCGTAGACCGTCGCTGGAAATCTGCGGGCGATTCTTCAATCGTGAGGCTACGTCGCCAACAAACGCATTGGCAGTAACGTGAGTGCGCTTTCCGCACTTGAAAGAGGGAACGAGTTTAGTCTCCGAGTCGATAGCACAGAATGTCCACACATCGCCGAGCGTTGGATCGTCGCTAATGCTCAGGTGCTTTTCCTTCTTGCCGATGAATCCCCAAATTTCATCGAACTGCAAAAAGCGACAAGTCAGATCGCGCATCTTCTGATCCAACAACGTCGCGCAGCCTCTACCAATGCGAACACCTAAACGGCAAATCGTGTCTTGGTGAATGCCAGTGATGCGTGAGATCGCGCGGATACTGCAACCTTCAGCGAGTGCGCTGATAACCGCGATCTGCTTGTCTTTGGGAAGTCTATTTGCCATTTGCGTTATCTCCTGAACACGGAGATAATGTATTACGTTTTATGAATCCTGTCAAGAGTTTTTGTGTTACGATAATATCTATTATGCGACCTTCTAAGACCGAAATACAGCGCCGTAACACAAGCGATCTCGATGCACAGGAGGCCGCAGAGGAGAAGAAGCTCGCGCTTGCGGATGTTCGTGTAATCATCGGGGTTGCTACGGGAGTCCTCGTATTGCTGGTTGCCCTTTCCTTCTTGCTCCCGGTCGGTCGTGTACCGTTTGTCGTTAGCAGCGCGGCTTTGCTGTTCACCTTGATCGCGATCGTCTATCAGGGGGTTATTTATCGCAGGCAGTGGAATGCTATGCGTGAAATGATCAAACTCGATAAGCAGGCGCTTCAGGTGAGCAATAAGGCCTATGTTGGCATTCACAGCCTCGAAGCCGAACTGAAACAGGGGCATCTCATTCTGTTGATCGAAAATACGGGCAACATTCCCGCTAAGGATGTGAAAGTAGATGGAACCGTTTCGGCTCTCATTATGGATATCGCAGCCGGGGAAGGGTCGATGTTGAGGCGGCTTAGACCAGACATAGCAAGTCGACGCTTCAGTAAAGAATTCTCGCGCTTGTTTCGAGGTAATCTGAAGGGGCGAATGGTTATCGACTTGGATCTGATTGCAGCGCGTGGCGACCACTATGTTTCTGGTATCGCTGAAGGTCGAGGCGTCCTCGTTGTTGAGGGTCGGATAGAATACAGCGACGGGTTTGAGGATGGGCTGATTACGCGGTTCGCTTTTAACTACGACCGGGATAGCGGATGGACTGCGCGCCCGATTGAGGAAATAGCAGAGGCAAGGGAGAGCGGCGAAAATTAAAATCCAAATTAGGGCACTACCCATTTTAGCCGCGGATATACGCGATGAACGCGGATTTGCTATTATGTCAGCCTTTTCCTCTTGCCCGAGCAGAAAATCAGTCTTCCTAAAGCAATGTCTTACGAACCCCAAGAACAAGACCTGTTTCTCAAGTGCCTGCTTGAGGCGAATGTCGATGGCATTATCGCTTTCGATCGCGAGTGCCGTTACACGACCTGGAACCGCGCGATGGAGCGCATCTCCGGTGTGAAACGCGAGGACGTCCTCGGCAAACGCGCGTTCGAAGTCTTCCACTGCCTGGAAGAAACGGGGGAAGATAAATACTACTTCGACGCCCTCGCGGGTAAAAGCGTCGTCGCCGAAAATCGGCCCTACGTCATTCCGCAGTCCGGGCGCAACGGTTTCTTTGATGGTTACTACTCCCCGCGTCACGACGAAAACGGTGAAGTCGTCGGCGGTGTTGCCATCGTTCGCGACGTGACCGACCGCAAACTCGCGGAAACAGCACCGCCCGACGAGCATCGTCGTCTCGCCTTTCACGTCGAAAACACTCCGCTCGCCGTCATCGAGTGGGACCAGGAATTCCGTGTGTTGCGCTGGTCGCCGGCGGCGCAGCGACTCTTCGGATGGAAAGCCGAAGAAGTGCTCGGCAAGCGCTTCAGTGATTGGGAGTTCGTTGTTCCGGAAGATATCGAAGTCGTCAATCAGGTGGAAAAGCGTCAGAACCAGGGACAGGAACTTCACGGCATCTCGCGCAATCGCAATTTCACAAAACTCGGCTCGATACTTTATTGCGAGTGGTACAACTCCGCGCTTTACAACGAACACGGCAAGTTAATTTCAGTGCTTTCGCTCGTGCTGGACGTGACGGTCGCGACGCGTATCGAAGACGCGCTGCGAAAGTCAGAAGCGCAGTATCGTTTGCTCTTCGAATCAAATCCCCAGCCGATGTGGGTTTACGATCTGACGACGCTTCGCTTTCTCGCCGTGAACGATGCTGCGCTGCGCCATTACGGCTACTCGCGCGCAGAGTTTCTCGACATGACGCTCAAGGACATTCGTCCGCCTGAAGACGTGAAGCTGCTCGAGGACTATCTCTCGTCAGACGAGGCCGGGCGCGACGACGCGGGGGAATGGCGTCACCGGAAGAAAGACGGCACGGTCATCAACGTCGAGATCACTGCAAACCGTTTGACCTTTGGCGGCCGGCCCGCGGAGTTTGTGCTCGTGCACGACGTCACCGAGCGAAAGAAAGCCGAGAGCGCGCTGCGCATCAGTGAAGATCGTTACCGAGACCTCGTCGACAACAGTCACGAGCTGATCTGCACTCACGATCTCGAAGGACGTGTGTTGTCGGTTAATCCGTGGGCTGCGCGCGTGCTCGGTTATCCGCAGTACGCGCTGCTCGGCATGAACATTCGCGATGGGCTCCTGCCTGAATATCGCGATCAGTTTGATGAGTACCTGCGCGTAGTCAAGACTGAAGGCTCGGCTCGCGGCGTAATGAAAGTTAAAACTTCCACGGGCGAAACGCGCCTGTGGGAGTACTACAACACGCTTCGCACTGAAGGCGTCGAGAAACCGATCGTGCGCGGGATGGCCCACGACGCAACCGAGCGACGCCAGGCGCTCAAGCGAGAAAAAGAAGCGCGCCTCGAAGCTGAAGCTGCGAACCGTGTCAAGGATGAGTTTCTCTCGACGCTCTCGCACGAGTTGCGCACGCCGCTGACCGCGATCATGGGCTGGTCTGACCTCCTGTTGCACAACGAAGTCGATCCCGAAAAGCAGCCACAGGCGATCGAGACGATCTTCCGCAACGCTAACTCGCAATGTCAGTTGATCAACGATCTGCTCGAAGTGTCGCGCATCATCACGGGCAAGCTGCGTTTGGAGTTTGTGTCGTGCGAGCTCGACTCCGTGATCGACGCGGCGGCGGAGAGTATTCGGCCGACCGCGGAAGCGAAGGGCGTTCGCCTCCAAGTGCTGCTCGAGCCTGGTGTTGGACCGGTATTTGGCGATCGTGAGCGTTTACAGCAGATCGTGTGGAACCTGCTGTCAAATGGCGTGAAGTTTACGCGCAGGGGCGGCATGGTCCAGATCACGCTGCAACGCATCAATTCTCACGTCGAGATCGTCGTGAACGACACGGGTATCGGGATCAAGCCCGACTTTCTGCCGCACGTGTTCGATCGTTTCCGGCAGGCTGACGGAACGACAACCAGAATTTACGGCGGCCTCGGACTCGGTCTCGCGATCGTGCGACATCTCGTGGAACTGCATGGCGGCACGGTGATGGCTGATAGTGCGGGCGAAGATCACGGCGCGAGGTTTACAGTGCGGTTCCCGGCGATGATCGCGAACGAGCATCCGAGGCCGGAAGAGTTCAAACAGCCGGCGCTCGCAGAAGTCGAAGCACGCGATCGACATCCGTCGTCGTTGCAGGGGTTGCGTGTGCTCGTAGTCGACGACGAGATCGATGCGCGCACGTTGTTGACGATGATGCTCGAGCGATGTGGCGCGCAGGTGGTTGCGGTCGGATCGTCGCGTGAAGGGCTGGAGTCGATCGAGAGCTGGTTACCGGATGTGCTGATCGCGGACATCGGCATGCCGGTCGAGGATGGTTACGGGATGATCAAAAAGATTCGCAAGCTGCCGAAGACGAAGGGTGGGCAAACACCCGCGCTCGCGCTCACGGCGTACGCGCGAACGGAAGATCGGGTGCGGGCGCTTTCGGAAGGTTATCAGGTGCATCTCGCGAAGCCCGTTGATAGACACGAGCTCGCGGCAGTTGTGGCTAGTTTAGGCCATAGGTAAACCCGATTTAGTCGCAGCCGGCGTGACTGTCCTTGAGTTTCCGCCAGTGGTGGCCGTTGCCGATCGGAAGATCGTCGGCTTCGGCGGGGCCGTCGGATCCGACCGCGTAGACGGGTAGCTCCTTTAAGTTCTGGTTGGCCCAGGCTTCTTCGATCGGCGTGATCAGTCGCCACTGCGCTTCGGCCTCGTCACCGCGGATGAATAGCGTGGCTTCGCCTTGCATAACGTCGAGCAACAGCATCTCGTACGCATCCGGCGACTCAACACCGAACGCCGTTTGGTAACAGAAATTCATGTGGACGGTGTTGGTGAGCATTTCGAAGCCGGGACGCTTCGCGCCCACGGCCACCGTGATTCCTTCGTTTGGCTGAATGCGCAGAACGATCACGTTCGGCTCGATCTCGTCGGTAGGCGTACGCGCAAACAGAGCCTGTGGCGTGCGTTTCAAGTGAACTGCGATCTCGGTGAGATGGCGCGCGAGACGTTTGCCGGTGCGCACGTAAAACGGAACTCCCGACCAGCGCCAGTTTGAGATTTGAAACTCTATGGCCGCATATGTCTCGGTAATTGAATCCGGCGCGACACCATCCTCTTCCTTGTAACCCTTGACCTTCTCGCCATCGATCGTGCCTGGTCCATATTGCGCGCGCACAGTGCGCTCGGCAATTTGCTCGGGCTTCATGCGTCGAATCGATCGCAGCACCTGCACTTTCTCTTCGCGCACGTTGTCCGCATCAAACGCGACTGGGGGCTCCATCGCCGTGAGTGTCAGGAGTTGCAGAAGATGGTTTGCGACCATGTCGCGCAGAGCACCTGCACCTTCGTAGTAACCAGCGCGCCCGCCCACGCCCAGGCTTTCCGCGGCCGTGATCTCGACGTAGTCGACGTAATTGCGGTTCCAGATCGGCTCAAACATCGAGTTGCCGAAGCGAAACACGAGGATGTTCTGAACTGTGTCTTTGCCGAGGTAGTGATCGATGCGATAGATCTGGCTCTCCTTGAACACTTCCGAGACGGTCGCATTCAGCGCTTGCGCCGACTCGAGATCGCGCCCGAACGGCTTTTCGATGATGAGGCGGCTCCAGTGGCCGTCTTCTTTGTTGAGCCCTGCTGCACCCAGATGCTTCACGATGGTTGAGAAAAGCGGCGGCGGCGTGGCGAGATAAAACAGATGGTTCCGGCTCGCCCCTTCCTTTGCGAGTTCTTCAAGATGCTCGGCGACTTGCTGGTACGTAGTGTCCACGTCGAGCTCGCCCGACATGTAGTGCAGGCGGTTTGAAAACTCGCGCCACGTTTCGTCATCGAGGTGATCAATCTCTTCCGACTCTTTTAGCGCGTCGTGCACGAGCGACTGAAAATCGGCGTCACTCATCGGGCTGCGTCCGACGCCGAGAATGCGCACGCTCTCGAGACAGCCCTGGTCGGTCAGGCGACACAACGCCGGCATGAGCTTGCGTTTCGTGAGATCGCCCGTCGCCCCAAAGATCACGACGACGCACGGCTCCGCATTCGGCAACTCAGGCTGCTCTAATTGAACCGGGTTTGCTTCTACAACGATTGCTGACATCTTTTGTTTATCCTGTCTGAAATCTTGTTAATCCTGTGGAAGGTTTACTTTCGCTCCACATGCCCGCCAAATTGCAAGCGCATCGCTGAAAGTATCTTATTCGCGAAATCAGCTTCACCGCGCGAACTGAAACGCTGAAACAACGCGGCACTCAACACCGGCACGGGCACGCCTTCGTCAACGGCCGCATTGATGGTCCAACGTCCTTCACCCGAGTCGGAAACCCGCCCCGAAAAGTTTTCAAGCTTCGGACTTTCAGCCAACGCGATCGCCGTGAGATCCAGCAACCACGAAGCGATGACACTGCCGCGTCGCCAAACTTCCGTGATGTCCGCGAGGTTGAAATCGTACTGGTAATGCTCCGGATTGCGAAGCGGGGTCGTTTCGGCGTCCGCCGCTCTCTCCTCGTTGCCTTCGTTCGCGTGATGCAGCACGTTCAATCCTTCAGCGTATGCCGCCATGAGTCCGTACTCAATCCCGTTGTGGACCATCTTCACGAAGTGACCGGCGCCCGACGGTCCGCAGTGCAAATAACCTTCAGAAGCGCTTGAACCAGGCGCGCGTCCCGGTGTCGGTGAAACTGACTCCTGTCCGGGCGCAAGCGTTTTGAAAATCGGATCGAGATGCGCAACAACGTCGTTCTCACCGCCGATCATCTGGCAGTAACCACGCTCGAGTCCCCAAACACCGCCACTCGTTCCCACGTCGACATAATGAATTCCTTTCGCGCGCAGTTCGTGAGCGCGCCGAATGTCGTCGATGTAATAAGAATTGCCACCGTCGATGATCACGTCGCCCGCAGCCACTGCACTAACGAGTTGGTTGAGCATCGTGTCGACGAGGGCCGCCGGTATCATCAACCAGATCGCGCGCGGCGGTTTAAGCTTCGCGATAAAAGCGTCCAGAGACACGTCGCCGGTTGCGCCTTCATCGACGAGCGCCTTTACGGCTTCAGGATTTCGATCGTTAACAACACACTCGTGGCCGCCGCGCAGCAGGCGCCGCACCATGTTGGCGCCCATGCGGCCGAGCCCAATCATTCCGATTTGCATTAAAAATGCTCCTTGCTAAGTCTGGGGGATTGCACGAAGATACCAGAAACCTAACCCGAAGGAGCACCCCGCATGAAGTGTTTGCACCTGCTTGTGATTGTTCTGATTCTGGCGGTCCCCGTTCTTGCGCAGAAATCGGGCGCTTTTCCGAATGGTCGTGTCGTCGATCTCACGTATGCGTTCGGCACTGATACTGTTTACTGGCCCACCGCCGAGCAGTTCAAACTCGAAACCGATTTCGAAGGAGTTACCGACAAAGGCTACTTCTACTCCGCGTATCGCTATTCGGCGGCGGAGCACGGCGGCACGCACCTCGATTCGCCTGTGCACTTCGCAAAGGGGCATTACTCGATCGATCAGATTCCGCTCGAGCAGTTGATGGGTTCAGCGATCGTGATCGACGTGACGGCGCAATGTGCGACAAATCGTGATTACCTCGTGAGCGTGGCTGATATTGAGAATTGGGAGAAACGGAATGGCAGGATTCCTGCGGGGACGATCGTGTTGTTGCGCACAGGGTATGGAAAGTTCTATCCGGATCGGAAGAAGTATCTCGGGACTGATGAACGTGGGGCGGAGGCGGTGGCGAAGCTGCACTTTCCGGGATTGGATCCGGCGGCCGCGCGTTGGCTTACGCAGAATCGATCGATCAAGGCGATTGGGTTAGACACGGCCAGCATCGACTACGGGCAGTCGACGCTGTTTGAAAGTCACCGGACGTTGTTCGACAAGAATATTCCGGCGTTGGAGAATGTGGCGAATCTCGATCAATTGCCTGTGAAGGGTTTTTCGGTGATTGCGTTGCCGATGAAGATCAAAGGTGGAAGTGGTGGACCGCTTCGGATCGTGGCGATCTTATGAAAAAGATTTTCGCGGATTCAGAAGAGTTGGCGCGGGGCGCGGCGGAGCTTTTTGTGGCGCGGCGGGCGGAGACTGTGGCGTTGTCTGGTGGGTCGACGCCGAAGTTGATGTTTCAGATTTTGGCGGATCGGTTTCGGGATCAGGTCGCGTGGGATGGAATTCAGTTTTTCTGGTCGGATGAGCGACACGTTCCGCCGGATCATCCGGAGAGTAATTATCGGATGGCGCATGAAGCGCTGCTCGCGCACGTGCCGGTTTCCGCAGAGAACGTGCATCGCATTCACGGCGAGAATTCAAATGCCGCGGAAGCGGCAGCCAAATATGAAGAAACGATCATCGCGGTAACAAAGCAACCGCTGCCGCGACTCGATCTGATCTTCCTCGGACTCGGCACAGACGGCCACACAGCCTCGATCTTTCCCGGTTCCGAAATGCTGCACGAAACTCAGCATCTGGTAGCGGCGCCGTACGTCGAGAAGTTCAAGTCTTATCGCATCACCATGACGCTGCCGCTGCTGAACAACACCGCGTCAGTCGTCTTTCTTGTAAGCGGAGCGGAGAAAGCGAGTATCGTAAAGGAAGTTTTAGAAGGCGAGAATAAATATCCGGCCCAGGCCGTTCAACCGATACACGGCGAGTTGATATGGATGCTTGATAGAGAGGCTGCGGCTTATTTGTCCAGATAATTGTAGACAGGATTTACAAGATTTTTCAGGAGAGAATCATGTAAATCCTGAGAAAATCTTGTAAATCCTGTCTCAACTAGCTGAGACGAGCGAATCGACTGATAAAGGCACCGTGGGCGAAACATTGCCTGCGGTCACGCGTCGCTGTTCGATTAGCAACTCTTCAAACGCCTTCGCCGATAAAGCCTTACTAAACAAAAAACCCTGCACGACGTCACACTCGAGCGCACTCAGATACTGAAGCTGCTCCTTCGTCTCAACACCCTCCGCCACGACCATCAGATCGAGCGCATGGCCCAGGTTGATGATCGCACGCACGATCGCCGTGTCGTGTGGATCTTTGCAAACGTCGGAAACGAAAGTCTTGTCGATCTTCAACGTATCGATTGGGAAACGCTTCAGATAGTTCAGCGACGAATAGCCCGTGCCGAAGTCGTCAATCGCGACGCTGATCCCCATCAACTTCAACTCGTGCAGCTTCTCAATCGCCTCCTCCGGATCCTTCATGATCGAGCTCTCCGTCAGCTCGAGTTCGAGCCAACGCGGATCGAGGTTCGTTTCCTTCAGTATGCGCGCAATGTCGGTAATGAACGTTGGCTGTTGAAACTGTCGCGCCGAAAAGTTTACCGACATACGCAGCGGCATGAGCCCTTTGTCCTGCCACGCCATGTTTTGCGCACACGCAGTGCGCATCACAAAGTCGCCGAGAGCGATGATCAAGCCGGTTTCTTCGGCGATCGTTACAAACTCGCCGGGATAAAGCAGACCAAGACTCGGATGTTGCCAGCGCACGAGCGCTTCCATGCCGACGAGCTGAAACCCGCGAATATCAACCTGCGGCTGGTAGTTCACGAAAAACTCAGAACGCTCGATACCCGGCCGGATATTGTTTTCGAGCACGAGCTGTTTGAGAGCGCGCGTGGTGCCGCCCGCTGTGTAGAAGTGAAAATTGTTGCCGCCCTGCACCTTCGCTCGATCGAGCGCAACGCCCGCAGTCTTCAACAGTCCCGCTGTGTCACGACCATCCTGCGGATACATGCTGATACCGATACTGCTCGACACGAAGATTTCCTGATCCTCAAAGATGAACGCCTGATCGAGTGCCATCTTGATGGCGCGCGCGACATTCGCCGCGTCCTGCGCGCGTGGAATCTGCGTCAGCAGCACTGCGAATTCATCACCACCGAAACGCGCGACTGTATCGCTTTCGCGAACACAACTCGTCAGCCGTTGAGCCACTGACTGCAACAGGCGATCGCCCGCGGTGTAACCAAGCGAGTCGTTGATCGTCTTGAAGCGATCGAGATTGAGCAACAGCACTGCCTGCATTTGATCATTGCGACGCGAAAGCGCGATCGCCTGCTTCAATCGATCTTTGAAGAGCACCTGGTTTGGCAGGTCGGTGAGCGCATCGTGATAAGCGAGGTGATTGAGTTTTTCCTGAGTCTGCTTGTTCTGCGAAAGGTCGACGACAAAACACACGATCTCTTCGTCTTGCATCGCTGCGCCGAACAGTACCGGCAACGGCGTTCCATCCTGCTTCAGAAAATTTTTTTCGAACGGAGCACACGCGCCGAAGGCCATCAGCTTCTCAAACGCTTCTTCGTCGAGGCGATGATGCTCGGGCGGAGTCAGTTCATAAATGCTGCGTGGCAGGTTTTTGGAAGTGTAGCCAAGCAGGTTCAGGAAACTGTCGTCGGCATTGAGAATGTTACCGGACAAATCGGTGAATACGATGGCGACGAGATTGGTGGCGACCAGACGCCGCAGGGCTGCATCGACTTTGGATTCCATACAGAGATTGAGAATTCGCTTGAAATTAGGAGAGGTGAGTAATGGGCAAGTGGGTTAGCCGTCAACCCGTCGGTTAGGCTACCACAGAATGCGCAGATGCCACAGAGAAATCTGCGGTTTCTGCGTATCTCCGCGATCCCGGCGTTGAAATGTCCCTTTTAACGCAGAGAACGGAAAGATACGCAGAGAACCGTAGAGATACTATCGCATGGAGCTCGTCGTGGCTGTTGCTGGACCCGGAGGTAATTTATCGTTGAGGTAGCGCGTCAGCAGTCCGAACAGGTGCTTCGACGTCCCCGGCCCCTCCGAGATTGAGTGAGATCGATTTGGATACGCAAACATCGAAAACTGCTTGTTCGCCGCGACCAGCGCATTGATCAACGCCTGCGTGCCCTGGTAATGGACGTTGTCGTCGCCCGTTCCGTGCACGACCATCAGATTGCCCTTCAACTGGCCCGCGAACGTGATCGGCGAGCTCTGTTTCCACTCCTCCGGATGGTCCTTCGGCAGCCCGCAGTATCGCTCCTGATAAATCGTGTCGTAGTAATGAATGTCAGGCACGGGCGCCACGGACAAGCCGGTCGCATAAACGTCTCCGTAGCGGAACATCGCATTCAGCGTCGACGAACCCCCGCCGCTCCAACCCCAAATCCCGATGCGAGTCGGATCGACAAAAGGCCACTTCGCGATCGCGCGCGCTGCCGCCGCCTGATCGCCTGAATTCACGATCCCCATCTTGCGATAGATGATCTTTCGCCACGCGCGGCCGCGCGGCGCAGGTGTGCCGCGGTTATCGACGCTCATGACGATGTAACCCTGCTGCGCCAGCATCTGGTGCCAGATACGATTTCGTCCGCCCCACGCATCCAGTACGGTCTGTCCCCACGGCTCGCCGTAAACATAGAACAGCACCGGATAACGCTTCTGCGGATCGTAATCGGGAGGCTTCATCATCCAACCGTCGAGCTGAACGCCATCGCCGATGTCGACTTTGAAAAACTCGGAAGGCGTTTGTTTCAACTGCGCAAGTCGATCCTGCGTCTGCTTGTTGTCGATCAGGGTGCGCGCGACTGTGTGCTGCGGCAGGCGCACGACGTCAGTAACCGGAACGCGGTTGAAAGTCGAATAATCGTGAATCGCGAAATCACCGCGCGGTGAGATGTTGTAGCCGTGCGTGCCCGGAACGTTCGCGGGCGTGAGTCGCTCTTCCTTGCCGGTGCCGTCGATGCGGATGCGATAGAGGTATCGCTGCGTGGCGTTGTCCGGCGACGCGATGTAGTACATCCAGCCGTTCTGCGCATCAACGCGCGCAACACTGATCACGTCGTAATTCCCGGGCGTGATCGTCTTCACATCACTGCCGTCGCGAGACACTGAATAAATATGACGCCAGCCATCACGTTCGCTGGTCCACAGAAAACGTTTGCCACCATCGATCCATTCGACGTCTCCGCGTCCGAGTCCGGTCTTGTCCCAGTCGATGTCGCCCCACGCAACGTCGACCCAGGCTTCGTCTTTTTCAGTTAACACCGGACGGACTTTGCCTGTGTGCGCGTCGCCAAGCATCACCGTATTCGTGTCCTGACGGCGATTGAGTTGTTGAATGATCAACTCGTCCGAGTTCGCGGCCCACTCCATGCGCGGCAGGTAGTTGTCGCGCGGATCGCCCGGCACTTCGAGCCAGCGTGTTGGACCACCATTCGCGTCCACGACGCCGACGCGTGCAGCGGAGTTTGTCTCACCGGCTTTCGGATACGGGAACGTCGTGAGTACGGGATAAAGCGCGGCGGTGTTGTTGATGAGCGTCATCTCCTTCACGCCTTCGGAATTGAGCTGCCAGTAAGCGATCTGCTTGCTGTCAGGACTCCAGCGGAAGCCGTCGCGGCAAAACAGTTCTTCTTCGTAGACCCAGTCGAACGTGCCGTTGACGATGTAGCGCGAGCCGTCTGTGGTTAGCTTCGTGATCTTCGAATCGCCGGAAAGGTTCTCGACGTAAATGTTGTTCTCGCGCACGTAAGCGGCGCGCTGGGCGTCTGGTGAAAACTTCGCGAACATCAGACTCGAAGGCTTCGCGTCCGCGCCGCCGAGTTTTTTGAGCGTGTTGGCTTTGAAATCGAGCACCCAGTAATCGCCGCGCGTGTTGCTGCGCCAGACGCGCTCGGAGTTCGTGAAGATTAGTAGCTTCTGCTTGTCGGGCGTCATGGAAAACTCTTCGACACTGAGCGGATCGGTCGCGCCTGTTGGAGTGAGGTTCTCGGCGGAGACTTTCACGGTGCGATCGCCGTTGCTCACGTCGTAACGGACTATCTCGAGAAAATTCTTCTTCGTTGGCGACGGCTCAAGTGCGAGATAGCCGCTGCCGTCCTCCTGCCACTGCACTGGTCCCAGCGACCGAGTTCGATAAGTGAACATCGAATCGACCGTGAGCAGTGACGGATCAGATTGCTGCGCGTAAACAGGGAGTATTAAAAGGAGTAAAACTGGAATGATGTAAAGTCGTCGTCTCATTTGTGACCTCATTCTATGTGTTCATCTTCTGAATAAGTTTAGAGTTCAACCTTTAGGTTGCCGGTATGGTCCGCGGCGGTCACCCGGACAAGCTAAAGCTTGAACTCTGAACCTCCAGAATATCTAATCGCCGCGTCCAATCAACGCAGCGATGGCCGCGATCAAATCAGACTGCTCGATCGGTTTCGCCATGTGCTGCTGGTAACCCGAGTTGAGCGCGCGCTCGCGATCCTTCTTCGAAGCGTAACCCGTCAACGCAATCGCCGGCGTCGCGCCACCCTTCTCCACCGGCAACGATCGCAGCCGTCGTATCAATTCGTAACCATCCTGATCTGGCATACCAATATCGCTAATCATCACGTTCGGCAAGTCGCCCTCGAAAGCCTCGAGTGCCTCCACGGCAGACTTCGTCGACGTCACGCGCGCGCCATAACGCTTCAGCATCGTGCCCAGCAGTTTGCGTGAATCGTCATCATCCTCGACCAACAGCACGTGGACACCGTCGAGCCTGACCACGCCTGTGCGACTGCGACGCCGATCACCTTCGCGCCGGCGCTCTTCCGCACGCGCCGGATCTCTGCGCTCGTGCGTCATGGGCAGATCGACCGTGAACACCGAGCCCTTGCCGAGCCCTTCACTGTCCGCTGCGATCGTTCCGCCGTGCAACTCGACGAGGTGCCGCGCCACGGCCAGTCCCAATCCGAGCCCGCCTTGCTTTCTCGAGATTGAACCCTCAGCCTGACGAAATCGATCGAACACGTACGGCAAAAAGTCCGGCGCGATCCCGTCGCCACTGTCACTGATCATCAGACGCGCGGTCGACTCAACACACTTGAGATAAATGTTCACACTGCCACCGCGTTGCGTGAACTTGATCGCGTTCGACAGCAGGTTCCAAATCACCTGCCGCAAACGATTCGAGTCGCCCTTCACCAAACACTCGCGCGGCTCGAAGCGCGTTTGCAGCCGTATGCCTTTCACGTCTGCAGTCGGACGCAGCGCGTCGAGGGCGGCGTCAACAATCGGCGCGAGGTTGAGCGGATGCAGATCGAGACGGAGATTGCCGGTGATGATTCTCGAGACGTCGAGCAGATCGTCGATGAGTCTCGCTTGCGAGCGCGCGTTGCGTTCGATCGTTTCGATTGCACGCGACGCATTCGAGCCTTCGACTTCACCGTTCCGGATCATCGACGCCCAGCCGAGTATCGACGTCAACGGCGTGCGTAGCTCGTGCGAGAGTGTGGCGAGAAATTCATCCTTGAGACGATCGGCTTCTTCAGCGTGCTTGCGCGCGTCGCGCTCGCGGAGCAGCGCTGCAGATCGTTCGTCTTCAGCGCTCTGTCGCGCCGTAACGTCGAGCACGAGCGATAAAACCGAGATCAGTTTGCCGCGACTGTCGTGCAGCACCGAGTTGTACCACTCGCAAAAAAGAACGCCGCCGTCGCGCGTGTAGTTGCGATTGCGCAGCACGCCGTGCACTTCAACGCCTTCACGCTGGCGGTTCGTCACGAGTGCCACCGCATCTTCATCATCCGCGAACACGAAGCGCCACTCGTTGACGTGTTTGCCAATTACCTCTTCCGCTTTCCAACCAAAAAGCCGTTCCGCAGACACAGACCAGCGCGAGACGCGAAAGTCGCTGTCCCACTCGACCACCGCCAGCGGCGAGCTCTCCACGTGAAACGCCAGTTGTCGATACGCCGTTTGCGCGGCTCCTTCGGCTTGCTTGCGCGCGGTGATGTCAGTGATGACGGCGAGACCACCGGCGATGTTGTTCTGGTCATCGAGCAGAGGTGTGTAGCGACTCTCGAAGACGCCAGTCTCAGATGGTCCATAAGGATGGTACTCGGAAACTGTTTCTCTGCCTTCGAGTGCGGCAACGAAGCAACTGTCGTGAGCTTCGTCTCGGAGGAATGGAAAGATATCGCCGACGCGTTTGCCCAGCACTGCTTCGCGACTGAAGCCCGAGATGCGCTGCATCGCGCGATTCCACGCGATGATGTGGCAGTCGCGATCGAACGCGAACATGCCATCGACGCTCGCGTCGATCATTCGGTTGAGTAGCAGTGTGGAATTCTTTTCCAAGATCAGAGCCACGGATCGGTGTAAATCTGTGGCCTATTTTCCAGCCGTGAGCAGCATTAATCCGGTCGCGTCGCGCACCAGTATATTTGATCCCAGCAGCACCGGCGTGGCAAACGTCGAAGCCTCGGCCACTTCATAACGACGCTCGACCGTGAATGTCGGGGTACCGCGTTTCGCAACGATCAGATCCGCGCCGTTCGTCAGGAAAACGACGTGTTGCGGTGTTAGTAACAATGAAGCGTGTTCGCCTTCCCTGCCTTCCGTCGTCCAGCGCACGGCGCCAGTCTTCGCGTCGATCGCAAAAAACTGTCCCTTCTTCTTTGACGAAAGACCGTAGATCAGGCCGTCGCCAAACACGGGCGAGCTCATGTACATCGCGATGTCGGGGTTCTTCCAAAGCTCAGTTGCCTGCCACTTGCCGGCATTTTTCGCGATTGCGTAGGCGTGCGTGCCTTGTCGTGGTCCTGAGACGATCAGATTACTGCCGGTCCAGAGTGGCGTGGTGATGTTCTCGTGCCACTCGTCTGGAAACGGCGCCGACCACAACTCCGCGCCTGTTTTGCCTTCGAGACCAACGATCGAGCCTTCGGTCATCGTTACGATCTGTTGACTGCCGCCGACGGGATCGATCACGACTGGCGAGGCGTAGCCTGGTCCAAGCCCCTTCCACTCCCACTCAGTTTTCCCTGTCGCAGGATCGAGCGCGAGAACCTGGCCGCCGTGAACGTCGCTGCCGATTTGCACCACCAAACGTCCATTGACGAATAGCGGCGAAGCGGCGGTGCCGCAGAACAACTTCGAAGTGTCGATCGACTGTGAAAAATCTCTGGACCAAAGTTGTTTTCCCCCGACCGTGTCCCATGCGTTGAGAATGCCGGTGACGCCGAGTGTAAACAAACGATTACCGTCGACGAGCGGTGTCGCGTTTGGCCCCTTCGCCATGCTGACGGCGTACTGGTTCTTCTTGAACTCAGCCTGGTATTTCTGCTCCCAGACAACTTTGCCGTCCGCGAGATTGATACTCGCCACGATCTCCTCCGGATCGCGCCGCCCATGAACAAACACGCGCCCGCCGGAAACGACTGGCGACGAGTAGCCCTCCCCAATCTCGACGCGCCACGTTCGCTTTAACGACTCCGGCCAAGCCGCGGGCGAATTCTTCGTC
>JADMIO012704501.1_pt1 | contig 24813 bp, 26 predicted proteins | sample 8958161 | NCBI WGS metagenome assembly JADMIO01 (sample SAMN16585339, study PRJNA669376) | soil metagenome | isolation source: Crop rotation soil | place: USA: Cullars Rotation, Alabama | collected 2011
CTTTCCCGCTCACCCGCCGCACCGAGGACAGCGCCGGCCGCTGTGTCGAGTACGCCCGCGACGTCTACCGCGCCGACCGAGCGTCCTTCGAGGTCTCCGAGCCGCTCGGTGCGCACCGGCTCTCGGCCGTCTAGCTGCGCTAGCTCCCGTAAGCTGGTCAACCGTGGTTTCTCGACGGGTCGGCGTGATGGGTGGGACGTTCGATCCCATTCACAACGGTCACCTGGTCGCGGCCAGCGAGGTGGCCGATCTGTTCGACCTCGACGAGGTGGTGTTCGTTCCCACCGGTCAGCCGTGGCAGAAGCGTCAACGCCCCGTCACCGCCGCTGAGGACCGCTATTTGATGACCGTGATCGCCACCGCCTCCAACCCCCGATTCAGCGTGAGCCGAGTGGATATCGACAGGGGTGGCCCCACTTACACCAAAGACACCCTGCGTGACCTGCGTGCGCTCAACCCGGAGGCGGACCTGTACTTCATCACCGGGGCCGATGCGCTGGCGTCGATCCTGTCCTGGCAGAACTGGGAGGAGATGTTCTCCATCGCCAACTTCGTCGGTGTCAGCCGGCCCGGTTACGAACTCGACGGACAACACATCAAGGCGGCCATGGCCGAACTACCCCCCGAAGCGCTCAAGCTCGTCGAAGTGCCTGCGCTGGCGATCTCGTCGACCGACTGCCGTAAGCGTGCGGAGAGGAACAGGCCCATCTGGTATCTGGTGCCCGACGGAGTGGTGCAGTACGTGACCAAACGCAAGCTCTACCAAGCTCATTCGCTGGTCACAGAGGAGCCCACCCGATGAGCGCATCAGACGAGGCGGTCGCCATGGCCACGGTGGCCGCGCAGGCAGCGTCCGCCAAACTGGCCACCGACGTCGTCGTGATCGACGTGTCGGGGCAGCTGGTGATCACCGACTGCTTCGTGATCGCGTCGGCGTCCAACGAACGACAGGTCAATGCGATCGTCGACGAGGTCGAGGAGAAGATGCGGCTCGCCGGACACAAACCGGCCCGCAGGGAAGGCGCCCGCGAGGGGCGTTGGACGCTGCTGGATTTCGTCGACATCGTGGTGCACATCCAGCACCAGGACGAGCGCAACTTCTACGCGCTGGACAAGCTGTGGCGCGACTGTCCGACCATCTCGGTGGACTTGGATACCAACTCGTGAGGATCCGCCACCTGGTCCTGTTGCGTCACGGCCAGACCGAGTTCAACGCAGGCAGTCGAATGCAGGGCCAGCTGGACACCGATCTGTCCGAGCTCGGCCGGGCGCAGGCCGTCGCCGCCGCGGAGGTGCTGGCCAAGCGTCAGCCGCTGCTCATCGTGTCCTCGGACCTGCGGCGGGCGCTGGACACCGCGGTCGCGCTGGGCGAGCGCTCCGGAGTACCGGTACAGGTGGACACCCGGCTGCGGGAGACACATCTCGGCGACTGGCAGGGGTTGACGCATCTCGAGGTCGACGCTCAATCACCCGGCGCCCGGCTCGCGTGGCGTGAAAACGCGCGGTGGGCGCCGCATGGGGGAGAAAGTCGCGTTGACGTCGCGGCGCGCAGCATGCCGCTGGTGGACGAGCTGCTCGCCGAGCAGGCGGATTGGGGCGTCGATGAGCCGGATCGGCCCGTCGTGCTCGTCGCACACGGCGGGCTCATCGCGGCGCTGACCGCCGCGCTGCTCGGACTTCCGGTCGACAACTGGCCGATCCTCGGCGGCATGGGCAACTGCAGCTGGGTGCAGTTGTCGGCGCACAGCGACATCGATGCCGCACATACGGATATCCGTTGGCGGCTCGACGTCTGGAACGCCTCGGCGCAGGTTGCCAACGATGTCCTCTGAAACTGCCCGCCCGACGCTGCTGCTGTTCTGTGACTCGTTGTCGTATTACGGTCCGACTGGCGGGTTGCCCTCCGACGATCCACGTATATGGCCCAATATCGTTGCCGCCCAGCTGGGTTGGGATGTCGAGTTGATAGGTCGAATCGGGTGGACATGTCGCGACGTGTGGTGGGCCGCGACCCAGGATCCGCGGGCATGGGCGGCGCTGCCGCGCGCGGGTGCGGTGGTGTTCGCGACCGGCGGAATGGACTCGCTGCCGTCACCGTTGCCGACGGCGCTTCGGGAATTGATCCGTTACATCCGTCCGGCGTGGCTTCGGCGCTGGGCACGCGACGGCTACGGCTGGCTGCAGCCGCGGCTCTCACCGGTGGCGCGCGCGGCGCTGCCACCGCATGTGTCGGTCGAGTACCTCGAGATGACCCGCGGCGCCATCGATTTCAACCGACCCGGGATCCCGGTCGTCGCATCGTTGCCGTCGGTGCACATCGCCGAAACCTATGGGAACGCGCACCACGGACGCGAAGGCACGGTGCGCGCGATCACCGCATGGGCGGCCGAACACGACATCCCGCTGGTCGATCTGAAGGCCGCCGTCGGTGACGAGGTGATGAGCGGCCGCGGAAACCCCGACGGGATCCACTGGAATTTCGAAGCCCACCAGGCGGTGGCCGATCTGATGCTCAAGGCGCTTGCCGAAGCCGGCGTGCCATGTCCGTGATCGTCGTGACGGACTCGTCGTCCCGACTGCAGTCAGATGAGTGCAAGCAGTGGCACATTCGGCAGGTACCGCTGCATGTCCTCATCGACGGCGATGACCTACGCGACGGCGTGGACGATGTGCCCTACGACGTTCACGACCGCCCCCGTGCGACGACGTCGGGCGCAGCACCTGCCGCGCTGACCGAGACCTATGCGCAGGCGCTGGCGGACAGCGGGGGCGACGGCGTCGTCGCGGTGCACATCTCGGCGGCGCTGTCGAGCACCTTCAGCACGGCGGTGGCCACCGCGCGTGAGTTCGACTCGTCGGTGCGTGTCGTGAATTCGCGCAGCGCTGCGATGGGCGTCGGATTCGTCGCGCGTGCGGCGGCGGAGGCGGCTCTGGCCGGTGCGGACCTGGATGCTGTTGAGGCTGCGGCGCGTTCGGCCATACCCCGCACTCACGCGTTCATCGTCGTTCATCGACTGGACAATTTGCGACGCAGCGGGCGCATCGGCACGGCGGCGTCCTGGCTGGGGACGGCGTTGTCACTCAAGCCGCTGCTGACACTCGACGTGGACGGGCGCCTCGTGCTCGACCAACGGATTCGCACGACCACCAAGGCGCACGCGGCGATGGTCGAGCGGGTGGCCGAGATCGTCGGTGAGCGCAGCGCGCGGATCGCCATCCACCACGTCGACAACCACGACGGCGCCGACGAAATGGGTGCCGCGCTGACTACCCGGCTGCCGCAGATCGGCTCGTTGGCCGTGGCCGATATGGGTCCGGTGCTGTCAATTCACTTGGGCGCGGGCGCGATCGGCGTCGTCGTCCAGACCACCGACTGAAATCGTTTCTTCGACTAAAAAGTCTGCCCTTGTCGCCTGCTTCGGTAAGTGATAGCTTACGGTTCGTGTCCACTTACCAAGTCGTTGACGATGTGTGGGAAGCGCTGGCTGACCGCACGCGTCGATCGATCGTGGAACGCCTTACACACGGGCCGTTACCTGTCGGCGAACTGGCTCGCGATCTTCCCGTGAGTAGGCCTGCGGTGTCCCAGCACCTCAAGGTGCTCAAGCGGGCTGGATTGGTGAGTGACCGTGCCGCCGGCACACGTCGCGTCTACCAGTTGGACCCCTCGGGGCTGGAAGCCCTTCGCGCCGATCTCGATCGGTTCTGGGTCCAGGCTCTGGCTGGATTCAAAACGACGGTTGAACGTCTGGAAGGAGACGAATCATGACAACTGCGCGATCCGAAACCATCCGTCATCACGTGGTCGTGAATGCGCCCCTGGAACGCGCATTTCGGGTATTCACCGAGCAATTCGGCGATTTCAAACCACGCGAACACAATCTGATGACCGTGCCGATTGTCGAGACGGTGTTCGAACCATGCGTCGGCGGCCACATCTATGACCGCGGAGAGGACGGCAGTCTATGCAAATGGGCGAGCGTTCTGGCTTACGAGCCGCCGAATCGGATCGTCTTCACGTGGAACATCGGCGCGACCTGGCAGTTGGAGGCCGACCCCGCCAAGCGCAGCGAAGTCGAGGTCACGTTCACTGCTGAATCCGCCGAGGTGACCCGCGTCGAACTGGAACATCGTCACATCGAGCGGCACGGCGACGGCTGGGAAGCAGTCGCACGAGGAGTCGGTGGCGACGGCGGCTGGCCGCTTTACCTGGAGCGCTTCACCGGTCTGTTCGGCGTTGACTAGCTCGCGAAGCGGCCGGTGACCGGCGGTAGATCCTTGAGCGTCACGATGCCTGGCTCGGCTGCGACGACGGCGGGCACGGCGTTGGTCACCGGCATCGCGGTGTAGATCATGCCGAGCCCCATGAACCCGGGTTCGGTCCAGTCCTTGGGCGGCAGGCAGTGCAACACGGTGCGCATGTTGGGCAGGCCGAACACCTGGATGACGTGGCCGTGCTCGAGGGGTTTCGGCGGGGTGACGTGGCTACCCATGATCCAGTTGAATCCCACGCTGACGACGTTCTTCTCGCCCACCCACCCGCGGTGGTAGCCCATGACTCCGCCGACGGTGCCCTCGGGAATCTGCATGAAACCGAGATCGCTGTCCCCGGTGGCCGGCGTGAACGTCACGTCGAAGGTCAACTTGTCGAGTTTGGCGCCGATCGCGTCGGCCATCATCGCGGCGGACTCTGCGAACACCTCGCTTTCGCGTCGCACGCTCTCGGCCAGGCCCGGGGTGTCGGGGTCCTGCGAGAAACCCATCGCCGTCTGCGTTCCGGCGGACTCGTAGGTGGAGCAGTCCACCGACTCGGTGATCCGGATCTCGTCGACCCGCTCGCAGGAACCGGACAGCACCATGCCCACCATGTTCGTCATCCCGGGGTGGGCGCCATTGCCGAAGATGGTGGAATTGCCCTTCTCGCAAGCCTTTCGGATACGCTCCTGATCTTCGGGTGTCTGCTTGCCGCCGGTGATCCACGCGGCGCTCGAGCACACGTTCACGCCGGCTTCGAGCAGCCGGACCAATTCGTCCACACTCGGCCACAGCGGGTTGTAACAACACGCGTCAGGTGCCAGAGCGATAAGGGCGTCGATGTCGTTGGTGGCTTTGACGCCGGTGGGTTCAGGCCAGCCCGACAGCTCCGCGGCGTCGGTTCCCACCTTGTCGGCGCCGTGGGCGTAGACGCCGACCAGTTCCATGTCGTCGCGGCCGATGATCGCGTGCAGCGACCGTTTGCCGATGTTGCCGGTGGTCCACTGGATGACGCGAAGGGGGCGCTCGAGGGTCGTCATTGTCAGCACGTTACATGTGGGTTCCGCCGTCGACACGCACCTCGGTGCCCGTGACGAAATAGGCATCTGACGAGGCGAGCATTGCGACGACGGCGGCGACGGCATCCGGCTTGGCGAACATCCCGCCGCCGTCGACCGGAAGTGTCGGCATGATCTTGCCGAACAGCGAGAAGTCGGCATCGTCAGGCAGTCCGGGACCGATGCTCTGTTTGGATTCGCCGGTGCCGTCGGTCATTCCAGAGGAGATGGAGCCGGGCTGAACCGAGTTGAACCGGATCCGTTCCTTGGCGAACTCCAGCGCCAGCGTGTGGGTCATCGCCTGTATCCCGCCCTTGGAGGCCGCATAGGCGGACATGTACGGATGCGCGAATGCCGCCGAGGTGGAACTGAAGTTGACGACCGCGGGATCGGTGCCCTTGCGCAGAGCGGGGATGGCTTCGCGCGTCATCAGGAACGTGCCGACGAGGTTGATCCGCAGCACCTGCTCGAAGTCGGCGAGCGTGGTCTCGAGAAAGTGCACCGACCGCAGAATTCCCGCGGCGTTGACGAGGGCATCCAGACCGCCGAGCGCCTCTACGGCGTGGGCCACGCCCTGCTTGACGGAATCCTCGCCGGCAACGTCGAGGACCACGGTGGTCAACCGGTCGCGGTTCGCTTCGGCCCTGGCCACGGTGTCCTTCAATCCGGACTCGCTGATGTCCGCGGCGGCCACGCGGCCGCCTTCGTCCAGGATTCGCAGGACGGTTGCCTGCCCGATGCCCGAGCCGCCGCCGGTGATGAGTACCCGACGGTCGAGGTAGCGCTGAAGAGGTGCCATAGGCAGATACTCGCGTGAATCGGCCGGGGTGTCAGGCGTTTGTCCCGCTCCGTGGTCTCCTCAGTCTGCTGTGTTCCTGGGATGGATGAAAATGCCTTCTGCTTCCACGGTGACGCCGTCGGAGTCGGTGATGCTCCCGAGGGCGAACGTCTTCGTGCCCTCGACGTGGTCGACATGCGCCTGCGCACGAAGAGGTAGGCCGAGACGCGTGCCGCGCAGGTAGCGCAGCGTCAGGGTTCCGGTGACCGCCGGCTTGCCGGGCTGATGGGCGGTGGCGCCGAGGACGTGGTCGAGTATCAAGGCGCATACACCCCCGTGGACGTGGCCGGGTGGTCCCTCGTATGCGGCGCCCAGCTCGAATTCCGTGTGCACGGTGCCGTCCTCGCTGTGATCGATGGACAGCGGAGGTGCGACCGGATTTCGTTGGCCGATCACCACGTTGCCCAGGGCAATGGGGCGACCGTCGGGAGCGGCCTGCACACCGAATGATCCCGGTGTCAGCACCTCGCTCAACAAAGCCGTCGCCGCCTCGATCTTGTCGGTCGCGGCCGCGATGACGTCCGACTCGACCTCAGTGCGGATCGTTGCGTCGATCAACCGGCGGACCGACGCGGTCAGGCGCTCGTGCGCGTCGGTCGTCATCGGACTCCTTCGATGGGGTGTTTTTTCACCTTCGCCGCCGTGTACGCGGTCCGCAATGGAGTATCCCGGCCAGTGGTGAGTTGCCCGAAGGCCGTGACCAGTGTTGTTAATCTGAAAACCGTGGACGACAGCGGCCAGGACGGTAAGCCGAATCTCGCGGCGACCAGCTGGGCGCTGTTGGGCATGCTGTCGTACGAATACGAGCTGTCGGGTTACGACATCCGAAAATGGATCGACTGGAGCATGCGCTTCTTCTACGGAAGTCCGGCGTACAGCCAGATCTATTCAGAACTCAAGAAGCTCGAGCAACTCGGCTTTGTGACCTCGCGCGTCGACAACGGTAGCGGTGCTCGCAGTCGGCGGCTCTACAAGATCACCGAGGCCGGCCTCGACGCTGCGACGCGATGGGCCAATGAGGCGCCGCTTGACCCTCCGGTGCTCAAGCACAGCGCGCTGCTGCGCGTGACGTTCGCGCATCTGACTAATCCCACGAGGCTGAAAGAGATTCTGCAGGAGCACCTCGCCTACGCCGATGAGATGTACCGCAGTGCGGCCAAGGACGCCAAGTGGGCCAAAGCCGATCCGTCATGGGCGTATGCACGGGTTGCGCTGAACTGGGCTGAGCGGTACTACGCCAACGAGCGCGAACTGACGTTGAAGATGATCAAGGAGCTCGACGAGGCGGAGGCCGAGTTCCCGCGCGTCGGTTCTGACGGGCATACGAAGATCCCTTGGCCCGCACCGGAATACTGGTACGAGATCGAGAAGAAGGCGGACGCCGACGAGGCGGACTGACAGGTGCGACGCCGACGAGGCGGACTGACAGGTGCGACGCCGATGAGGCGTGACTACGTCGCCGCGGCGTCGTTGGCCGCGATGTAGCCGTACACCAAACCCTGCGCGATCGTCGCGCCCGCACCGGGATAGGTGGTGCCGAACGCGTTCGCGGCGGTGTTGCCGATCGCGTACAAGCCCGGGATGGGACTGCCGTCCTCGCGCAGCACCCGGGCGCGTTCGTCGGCGCGCAGCCCACCGCACGTGCCGAGGTCGCTGAGCGTCATCTTCACCGCATAGAACGGACCCTTGTCGAGCGGACGCAGATTGGGGTTGGGGGTGATGGTGGGGTCGCCGTAGTAGCGGTCATATGCGCTCCGCCCGCGACCGAAGTCGGAATCGTCTGCCGCGCTCGACATCTCGTTGTACCGCGACACCGTGGTGACGAACTGCGCCTCGGGAACCTTCATCATGCGGGCGAGTTCCGCCAGATCCTCACTGCGGTGGGCGATGCCCGCGTCGTACCATGCTTGCGGTAGGGCCATGCGCGGGAAACAGTCTGCGGCAAAGACATAACTGTTGCGATACATCTGATCGAACACGATCCACATGGACTCGACGGGATTGCCGGCGCGTTCGCGCGCCAGCACACGGTGACCAAACGACATGTAATCAGTGGCCTCGTTGATGAACCGCTGACCCGTCTGATCGACGATCAGCGAACCGGGCAGCGATCGCTCGGCGAGCATGACCAGCGGATCGGCGCCGGGCAGTGCCGCCACTGCGGGGAACCACCAGGCCTGATCCATCAGATCGATTCCGGCGCCGCCATCCTGGGCGATCCGGATCGCGTCGCCGGTGTTGGCCTCCGCGCCGAGACTGGTGTGGTCGCCGAGCGACTCGGACTGGAACTTCCACCGCATGTCCATGTTGTGGTCGAACCCGCCGGCGGCCAACACGACTCCGCGTCGCGCCTCGATGGTGATCTCGCGACCGTCGTGTTCGACGACGGCGCCGGTGACCCTGTCGTCGTCGGTGAGCAACCGCACGAGCGTGGTCTGGGTCCACACGCCGATGCCGGCCCGCAGGACCCCGGCGAACAGTCCGGCGGCCAGCGCCTGTCCGCCTGCGGTGTAACGCCGTCCGAGCATCAACCCGCCCACACCCTGCGCCAACCGTTTCACGATGAGCGGCAGGCCTTTTCGCGGCACACGTGCCATCAGGTTCATCCAGCGATAGTCCGCGCTCGTGGTCGGCATCGGGATCTTCGGCTCCATCAATCCCGGGCGCAGCATCGAGCGGTACCTGCCGAGCAGCGACGTGTTGAACGGTCGACACTCACAGGTCCGACCGTCGGCACGTCCGCCAGGGTGCTCGGGGTGGTAGTCGGAATAGTCACGTGCCCAGGTGAACCGCATCGGCGTAGTACGCCGCAGCATCCGCACCGTCGCGGCGAGATGCGTCACGAACTCCGCTGACCGTTGCGGGGGAGCGGTGCCGGCGACAACCGAATCCAGATAGGTGCGCGCTTCCTGCGCGGTGTCGCCGGCTCCGTTCTCGTCGAGCACCGGGCTCGCGGGAATCCACAGCGCCCCTCCGGACCTCGCGGTCGAACCGCCGACCCATGGCGACTTCTCGACGATGAGCACGGACATCCCGCGTTCTGCGGCGGCCAATGCGGCAGCCATGCCCGTGCCGGACCCCACGACGAGCAGGTCGACGGACGTGTCGCGCGGGGGCAGGCCGGCGGGGACGGTGGTCGGTGCAGCAGTCGTCACGGCTTCGACAGTAGGTCGGGCCGATCGCGGTCGCGGAGGATTTCCCTCCCAGCGGGACGATTGGCTCCACAAGCGGTTGCGGAGGCGTAGAACGAGGTCATGACGTTGCAGTCAGAGACCTCAGAAACCGACGAGATCCGGCAGATCGAAGCCGTGGCCGCGCCGACCAGATTCGCCCGCGGATGGCACTGCCTGGGACTGACCAGGGACTTCGGCGACGGCGAACCGCACGCCGTCAACGCCTTCGGGCAGAAGCTGGTGGTGTTCCGCAGTGGTGACGGCAAGATCAACGTGCTCGACGGCTACTGCCGGCACATGGGCGGCGACCTCAGCCAGGGCACGGTGAAAGGTGACGAGATCGCCTGTCCGTTCCACGACTGGCGGTGGGGCGGCGACGGCCGTTGCAAGAAGGTGCCCTACAGCAAGCGCACGCCGAGACTCGCCCGAACTGCGACCTGGACGACCCTCGAACAGGACGGGATGCTGTTCGTCTGGAACGATCCCGAGCGCAAGCCGCCGCCTGCCGAGGTCGCCATCCCGCGGATCGAGGGTGCGACGAGTGACGAGTGGACCGACTGGCACTGGTACACCACCGTCGTCAAGACCAACTGCCGCGAGATCATCGACAACGTCGTCGACATGGCGCATTTCTTCTACATCCACGGGTCGCTGCCGACGCACTTCAAGAACATCTTCGAAGGCCACGTCGCCACCCAGTACATGAACGGCGGCTCGCGCGGCGACATCCCGAATCCCGAGGGACAGCCCCGGCTGCTGGGTACGACCTCGGTGGCGTCGTACTTCGGCCCGTCGTTCATGATCGACGACCTGACCTATCATTTCGAGAACAACGATCAGAACACGATTCTGATCAACTGCCATTACCCGATCGATGCCAATTCCTTTGTGCTGCAGTACGGCATCATCGTCAAGAAGTCCGAAACGCTGCCCGGCGACGCGGCGCTGCAGGCGGCGATCGCGCTCGGCGACTGGGTCAAGGTGGGTTTCGAGCAAGACGTCGAGATCTGGAAGAACAAGGCGCGCATCGACAATCCGCTGCTGTGCGAGGAGGACGGACCGGTCTACCAGCTGCGCCGCTGGTACGAGCAGTTCTACGTCGATGTTGCCGACGTCGAACCGGACATGGTGGACCGCTTCGAATACGAGCTCGACACCACCAGCCCGCACGAGGAGTGGATGAAGGTCGTCGAGGCGAACATCAGCGCCCAAGCGGCGAGGTCGGGAAGCGCCTGATGGCCGTCCGGCCCGACAACCGCCTGGCCGACTCACCGATGGTGCCGGTGACCTGCCGCCGTTGTGGCGCATGCGTATTGGCGCGAAAGAGCACCTGGAACCAGACCAGTGTGCAATGGACCGCCGAGGCGTCCGCACGCTGTCTGGAGCGCCGAGACGCCCAGGACCTGAGTAGCCATGCCGAACGTGGGTTGTTCTTGGCGTGCTCGGCCTTGACCGACTCGATCATCGACGCGGTCCGTGCCGGCGATCTGCCGGTGGTCGATGAGGAACCGGGCGGGTTGCTCAGTGAGCGCCCGAATGATGCGCAGTCGCGTCTGAGTCTCCGAACACGTCCATAGTTCCGACGTACCCGCGGTTTGCCTTCACTCGTTCTATCAGACACCAGGATCCGTCCGAACGGCGCTGCCAGGAATCGTGGTAGTCCCCGACCGTGTAGAAGCGTGTCGATGGATCTGCGGCCGCGTTCAGGTGAACATCGCGGATATATGCCCGGGTAGCGGCCGTGTCACCGGTCACATCGATGATGACGTTGCCCAACAGATTTTGCGTTGGGCCGCACGCATCGAGATAGCCGCGGATCGTGTCGATGATCGCCGCGTGCCCGACGAGACGACCTGTGCCGAAGGCACCCTCCGCCTGCTCGGCGAGGATATCGGCCATTGTGGCCCAATCGCGTTCGTCCATGGCGCGGGCCAACAAGTTCAGCGCACGCTCCACATCACGCTCGTCGCACAACTTGCTGAAGCGTTCGGTATCCATGCGACCTCACTTCGATCAGGTGAGCGCAAACGCTGAAATCGGGGCTTCATCGGGATAGATCGCAGGACCGCCGATGTCATAGGCAGCGTTGAGAGCCCCGATGAACGCAGGATCGTGGAGCGGTTCGGCCGGAACGTCGATTGTGATGCCCTTGGACGCCAGGTCGTCGACCATCATGTCGATGGCCTTGTCCGTCGTCAGATCGTCTGAGCCGTCCATGTTCTTCTTCAGCTCGTCGAAGTCGGTGAAAACCTCGGCTGACCAATGGACGAGGAATCGCAGTTCATCGGTGTGGTGGCGCGCGATGACGTCATCACCGTTTTTGAGCAGCCAATGGTTGCGGTCGGAGGGATCGCCGGTGAACACGGTGTCGAACGCGAGACCGACGGGAATCTGTTGTTCCACAGGCCCATTGGCCTCGCCGCGATGCACCATCATTTCGTTCTGCACAACCACGCCCCGGTTGTTGATCGGTGGCACGATCCGCTTGGGCGATTTGAGCGGGCCTTCGGGCCAATAGGTGAAGCCGCTGCCCTCATCAAGGGAGAACCAGGTGATCACCTGAGCCATCTTGACCAGGTACTCGCTGAACAGCCCCGACTTTCCCATCACGCTGCACAGCCACGTCGGTGCGTTCTCATGACGGACACCGCGAAAGCTCGGTGAATCCAGGTGCCCCGGATCACGATTGGCGCAGGGTCCGTTGATGTTGAACAGCATCATTTCCGGCTTGGCGTACTCCGCATTCCAGTAGCTCTTGGCGTGCTCGAGGAAGTCCGCATTGTAGAAACAATCGTGGAGTTCGGGATACAACACCGCACCGTAGTTCGCCAGGTATCCGCGAAACGTAGGCGTGAGGAACAGGTCCAGTGACGGTTCGAAGCCCTCCGGAAACATGCCACTCATGGTCGCCATCAACTCTTCGGCGGACGCGAAATGCTGCGCGATGATCAGATTCCACGGCCCCTGGGTGCGCACCACCTCGAGCAGACGCTCCTTTTGGTCCGCGGTGTACACGCTGTCGATCTCGCGGGGAGGTGCGGCGGGCCGCAGGATATCGGATAGTTCCGACCGTCGCTCATCAGTCAGCATGATGTCTCCTTCAGGGTCATTGGTTTGATTGTGCGCAGCGCTCTTCGGCCTGTGTGGGCCGTTGTCCGGTGATCGGGACATCGTCAGAATCGGATGGGGTGGGCGAACTTTGCGCGCAGTAGAGCGCCGATCTCGGCGATCGCCAGACGTCCGCGCGCTGTCGTTTCGGAGCGCATCAGGAAGCCGTGATAGATGCCGGGGTATCTCGTCACTGTGGTCTGCACGCCCGAGTCGCGGAGTCGTGCCGCATATCGTTCGCCCCAGTCCCGGATGGGGTCGGCTTCCGCCGTCACCACAATCGCTTGCGGTAGGCCAGACAGATCGGCCACCAATGCTGGTACCGCGTACGGGTGATCCGGACCGGCTGCAAGCTCATGCATGTATTCGATGTCGATCAAGGTCAACATCGGTGCATCGGGCATGGTCTTCACCGAAGGGACACTGAGGTCGCGGTCGACGCCCGGATACATCAAGACCTGGGCGAAGAGCGCCCCCGCGCCGCGATCTCGAGCAGCCAGGGCGACGCCCGCGGCCAACGTGCCACCCGAGCTGTCGCCGGCTATCGCGACACGGCTGCCATCGACCCGCAACTCGTCTGCGTGCGCGAGAACCCATTCGGTGGCGGCATAGGCATCGTCGAACTGGGCCGGGGGAGCCGCTTCAGGAGCCAGGCGGTAGTCGACGGAGATCACCGTGGCGCCGGAATGTTCGGCGAGGTTGCGCGCCAACGGTTCGAAGGACTGGTTCGAGCCGAGCACCATGCCGCCGCCATGTAAGTAGACGATTGCCGGTGCCCCGGTCCTGCCCGTTGGCCGGTAGATGCGCAGTGCCAACGCTCCGCCGGGCCCGTCGATTGTCCGGTCCTGGATCTCGGCCATGTCTGGCATCTGCGGAAGGGGGGCAGATTCCAGCCCGTGCCGTACCGCCGCGAGTCCCCGCTCGCGCATCGGCGGCAGGTTCCCGAACTCTGCAGCCCGTGTGGCGGCGTCGGGATCAAGCTGTGGGACAACGACCTTGGAAGTGGTCATTGATGTGCCGGGTCGAATCTGCGTTTCGTACGCAGCGCCGGTGGACGACGATTCACCAAGGTGTCTGCGCGGTCGGCCATCGCGTTGCCGACGTACTCGGGCTGGGTCAACAGGTAGAAGTCACCCGCGGCCGCTTGGTCGAACACCACCCGCGCCGCGTCGATCGGGTCCATCGCCTCGGCCTTGATATCCAGCATCGCCGAGCGCTGTTCTTCGGCAGCCGAGACGTCGCCGTCGTTGACGCCGCCTGCCGCCTCGAAGATGTTGGACTTGACTGCACCGGGCATGACTGCCTGCACGTGAATGTGGTGGTGTCCCGCCAGTTCAACTTCAAGCCGCAGGCATTCGGTCAGCGCCAGCACCGCGTGCTTGCTCATGATGTACGGCGTCTGAAGAGGAACTGCGGCAACTCCGCCGATCGACGAGAGATTCCACACCCAAGCCGGTTCGCCGGTGGCGATCATCGGCGGCAGGAAGGCTCGCACGCCGTGAAAGACCCCGCTGATGTTGATGTCGACGAGTCGGTTCCAATTGTCGACCGGAGTGTCCCACAGGAACCCGAACTGCTCGACTCCTGCGTTGTTGACCAGTAGCCGCACCGGACCGATCTCACGGTAGGTTCGCTCGGCAAGGGCGTGCACCGTATCTGCCTCGCGTACATCGCATTCCACGGCTGTAGCCGCGCCGCCGGCAGCGACAAGCTCATCGCGCAACCGTGTGATCGCGTCGACGTCGACGTCGGCAAGCACCACTGTCATGCCCAGTGAACCGGCATGCCGGGCGAGACCCGCGCCGATTCCCGCCCCGGCACCCGTGATGACGGCGACGCCTCCGGCGAAGGGTGTGCTCATGCGCCCGCTGCGGCGGAGCTCTTCATGCTGTGTTCGGCGAACGGAATCGAATCCTCGGCGTCGAGAACGACATTCATCGATGTGAAGACCAGACCGGTGCCCGCTCGACGGATGCCGACGTCGACGACGCCACTCGACACTGCGAACGGAATGTTGTTGGTGACCTGGTTGACGAACAGGTAGAACCGGACGGTGGTGACGTCTCCGTCGGTTCCGGTGCGGAAGATGTTCGTGGCGTGGTGCCGGCACGGGTACGGGTTCTCGTTGCGATGGGCGATGAGCCAGGCGAGCGTCTCGTCATGCCCGTGCAACTCCGCGGCGAGCAGGTCCTCGAACGGACAGTTCCCGGAGTCGGATCTGCTCAAGTACTCCATCTCGTCGCCGAGGCGTATGTCCAACTCGTCGAAATGACCCTGGTCGTAGTGGTACCAAAAACCGGCGATGAACTCTTGGACCTCAGGCAGCGTGATCGCGTCGCTCATGACAAGCAGTCAACAGACGCTGATCGCACTACAGCGCAGAAGCGTCCGGTGAGTGGAACGGATTTTTCGTCCCGAATTGCGCGCGTAGGTCGCGTTTGAGCAGCTTGCCGCTGGGATTCTTTGGAAGGCTGTCGACGACGAAGACCTGCTTGGGTGTCTTGTAGCCGGCGAGGTGCGTGCGGCAGTGCGTGATCAGCTCGTCCTCGTCGGCGGTTTCCCCGCTCCTGATGACCACGGCGGCCACCACCGCCTCCACCCACACCGGGTCCGGGATGCCGAATACAGCGACTTCCTGCACGCCGGGGTGTTGATACAGAACCTCTTCGACCTCGCGACTGGCGACGTTCTCCCCGCCTGTCTTGATCATGTCCTTCTTGCGGTCGACTACGTGCAGTAACCCGCACTCGTCGTAGTAACCGAGGTCGCCGGAGTGAAACCATCCGCCGCGGAAGGCTTCCGTCGTGCGTAGTGGGTCATCCAGGTAGCCCAGCATCAGATGGGGGCCGCGATGGGCGATCTCGCCCACCGTGCCCGGTGGCACGGGGTGGTCACGGTCATCGATGATCGCGGTTTCGACGTTGATCGCCGGCCTGCCCGCCGCGCCTGCGTGATCATGCTGGTCCTCAGGTCCCATCGCACTGGCCAGGGGCGCCATTTCGGTCTGCCCGTAGAAATTCCAGAGCGCGAGATCGGGCAACCGCTCCTGGATTTCGAGCAGCACCTCCGTCGGCATGGCCGACGCTCCGTAGTACCCCTTGCGCAGGCTGCCCAGGTCGACTTGATCGAAGATCGGAGACCTCAGCAGTGCAATCCACACTGTCGGTGGCGCAAAGTAATTCGTCACCCGATGGGCCTCGATGCCGCGGAGCACCAGCTCCGGGTCGGGCCGGGGAAGGATGATACTGGTCGCGCCGAGATAGATGTCGGTCGCCAAGAAGTTGTCCAGTTGAGCGCAGTGGTAGAGGGGCATCGAGTGGATCTCGACGTCATCGGACGACATCGACCCGGCCACAATTGTGCTGACGTAGTTGGCGATCAAGCTGCGGCTGGAGTGCATCACCCCTTTCGGCCGCGACTCCGTGCCGCTGGTGTACATCAGCCGCAGCAATTGGTCGTCGTGGACCTCGAGGTCCGGTGCTTCAGTCGTGGTGGTCAGCCACAGCGCGAAATCGTCCCATCCGGCCGGCGCGCGCTGCTCGCCGGTGGTCAAGACCGCTTTCGTCGTGACCGTGCCCCCTCGTGCCATCGCGTGTGCGGCGGTGGGGATGAGGTCGTGTTCGACGATCAACCCGCGGACCTGACTGTGACCGAGGATGTAGGCGATCTCCTGGGCAGTGAGCATGAAGTTGATCGGTACGAGAACGACAGCGGCACGGGCAGTGGCGAATGCCAGCACGGCGTACTGCCAGCAGTTGCGGGCCAGTAGTGCGATCCGGTCGCCCGCGGTGAAACCGTTGTCCCGCAACGCCGCCGCCGCACGGTTGACCAGCTCGTCGAACTCTGCGAATGTCAGGCTGACGTCGCCGTCGATGATCGCGGTCTTGTCGGGATGCCGACGCGCCGACCGACGGGGGATGTCGCCCAGTGAGTGGCTGCGAACATGCATGTCGTGATCCTCAGTCGTTCGGTACCAAGGCGAGATCGCGACCGATGATCTCGCGCATGATCTCCGATGTCCCCCCGTAGACGCGCGTCACCCGGGCGTCGATGGCCGAGCGGGCGATGGGGTACTCGCGCATGTAGCCGTAGCCGCCGAAGAGTTGCTGGCAGGAGTCCAGACAGCGGAATTCCATCTCTGTCGCCCAGAGCTTGGCTTTCGCGGCGTCGGCCGCCGACAGTCGGTGCGCATTGAGTTCGACCACGCACCGGTCGATGAACGCCTCGGCGACCGACACCTCGGTGGCCACGTCCGCCAGCGCGAAACGGGTGTTCTGCAGCGCACCGATCGGCTTGCCGAAAGCGGTGCGCTCGCGCACGTAGTCGACGGTCCATCGCAACGCCGCGCGGGCACGCGCCAGGCTGCCGACAGCGATCTGCATACGTTCCTGCGGAAGGTTTTTCATCAAGGCCGTGAATCCGCTGCCGGGTTCGCCCAGCACGTTGCTCTTGGGGACTTTCACATCGGTGAAACTCAGCTCCGAGGTGTCCTGGCAGTGAAGTCCCAGCTTGTCCAGATTGCGCCCGCGTTCGAAGCCGGCCATACCTCGCTCGAGCACCATCAGGGTCAAACCGCGATGGCGATCGGGCGAGGTGCGCACCGCCGTGATCACCACGTCGGCGTTCTGTCCGTTGGTGATGAACGTCTTGGCGCCGTTGACGACATAGTGGTCACCGGAGTCGATCGCGGACGTGCGGATGGCGGCGACGTCGGATCCGGTGCCCGGTTCAGTCATGGCGATGGCCGCGATCAGGTCTCCGCTGACGAAGCCCGGTAACCAACGGTCCTGCTGCTCTGGCGTCGTCAGATCGGCGAGGTACGGCAGGCAGATGTCGTTGTGGACAGCGAAGCTCAGTCCCACCCCGCCGCAGTCTGCATCCATGAATGCTTCGATCAGGATCTGGTTGTAGCGAAAGTCGCGGACACCGACTCCGCCGAAGCGCTCGTCGGCGGCGAAGCCGAGCAGCCCGACACGGCCGGCTTTGCCGAAGATCTCACGCGGGACGATGCCGTCGGCGTCCCAGGCCGCGATGTGCGGAGCGACCTCCTTGTCGGCGAAATCGCCTGCCAACTCGGCGAAGGCGCGGTGGTCAGCCTCGTAGTGCACCCGTTGCATCGCCGAAGGGTAGACAGATCCACGGCACCTGCGCCGACTTGTGTCCCGCTCAGTAGACAGTCGTAGTACCGGCGCCGGCCAACGCCTCGATACTCGGTTGTCGTGACGACCGATGCCGATGAATTGCGGGCCAACCTGCGCGAGGCCGACCCCGGCGTGCTTGTCGCGGTGCTGGCCCAGCTCACCGACGACGCGTCGGTGATCGATCGGTTCGGGCCCGCGATCTCGCATGTACCGGATCCTCCCGAGCGGGCGGGTGTCACCGACCCCGACACCTCCGACGCACTCGTCGCCGCGGTTGTCGAGGCACTCGATCAGCCGCGGTCCGCCGGCGCGCCCGTCGACACCGCCATGTTCAGGCGGCTCCTGCCGCTGGCGCTGGGATCCGAGGTCGACGAGGAGTTCGTCCCACTTCTGCTGGAGCAGGGTGGATTCCAGTTGTCGCAACCGACACTGCCGCGCACCGTGCCGATTCCCGAGACGATGACAGTGGCTATCGTCGGCGCTGGTCTCGCGGGCATCATCACGGCGCTCGCCGCTGCCGATGCAGGGGTCAACTACCAGATCTTCGACCGCAACGACGAGGTCGGCGGCACCTGGTTGACGACCACGTACCCGGGTATCGGTGTCGATACGCCGTCGGCGTACTACTCGCTGTCCCGTGAGGTGAACCCGAACTGGACGAGCTACTACCCCCAGGGTGCGGAGTACCAGGCCTATCTGGTGGCTCTCGCCGACAAATACCGGCTACGCGAGCGGACGCGATTCGGCACCGAGGTCACCGCGTTGTGGTGGGACGACGAGCGAGGGCAGTGGCAGATCCACTCCGTCGACCGGGACGGCCACCGCGAGATCACTTTCGCCAGCGTCGTGGTCACCGCCGCCGGCTACCTCAACCGCCCGCGATGGCCGGATGTGCCGGGCCGGGACACGTTCGCGGGTATCAGCGTTCACTCTGCACAGTGGGACGAGACGCTGGATCTCACCGGCAAGCGGGTCGCGATCATCGGCGCGGGTTGCACCGCGGTCCAGATCGTCGATGCCTGCGTCGACCAGGTCGAGCGACTGACGGTGTTTCAACGTCAGCCGCACTGGGTGGCACCGCGCAAGCGGCCCTCCGACGACGTTCCCGAGCACCGGCGCTACCTCGGCCGCCATCTTCCCTACTACGCGAACTGGCACAGGTTGAAGTCCTACTGGGCCACGTCGGACAACAACTATCCCGTCATCCTCCAGGATCCGGAATGGGCGAAGGACCATCTGTCGATCTCTCCGGCCAACGATGTGCTGTTGACGCTGTGCAAGGACTACATCGATCGGACCTTCGGCGAGGGAACCGAATTGGCGAAGAAGGTGACACCGGACTTCGCGCCGTACGGTAAGCGCATCATTCGTGATCCCGGCGGGTACTACGCCGCACTCACGCGCGACCACGTCGAGGTGGAAGCCAGCGAGCCCGCCGAGGTCACCGCGGACGGTATCGTCACCGCCGACGGCCGCCATCTCGACCTCGACGTCATCATCTACGCCACCGGATACCACCTGGACTTCTTGTCCACCATCGACATTCGTGGCCGGAATGGTCGCACGCTGGCCGACGAGTGGGGGGACAGTCCGCGCGCGTACCGCGGCGGCACCGTTCCGGGGTTTCCGAACCTGTTCATCAACTCGGCACCGAACTACAGCCCCGGCCACGGTGCGGGTGCCAACTTCTCGATGGAGATGATGGCGCACTACGTCATCGAGTGCCTGCAGCTGATGGCGCTGCGTGGCGTCACCACCATGGAGGTGACGCGGGACGCCCACGACGAATACGTGAGCGGCATCGATCAGACGATGGCGGGCACCGTGTGGTGCCACACGCCGAACGCACACACCTACTACCGATCCGGATCGGGCCGAGTCGTGGTTGCGACACCGTATCGGCTGGTCGACCTCTGGCATGAGCACCGGGCACCGATCGAAGACCATTTCCAACTCGCATGAACCAATTGCTCAGCGGGAAAACGGCTCTGGTCACGGGCAGTAGTCGGGGGATCGGGCGGGCGATCGCCCAGCGGCTGGCGGCAGAGGGTGCGACGGTCGTGGTGACCGCGCGGTCACACGCGCCGTCCCAGTCGTTGCGTTGGGGGTCGGCCGCCGCGCTTCCCGGGACGATCGCCGAAACCGTCGAGCTGATTGAGGCGGCGGGCGGGCAGGCGATCGGAATCGCCGCCGACCTGGAAGACCCCGGTGCGCGCGACCAACTCGTGCAACGGGTGCTCGACCGCACCGGACGCCTCGACATACTGGTCAACAATGCGGGTTTCGCGGACTACTCGGTGGTCGAGGACATGTCGCTCGATACCTTCGAGCGCACCGTGGCACATTATCTGCGGGTGCCGTTCGTGCTGACGAAGGCCGCGGTACCGCATATGCGCGAGCAGGGTGCGGGCTGGATCGTCAACATCGGGTCAGTGACCGGAGTCGCGCCGGTGCGGCCTTACCGTGAGTACAACAAAACTTCTGGTGACGTGGTCTACGCATCGATCAAAGCGGCCTTGCACCGATTCACCCAGGGCGTCGCCGCCGAACTGCTCGACGCCGATATCGCGGTCAACTGCGTGGGACCGTCGACAGCGATCCGCACTCCCGGTGCGGCACAGCTGATTCCGCAGAGTTTCCCGACCGAGCCGGTGGAGTATCTGGCGGAGACCGTGCTGGCGATGTGCCACCGGCCGGCCGCCGAACGCACCGGACTGGTCGCGTTCAGCCTGCACTACCCGTGGTCGGTGCAGCTGCCGGTGCACAGCTTGGACGGCGCCACGGTTCTGCCCCCGCTGGAACCACCCGCAACAGCCAACCCGAATATCCTGCCGCTCGGTCTCTAGGCCGTGTGGCAGAAGCTGTGACAGACCCGATCGCGGACGATGACGTCCGGGCATTCGGGGTCGAACCACCGATCGACATAGGCCCAGTGAATCGGATGCATCAGGTAAGGCCCCATCAGGCCGTCGACGTCGGTGAATTCCTGGGAGAAGACATGTGTCCACGGTGAAGTGCCGATGGCGCTCTGCACGCGGCTGAGCTGCCAGGAGGTGATGGTGCGGACGTAGCGCGGCATCAACTGCAGGTCGGCTTCGAACCGTTGGATCGTGGCGTCGTCGGCGTCAGGATCGACTCGTAGGAGCAGCGACCGGAAGACGGTGGCTCGCGCGCCGGTGCCGGTTTCGGTTGGCACGCCCCGATATTCGGCGCCGTCGACGTGGCTGACGGCCGGCGCCGCCAGCGCCGTCGCGAAGCGATCGGCAACCGCCGTCCAGCCATCCGTGTCCCGGAATCGCACATTCATCAGGATGTCGCCACCGTTGCGCACGCCGGGCAGCGTCGGCCCGATGACGACATGCTCGGAATCGCATGTGTCGGCGATGGTTCGAAGTCGTGTGATCACGTCCGGGGCCTCGGCATCCGACGCCAGGTGGATCAGGCGCGTGACGCTAAACATCACAGAGCCCGTCGATGTCGTCAGGGGCGGCCGCGACGCTGCGCGAGCGCTCGGAGATGAGTGGGGCGACACCGTCCCACCACTGCCCGACGCTGGCGTCGGGCCGACCCTTCCAGGTCATCTCCCACCACGCCCGAGCGTCCGGGAGTGTCCAGGTGATCGTGACGATATTGGTCTGGTCGGCGAACCAGATCGGAGGACTGACGAGTATGTCGCGCAGCGACATTCCGCGTTCGCGGGCTCCAGGGGCGTACTCGGCGAGATAGCAGCCGATGAATTCCCTGGCCCGACCTGGTCGCGTCACCACCCGGTCGACGACGTAGACCGGACCCTCAGCCACGGGCGGTCCCGACCAGGCGTGCGGCGGCCAGGTGCTCGCACACGTCCTTGCGCGCCTGATGGGCGAGGTTCAGCATCGGCATCGTCATGAAGCCGTGGACGCCGCCCTCGTAACTCAGGCGTGTTGTCGCGACTCCTGCGCGCTCGAGTGCGTCGCCATAGGCGATTCCCTCATCCCGCAGGGGATCGTGGCCGGCGGTGACGACGATCGCGGGAGGCAGCCCGCGTAGGTCGGCGGACAAGGGCGAGGCATAGGGGTGCGCACGGTCGGCGGTCGACGGCACGTACTGGTCCCAGTACCACTGCAGGGCGGGACGCGGGTTGTAGAACCCCTGGCCGTACCGGCGATAGGAGTCCGTGTCGAAGTTCGGGGAGATCATCGGATAGAGGAGGCACTGGGCGGCCAGCGTCGGTGCTCCGCGATCGCGGGCCATCAACGACGCCACCGCTGCGAGGTTGCCGCCGGCGCTGTCGCCGCCGACGATGATCCGGCTTGCATCCCCGCCGAGTGCATCGGCATTACGCGCCGCCCACTGCGTCACCGCGAAAACATCCTCGGCGGCCGCCGGCCACGGGTGTTCCGGTGCCAGTCGGTAGGCCACCGAAACCACGACGGCTGGAATCAGATTCGTGAATGCGCGGCACAGTCCATCGTGGCTGTCGAGGTCGCAGAACACGAATCCGCCGCCATGGGCGTACACCAGCGTCGGTACCGGACCAGGCATCGCCAGTGGTCGGTAGATGCGCACCGCAATGCCGCCCTCGGCGCCTCGGACCGTCGTGTCCCGAACGTCGCCCACCTCTTCCGGCGCGGTTGGCGCGACGAAGCGGGACCGGATCGTCGCACGCGCCTCGGCGCCGGACATCGTGTGCACGGGCGGGAATCCGGCGTCGAGAGCCTCGATGATCTCCGCGATCTGCCCGTCAAGGCTCATGCGTACTGCAGCTCGCGTACGGGCGCGCTGCGCAGCGGCCGGGCCTGCTGCAGCGTCGGTGCGACCCGGCGCGGTCCGTCCTCGACATCGCGCCAGATGCCCATCGCTGTCATCCGCACAGGGGCGGCAAGACGTTGGTCGAACATCATCCGATTCATAGGCCCGCAGACCGAGACCGCGGCAACGGCTTCTCCGGGAGCGCCGATAGGTGCTGCGACACAACCGAATCCGGGCAGCGACTCCTCACGGTCGAACGCCACGCCACGGGCCTTGACCTGGGCCAGCTCGTCGCGCAGCTGCGCGGGCGTGGCGATCGAGTACCGCGTCTTGCGGGTGGTCAGGTCGACGATGTCAGCGTGGCTGTTGTAGGCCAACATCGCCTTGCCCACCGCAGCGCAGTGCGCGGGCTGGCGCCCGCCGACACGGGTGGGGATCGCCGCCATCATCCGGTCGCCGATTTTCTCCAGGTACACGACGTCGGAGCCGTCCAGCAACGCGAGATGCACGACGAGTCCGGTTGCGCGGTGCAGATCGTGCAGCAAGGGAATCGCCGCCCGGTGGAGGCGGTCCTGGTGCACGGCGAGCGAGCCGAGTTCGACGAGTCGCATGCCGAGTTCATAGTCGCGTCCGTTGCGCCGCAGCCAGCGCAGCGCGACCAACCGCTCCAGCAGCCGGTGCGCCGATGACCGGGGCAGACCGGTGCGTCGGACGATCTGGGCCAGGTTCAGGCGTCCCGGCCCGTCGAACGCGTCCAACACGAGAGACACCCGATCGATGACGGCACTCGGTGTTTCGACGGCGGTGGTCATGACGCCTCCTCGCATATATGACTATTAGGAATATGCCTATTTGTAGCATACGAGTGTGGCGCCTGTCACGTAGGCGCGCAAGAATGACGCAGGCCATCATCGATGCGCGGTGTTGGCCTGCGTGAAGACCGAGGAAGTGTCAGCCCTTGGCGGCGGCGCGGCCGGCGCGACGGCCGTAGAAGCTGCCGTCGCCCAGCGAGATACCGCTGGCGTAGCCCCAGGCGGCCACCCCCGCGGTGCAGCGGCCCGCGGCGTACAGACCCGGGATCGGTGCGCCGCTGACGTGCAGCACCTCGGAGTCCAAGCTGGTCTGCAGACCGCCGAGCGTGAAGCCTGCGCAGCTCGCGCGCAGATCGACCGCGCCCACGGGTGTGCCGATGGGCTTCAACCATTCAGGCTTCTTGTGCAGCAGAGGATCCTCGCCGCGCGCCGCGTTCTCGTTGTAGACGCGGACGGTGTCCTGCAGCACCCCGGTAGGCAGTCCGATCTCGGACTCGAGTTCCGCAACCGATTCGCAGACCCAGGTCGCCGGACGTTTCAGGAACGGCGTCGGAGAGGTCGCGGCCATCGCCTCTTCCTGGGCGTCGCCGTCGATGATCAGATAGGCGGTGTCGTCCTGGTGGTAGAGCGTGAGCTGCCCGATGCGCCCGGAGTACATGTCCTCGGGGACGTACCGCTGGCCGCGCCCGTTGACGAGGATGCCGCGGACCGTCTGCTGCGGATCAACCAGGAACGCGACCTCGGTGGCATCCATATGGGCCAGGTCGGCACCGAGCGCCTGGGCCATCCGGATCGCCTGTCCGTCATGCTGTTCGATCGACGCGGCCGGACGCCCGACGAGTCGAGGCGCGTATCGGGCCAGCATCGCGTCGTTGTAGGCGAAGCTGCCCGCGGCGAGGACCACGCCCCGACGCGCACGGATCGCGACCGGCTTCCCGTACTGGCGGGCGACGAGTCCGGCGACGCGACCGTCGGATTCCACGATCAACGTCGATGCGTGGACGTCGTACACCGCGCGCACACCCAGGGATGTGGCCGTATCCACAAGCGGCTTCATCAACATATAGCCGGCACTTGCTTCGCCGGCCTTCTTATCGGCCATCTGCGGAATATGGCCTCGCGGAGCGGGTTTGGCGATCGTGTTGAACGGATAGGCGTTCTCCCCGCCGGTGAACATCAGACCTTGGTCGCCGGGCGGCTCCCAGCCGGGCTCACCCCAGAACTCCGGTTTGAACGGCACGCCGCAGCGCACCAGCCATTCGAAATGGTCGACGCTGCCGGCGCAGTAATCGCCCACCCGATTGGCGTCGGCGCCCGGCCCCATCGCGACGTTGAGGAATGCGGCCATGTTGTCGACCGAATCGTCGAAACCACACGCCTTCTGCAGCGATGTGCCGCCGCCTAGGTAGATGAACCCGCCTGCCATGGCGGCGGCCCCGCCCCACCCGCCCGTGCGTTCCAGGACGAGTACGTCGGCGCCCGCTGTCGCGGCCTCGACCGCCGCGGCCGCGCCGGCGATGCCGTACCCCGCGATCACGACATCGGCTTCGAGATCCCAGCTCTCGATCTGGCCAACCGGCCTTGGGTGAACGTCGGTGTCCATCGCTACATCCGCATCGCCGCGGGCGGATCGCCCAGCCACTCTTTCCAGCACAGTGGGATCCGAAGCTTGGAATTCACGTGACTTGAAGTCGCGGC
>JADMIO011409332.1_pt1 | contig 24811 bp, 26 predicted proteins | sample 8958161 | NCBI WGS metagenome assembly JADMIO01 (sample SAMN16585339, study PRJNA669376) | soil metagenome | isolation source: Crop rotation soil | place: USA: Cullars Rotation, Alabama | collected 2011
GCGACAACTTGTCCACGTGGAATTCTAAGCTTAGGATCCCAATGTGCTGGAAAGATACAGGTACGCTCATTGATACCTGGGCCACCGTTGGCTCATGCGCACAAATTGGCAAAAATGTGCATCTTTCCGGCGGCGCAGGCATAGGCGGCGTACTCGAACCTATCCAGGCTAATCCAACGATTATTGAAGATGACTGCTTCATTGGGGCACGCTCCGAAATTGTAGAAGGTGTCATCGTTGAAAAAGGATCGGTCATTTCAATGGGCGTTTTTATCGGCCAAAGCACACGTATTTACAACCGTGACACAGGCACCATCACTTACGGTCGCGTGCCCGCAGGCTCGGTTGTGGTGGCTGGCAACTTACCCAGCGACGATGGAAAATACAGCCTCTATTGCGCCGTTATCGTCAAACAAGTCGATGAAAAAACACGCAGCAAAGTCACTCTCAATGAATTACTAAGGATAACTGATTAATTTATGCCATCCAATGTCATTGAACTCGCTATCGAATTACTGCGCCGCCCTTCTGTCACCCCCGATGATGCAGGCTGCCAAACCTTGATTGGGGACCGACTGACCCAAGCAGGGTTCCAATGTGAAACCATGCGCTTTGGCGAAGTAGATAACCTTTGGGCAAAATACGGCCATAGCGCCCCGCTCTTCGTCTTGGCAGGGCACACCGATGTGGTCCCTCCCGGACCTACCTCTGATTGGACATCCGCCCCTTTTTCACCCGAGATTCGAGCAGGCTATTTATATGGGCGTGGCGCATGCGATATGAAAGGCGCTATTGCCGCCATGGTCATTGCAGCCGAACAGATCGTCAAACATCCTCATTTTAAGGGCTCCATCGCGTTTCTTCTCACGAGCGATGAAGAAGGCCCCTCTATTGATGGCACTAAAAAAGTATTAGAAACACTCCGCCAACGCGGCGAACAAATAGATTATTGCCTTATTGGCGAACCCAGCAGCGACCAACAAGTGGGCGATCAAATTCGCGTCGGCAGACGTGGCTCCTTGCATGGCAAACTCACGATTCACGGCAAACAAGGTCATGTCGCCCACCCGCATTTAGCACTCAACCCCATTCACACCAGCGCGCTTGCCTTACATGAACTCGCCCAAACGGAATGGGACAAAGGCAACGCACACTTTCCACCCACCACCTTTCAAATTTCCAATCTTCATAGTGGCACAGGCGCTGCCAATGTGATCCCCGGTCACTTAGCTAGTTTATTTAACTTTCGCTATTCCACCGCCATTACTCCCGAGCAACTAAAAGCTCGCACAGAAGAACAACTACACAAACACCAACTACCCTTTGATATCGAATGGACTATCGGCGCCGAACCCTTCCTCACTCGCCATGGAAAACTCATCACCGCCACACAACAAGCCATCAAAGAAATCACTGATCTCACTGTCGCTTTATCCACCGGCGGCGGCACCTCAGACGGCCGCTTCATCGCACCTACCGGGGCAGAAGTCGTTGAGTTAGGCGTAACCCATGCCACCGCGCATCATGTCAATGAATGCACACGCGTCGATGATTTAGAAACGTTGGTGAAGCTCTATCAACGTATTATGGAGCTGATACTTTTCTAATTGCACTCCCCCGCATTCTGGTTTAACCTTACGCGCAGTCAATCAGGAGAGATGTCCGAGCGGTTGAAGGAGCACGCCTGGAAAGCGTGTAAACGTCTCACGATGTTTCGAGGGTTCGAATCCCTCTCTCTCCAAAATCTATTAGTAGCGAGTATCGGTGCCGTCGCGACGCTAGGTCGTGAACCCCGCCAGGTCCGGAAGGAAGCAACGGTAGCAACTGATGCGGGCGCAGCGTGTGGCTGGTGCTCGCTACTAATAGATTCCAGGTAGGCTAATTGCGACAGTGTCCCCTAGGGAGTGATTACACCTCATGAGCTACCAAGTCTTAGCCCGAAAATGGCGACCTCGCAACCTCCAAGAGATGGTGGGACAAGCATCCATCTTACGCATGCTCACCAACGCACTCGAACAAAAACGCCTTCATCATGCCTATTTATTGACGGGTACACGCGGCGTTGGCAAAACCACCTTAGGCCGTATTCTTGCTAAATGTCTCAACTGTGAAACCGGCATTACCCCCACCCCCTGTGGCACCTGTCATGCCTGCCAAGCAATCGATGCAGGGCAGTTTCTTGATCTTTACGAAGTCGATGCCGCTTCCCGCACCAAAGTAGAAGATACACGCGAGCTACTCGATAATGTTCTCTATGCACCCACGCAAGGCCGTTATAAAGTGTACCTTATCGATGAAGTACACATGCTCTCTAACCATAGTTTCAATGCATTATTAAAAACGCTAGAAGAGCCCCCTGAGCACGTTAAATTTATCCTCGCCACCACAGATCCAAAACGGTTACCTGTCACCATCCTATCGCGTTGCTTACAGTTTCATTTGAAACGCATCGTACCCGAACAAATTACGGCGCACTTGCAACACATCTGCACAGCAGAAACCATCATCAACGAAACACCTGCCTTAGCAAAATTAGCCAAAGCAGCCGATGGTAGCATGCGTGATGCACTCAGTTTATTGGATCAGGCAATTGCCTATGGTCATGGCACCGTTAATCAAAGCGATGTAAACACCATGCTCGGGAACATGGCGCAAGATGACATACGCCCCTTATTAGAAGCACTTGCCGCACAAGATGGAAAGCAATTGTTTAACATCAGCTCGCAACTCGCTGAACATTCACCTGATTTTGAGCAAGTATTAGAGGAATTGATCAGCCTACTCCATCACATCGCCATCGCCCAGGTCGTTCCGCATGCTGTCAACGTTGACGAATCTATCGCCTTGCTCGCTAAACGGTTCTCACCCCAAGAAGTGCAACTTTATTATCAAATAGCACTCTTAGGCCGACGCGATTTAGCCCTCACACCCACCCCTCATCAGGGCTTTGAGATGACCATGCTCCGAATGCTTGCCTTCAAGCCCGGTACACATCTCACTCCTATTGCCGAAAACGCACCGCCAACGATTGCCAAAGCGTCTATACCCAACGACCCCTCTACACCGGCGACGCCTGACGCTCCTCCTATAGCGACCACACAAGACACCACCGATTGGCGTCACTTACTGTCGCAACTTGAACTCACAGGCATGGCGTACGCCCTCGCGGCCAATTGCACGTTAGAAAAAATAACCGCCAATAAAGTCATATTGGCGCTATCCGACAAACATCAACCCATGCTCAACCCTAAATTACAAGAACGACTCGCTGAAGCGCTCACACGTCATTTCAAGCAACCGATCACACTAGACATTCTTATCACAGCCGCTGAACTGGCAACCCCTGAGAAGCAACAACAGCAAGAGAAAAAACAGCATTTAGACACAGCCACACAAACCCTTCTACAAGACCCGCAAATAAAACAACTGATCGATTTGTATGACGCCACCGTTAAGGTTTCGCTCTTACCTTAACTTTGCTAACATACTTAAAATCAACCGATGGAGTTTCAATCATGAACAAACCAGCAGGCGACAAAGGCGGCCTCAATGACATCATGAAGCGCGCCCAAGAAATGCAAAAAAAGCTTCAAGACATACAAAAGCAAGTCGCTGAAATGGAAATCACCGGACAATCCGGCGGTGGCGTTGTCAAAATCGCCATGACAGGCCAACACTACGCTAAAAAAGTAGCCTTAGATGCCAACTTAATGAAAGAAGACAAATCCATTATCGAAGATTTAATCGCAGCCGCCATTAATGATGCCGCCGATAAAATCGAGAAAAATTTACGTGATAAAATGGGCGGCTTAGCCGGCATGAAACTCCCTGAAGGTTTAGATGATTTAGCTAAATAACATGCATTTTAGCCCTCTACTCGAACAATTAATTGAAGCCTTGCGCTGCTTGCCAGGCGTTGGCCAAAAAACCGCGCAACGCATGGCATTGCTTCTATTAACACGCGGCCGTGAAAACGGCAAACGCCTAGCTAAAAGCTTAACCGATGCCATGACACACATTGGCCACTGCCAACTGTGCCGCATTTTCAGCGAAACAGATCAATGCGACATTTGCGCCTCACTCCATCGTGATCACACCTTATTATGTGTCGTCGAAAACCCCGTGGATGTGGCGGTCATTGAACAAACGGGCAGCTTTCGAGGAAAATATTTTGTCTTGTTAGGCCGATTATCCCCGCTTGATGGCATTGGCCCTGAAGAAATTGGCATCGATAAACTCCAAGCCTACTTTGCTCGCGGCGAGATCAAAGAAGTCATTCTCGCGACTAACCCCACCGTCGAAGGCGAAGCGACTGCACATTATATTTCCGAACTTGCAAAACAGCATGCGATCAAAGCCACACGCATTGCCCATGGCGTTCCCATTGGCAGCGAATTAGAGTATATCGATTCCAGCACACTCGCTCATGCTTTAACGGGCAGAGACATCATTTGATGGGATGTGTGCGTTTTATCATTTCCACCCTTGGTTTTTTATGCATCACTGCATCGCTTTATGCTGATCAACTCATTATCGAGCCCGATATGGGCAGAAAACCGATCCAACAAGCCATGCAGCATGCGCAAAAATCGATTCATTTAGTGATGTATGGCATCACCGATGAGGCGTTACTAGATACACTGATTCAACAAAAGCAGCGTGATCGAACCATTAAAATGATTCTTGAACGCCACCCCTATAAAGCAATCGATGAAAACAATAAGGCTATTAAAAAACTCGATGCTAATCATGTCGATTGGCAAGGCGATATTTCACCCTTTCGTCTCATTCACCAAAAAACACTCATCCTAGATGGACATGAGGCTATCATCATGACATTCAACTTCACCAAATCCACTTTCACAAAGCAGCGTAACTTTGCACTTAGGATTGACGATCCTAAAAAAGTAGCTGATATTGCATCGGTATTTGCTAGTGATTGGAACCATAAACCAGCGCAATATCACTCTCCTGATCTCATCTACAGCCCAAATGACAGTCGCATAAAAATCCTATCGCTCATTAACCATGCTAAACACACCATTAAAGTGTATGCACAAAACGTCAGCGATTACAAAATTATCGGCGCCCTCGCAAACGCCGCACGCCACGGTGTCACCGTAGATATACTCACCTCTGTCAAACAACGCTCAACCCAAATACATTACTTAACGAAAGCTGGCGTCACGCTCCATCAAAGCACCCATTATTACATTCATGCAAAAGCATTCATCATCGACAACCAAACCGCCATAATCGGTTCCATTAACTTTACTCGCGTCTCACTGGATGATAATCGCGAACTTTCTGTTGTGACGCGTGACCCCTATGCAATCAAATCACTTTCTGAGACATTTAATCGGGATTGGGACGACTCGGTTAATTTTCCTGATTGAGGAGAGCTTCGTAAGAAAAATGGTGAGGCTAAAAATGAGAATCATGACGTGGAAAAAACGAGGTTGCCTGAATCGACTTCATCAATTATTGAGAGAAATACGACATTATAGAATACTCGACAACTAGAGCCAGGTACGTATGCTCCCGCCGAACCGCCAATCAATACCGCTGCAGAATTCAAATCTAACGGACCTTAAATTTATCTTTCGGTTATTAGAAAATGATATTTACTCATTGCGCATTCAATGCAACTTCGACCGATAAGGCTCCGTCATTGCTGAAGGCGCATATAAAATAAACTTTGGAATCGTCACCGAAAAGCGCTCTTCTGCCAGGTTCTGAAATTCATAATGGCCTTCCATCGTCCCTTGTGGTGTTTGCAGTTGGCAGTAACTCGTATAAATAAATTGCTTGCCCGGCTTAATCAGCGGTTGCAAGCCCACGACGCCTGCGCCATGCACTTCTTCCACCTTGCCCGTCATATCCGTAATATGCCAATAACGATGCAACAGCTGCACAATCTCATCACTACCATTTGTCATCGTAATCTCATACGACCAAACAAACTTATGGCTGCCAGGATCCGATTGCTCAGGCACAAAATGTGGATTAGCTACCACGGTGATCAGTTTTGCCATGTTCATAAGATGAAACCCTCAGCTCTTTTCTATCGCATCAATTAATTTTTTATGAATACCGCCAAATCCCGAATTACTCATGATGACAACGTGATCGCCCGCCAGCAATTGAGGAACAAGGTTTTTCACCAAAGCATCCACCTCATCATAAAGTAACGTAGGCTGCTTAAACGTGGCTAATACCTCCCGCAACCCCCACTCTGCTTCCGTCGATTTGCAAATCACCATATCAGCCGCCTGCAACGCTTCTTGAATGCGGTCCTTATGTACCCCTGAGCGCATCGTATAGGAACCAAACTCTAGCACAGCAATCATACGCGCTTTACCAATTTTCGCACGTAACCCAGCTAGTGTGGTTGCAATCGCCGTAGGATGATGGGCAAAATCATCATAGATCACAATGTCTTTTGCTTTACCTTTCATCTCAAGACGCCGTTTCACATTTTTAAATGTGGCTAATGCTGCCAATGCCGTCGCAGGTGGCACGTTCACATGATGAGCCGCCGCCATCGCTGCAAGCGCATTGTCGACATTATGACGCCCTATTAAATCCCACCGCGCCTCACCAACGCGTTGATTGTCATGATAAACGGTAAAAACACTGCCATCTTGTTCAAGCAGTTCTGCCCGCCAAACGCCCGTCTTACCGCCAAAGGTCATGACAGGTGTCCAACAACCTTTTCGCAACACATCGGTCAAATTATCATCATCCGCCTGGCGAACAAGTAAGCCATTGTTTGGCACGGTTCTCACCAAAAAATGAAATTGCTGCTTAATTGCCTCTAAATCTTGAAAGATATCTGCATGGTCAAACTCTAGATTATTAAGAATCACGGTTTGCGGTCGGTAATGTAGAAACTTAGATCGTTTATCAAAAAATGCACTATCGTATTCATCCGCTTCAATGACAAAATAAGGCCCTTTACCCAAACGCGCCGACACACCAAAATTCTCAGGCACCCCACCAATTAAAAACCCAGGAGTGAGGCCTGCCTGCTCTAATATCCACGTTAATAAGCTCGTCGTCGTGGTTTTGCCATGCGTACCAGCCACGGCTAAGACCGTGCGGTGTTGTAATAGATTGTCAGCTAACCATTGAGGGCCTGAGGTATAGGGAATACGGTTAGCTAACACATATTCCAAAGCCGGATTACCGCGTTTAATAACGTTTCCCACGATCACGGTATCCACCGTAGGATCTATCTGTGCCGCCTCATAGCCTTCTATCAAACGAATGCCTTGTTCCGCAAGCTGAGTGCTCATAGGCGGATACACATTCATATCTGATCCAGTCACCTCTAGCCCTGCTTGTTTGGCAAGCATCGCGACCCCGCTCATAAAGGTGCCGCCTATGCCTAAAATATGTAAGCGCATTCTTATACCTCAACTTTTTGAATGTGATATTATGATCAGAATTAAGAAAACTCGCAAAGGATAATGCGAAGATGGATAAACATGGATTATTTGAAGCTATCACCGATAGCGCAATATTACTCGACAAAACGGGTCGTATCGTTCATTGGAATGCAGGGGCCACCAGCCTATTTGGTTTTTCACAAAAGGAAGTGCAAGGCAGGTCCGTCAATCTGATTTACGACTGCAATTACCCTTTTCCTAAAATTATCCAAGATTTGAATTCCCCACAAAAAAAATGGCAAAAAGATACCACCTTTGTGCGTAAAAATGGCGTTAAAGGACATTGCCGCTCCCATTTAGCGCCTCTTCCTCCCGGCGAGCAAAACAAAATGATGGCCATACTGATTCACCACAATATTTCCGCCTTCAAAAAAACAGAAGAAGAGCATATCGATGCACACAATCACGTGTCTTCACAACTTCAACAGTCACTTGCCGGATTTTGGAGTGCAAATCATTTACTGATTGATACCCTAAACAGCCTAGAGCAAGCAGAACGAAAACTTCGCGAAAGTGAACTACGCTTTCACCTACTCGCAGAAAACGCAACCGATGTCATTTCACGCCACACGCCAGATGGCACCTACTTATATGTATCACCGGCCTGTCAATCATCCATTGGCTATACACCTGATCGTTTAGTCAGCACCAATATTCATAAATTAATTCATCATGATGATCAGATCAAAATTAAAAAAGCGTTCACCCGTCGACGCGAAGACATTCATAACAAACCCATTGTGTATCGCATCAAACGTAAAGAGGGCGAGTTTCGTTGGTTTGAAAGTAATATTCGCCTCATTATAGACAACCAATCTCGCATTATCAGCGAAGTGCAACTTGCTTCACGTGACATCACTGACCGTGTTCTAGATAAAAAAGCACGTTTGCGTGGACAGCAACTCGCTCATGTGTTTCGCTTAAGCACCATGGAAGAAATGGCTTCAGGCATGGCCCATGAGATTAGCCAACCACTCGCTGCGATTGTCAACTATACCAGAGGGTGTGTAAGACATTTAGAAAATAGACACCACGATCAAGATCAATTACGCCAAATCATGGAAAAAGCAGCTGCCCAAGCAGAGCGAGCGGGTGAAATCGTTCAGCGTCTAAAAAACTTTTTCTGTAAAGGTCAGTTGATCAAAACCTCTTGTAAATTAAACAACCTGATTCGCGAAGCAGTCAGTTTAATTAAAAATGAACTCACTCTCTCCAAAACAAAAATTGATTTTAAGTTTGATAAAAACATCCCCTTCATCTTTATCGATAAAATTCAAATACAGCAAGTACTTTTAAATTTGATGCAAAATGCCATTGAAGCGATGCATGAAAACCACACCAAAGAAAAACGCATCCATATTCAGACCAAAGCCACTGACCCAGATCACATTGAAATCACCATCACCGATACAGGCCTTGGTTTTTCCAAAGATGTCAGTAATAAAGTCTTCATGCCCTTTTTCACCACAAAGGCCAATGGTCGTGGCATGGGTCTTGCTATTTGTCGATCCATTATTGAGGCACATGGCGGTCAATTTACCATTAATCCAAATACCTCTGGCAACAGTTGGATACGGTTTTCATTACCCACTTCGATTTAACAGGAGATTAATATATGTCTATTCTGGATCCTATTGTATATATAATAGACGATGATCAAGCAATGGTAGAATCGCTGTCATGGATCATCGGGTCCATTGGCTTAAAAGTAAAAACGCATATTCGAGCCCAGGACTTTCTCGAAGAATACGATTCGCAACAACACGGTTGTCTCTTATTAGATGTGCGCATGCCCGGCATGAGCGGGCCAGAATTACAATCTAGACTCAATGACCACGGATCACCGACACTGCCCATTATTTTTATTAGCGGACATGGGGACGTCCCCCTGGCCGTTAGGGTCATGAAAGCAGGTGCTATTGATTTTTTGACTAAACCATTCAATGACCAAGTATTAATTGAAAGCATCAACAAAGCGCTACGTACCGATAAAGCCAATCGTGAAAAGCGTCAAGAAAGCGCACAAGCACGGGCCAAATTTTCTCTTCTTTCCCCACGCGAAGTGCAAGTATTAGAGGGTATTGTGACTGGAAAACCGAACAAAATTATTTCAGCTGAATTAACTATTTCATTAAAAACCGTGGAAGCACATCGTGCCTCCGTCATGAAAAAAATGGGGGTAAAATCCGTCCCTGAGTTGGTACGATTGGTACTCACCAACACCATTCAAGAAGAAGAGACTGAGGAAAATTAATGCAAAATACAAAAATAAGGATATCCCTTGGTCACCCCCTCCATTTCCTGATGGGGCTAACCCTTAATTCAATCAGTATATTCAAGTACAACTCTATGGCTTTATCCTAATTTTTATTAGCGTTATTTCGTGACATGCTTAGTATCCTTCACTAAATACTTAGTGAATAAAAAAAAGAATGTCAGGAGATAGCCGCCATGGATAGCAAAAAGCAAGTATTAATAGTAACGAATGCGATCACCGAAGAAGAAGTACGACAAATACGCAAAGCGTTTAACGCAGAACAACAAACATCAAAAGCAGACATCAAACTAACACTCGTGCATGTCATTCCTCGTTTACCTGCTTCTTATTTCAATATCCCAACAATGGGCATGCTTGTCGAAAAATATTACGATGAAGCAAAACAATCATTAAGCCAAGTTGGTAAAAATTTAGGTATCGCCAAAAAAGATCAATGGCTGATTTCCGGCAAGATTCGCACAGAAGTGTTACGCCTCGCCACCAAACTCGGCTCTAGCTTTATTTTAGCAAGCGCTCAACAAATTCAAGAATTACAACGCTCACTGTTTTTTAAAAACATTCACCAATATGCGGTAATTAAGAATATCAACCACTTAAAAAAACAATAAGAAAATGCTCCACCAACATTTGGTTAACACCCTGCCCCGTATTAATAACTCCCTTTAATACGGGGGTTTTTTATGTGGTTTCAGCACAGCGAACGATGACCATACCAAAAAAGCACAAGCAATTTTACCGAGAGCGCTAAAGTGATTCTTAATAAAAACCATTTAAATCATAAACTTAATTAAGATGCTATAAAATTCTCGGCTTTAGACAAAGAACCCAATATAATGCTTATAATAAAATGATCGGGGTTTTAGCATGCTTCATTATTCTCAATTTTCTATGATTCGGCCTTATCTTACAGATAGCATTTACTGTATAAAACTAGCTATTTTAAAAAACAAGGATGATAAAGATATTGCAAAAGTCATTGCTTTTATAAACGAAGCGATCAGTTACCAGTTAGACAATCGAGAAGTAGAAGAATTTGTAATAGGGAGCCATAAAAATGGTCAATTCTTTACGAGTACTGAAAGATATAAAATTGTCATTGCAGCTCTTTTTAATCCTAACTTTGCAATTTTGAATAAAATGCATTTTATTAACAATGATCGCGCAGGTAGTACTCTTTCAAGAAAGCCTAAAATTACTACTGATACATTTGATTCGTTAAAAACTGACATAAAAGAAGCTTCAACATATATTTTAGCAAATATCATACTTAAAGATAAAATCCTTGCCCCCTTTAAAAATGATATACCTATCATATCTAAATTAAACGATGAGGAAATAAAAAGGGTATATGGAAATATGCTTTCAACCGCTATTGACTCTATAAAGATGACTCTATAAAAACTTGCATATAACTAACCGCCTGTGTAGCTAGCTGTGCCTCTATTACAGCCCCAAAGCTGTTAAGCCTTTTCTAGCTAGATTTCTTATTACTGAATCTTTTTTCATCCCCGGAATCTATCGTAAGTGTATGCTCTTTCGATGGCTCAATAATATCTTTAATCCACGGTTGCCGAATAAAAATTTCATTAACAGATAACATATCATTTGCATCAAACACACATATTGGCGGGTGTGGTTCAATAAATTGATGTTCATAAACTAGATACGATACATGCTGTACAAAATCTGATTGTTCTTTTGGAGTATCGTCAACAACCTGATACTTATCAATCGTGTCTCTTCGGTTAAACGGCCTATCCCTAAAAATAACTATATCACGTATTTCATTATCACTAGGGACCAATCTAACATTTGCTCCTAATTTATTCATCTGCTGTAAGGCAGGCTCCAATAAACGCTTATAAAAATCATCCTCTACATCATCATAATATATTGTAACGTCATCTAAAAATGAAGGTGACTTTTTTATCCACCCTGGAATTCCATGAGCTTCATCTAATAAGTTTGTTAAAGTATCTGCATGGCACAAAAATATATGGCTTTGAGTATCATTTTTGGCAACTAAGGATACGCCTGAGCAACTATATAATCCCTCAGTATATAAACCTTTTATTTCTTTTGGGGTGTCTGGTGTAATAAACGCATAACACTTTTGCGGAACTTTAATAAGTATATGGTTTTTAGAGTTCTCATCTATACTATCGGAGTTGCTTGATCCTAATGCTAATAGCACTGATTTAGTAGTAAAAGACATAGCAACTCCTTTTTTACCTTCCTATATCAATTATACCAGCAAGGCATAAAGCCGTTCAAATACCACCTATGATAATCACCCTTAAAATGCTAACCCACTTGATCTCCACTCAAATTCAGTATACTTTCATGCCAATTTCACCTTCATTTGGAGCTCGGCGCCATGGAAAAATATAATGCCCTCTATGCACAATCGGGTGGCGTCACTGCTGTCATTAACGCATCGGCTTGTGGCGTCATTCAAACAGCGCGTCTACACACCGACACCATTGGTAAAGTCTATGCTGCCCGTCATGGCATCATCGGCGCACTGACAGAAGATTTGATCGATACCACACATGAATCAAGTTCTGATATCGCCGCGCTTCGGCATACCCCGGCAGGCGCTTTCGGCTCATGCAGGCATAAATTAGGCGCCATTGAAAAGCATCGCAGACAATACGAACGTTTAGTCGAAGTCTTTTCAGCGCACCATATTCGCTATTTTTTTTACAACGGTGGGGGCGACTCGCAAGACACAGCCTATAAAGTCTCGCAAATCAGCAAAGAACTAGGCTACCCCATTACCTGTATAGGCATCCCAAAAACGGTTGATAATGACCTGCCATTTACAGATAATTCGCCTGGATTTGGTTCCGTCGCCAAATACGTTGCCGTTTCCATCCGTGAAGCAGGCATGGACGTTGCCTCGATGGCACTCACCTCTACCAAAGTATTCGTCATGGAAGTCATGGGGCGACATGCCGGCTGGATTGCAGCAGCGAGTGGATTAGCGGCGGAAAACGAGGGCGATTCACCGCATATCATTCTTTTCCCTGAAATTCCTCTTAATACAGAAGCGTTTTTAAAACGAGTACAAGAATGCGTAAAAAAATATGAACACTGTTCCATTGTAGTATCGGAAGGCGTCAAAAATACGGATGGCACCTTTATTTCCGAATCAGGATTAGTCGATGCATTCGGTCATAAACAATTAGGCGGCGTGGCACCTGTGATTGCAAAATTAATTAAAGAAAATTTAGGCTACAAATATCACTGGGCTGTCGCTGATTACTTGCAGCGCTCGGCTCGTCATATCGCTTCAAAAACCGATGTAGATCAAGCCTACGCCATGGGTCAAGCAGCTGTAGAATTAGCCATCGCCGGCAAAAATGCCGTAATGCCGATTATTGTACGCGACAAAGGTGACACGTATGGCTGGAGTGTGGGCGAAGCGCCACTCGAAAAAACAGCGAATGTAGAAGTCAAAATGCCCGCTGACTATATCACGCCAGATGGCTTTGGTATCACCGATGCATGCCGACGTTATTTATCACCACTAATTCAAGGTGAAGACTACCCACCCTATCGAAATGGCTTACCCGTCTATGTAAAACTCAAGAATTTACCTGTTGAAAAGAAGCTACGCACGCCATTTGAGATTGCTTAATGCATCACAGCATATCTGCGCTTAATCCTCGCTTAACGAGAATTTCGCGCAGTGTTTTTAATGCACTCATCTGAATTTGGCGTACGCGTTCACGCGTTAACCCAACAGCTCTACCTACTTCTTCTAATGTCTGGCGCTCATAACCACCCAGCCCAAAGCGACGCGATAAGACTTCTCGCTGTTTTTCATTTAATTCTCGCATACATTGTTCTAGGCTTTCATGCAAATGCTCACTCGCTAACTGTTCTTCTGGATTTAAGGCATCTTTATCTGACAATGCATCGACCAGTGGTTTGCTAGTTCTGTTTTCATTCGATACCTGCACATCCAACGACACCATATGCTCATTTAAATCCATCATGCTTTTAACATCTTCAATCGATTTATCTAAGGCTTTTGCAATCTCAGAATGCGACGGCTCATGATCTTGCGTTTTGACTAACTCACGTGCGGTTGACAGACACATGTTTAACTCTCTGAGCACATGAATAGGAAGACGGATGGTACGCGTCTGATTCATAATGGCTCTTTCAATGGTTTGCCTTATCCACCAAGTGGCATACGTTGAAAAACGAAAACCGCGTTCAGGATCAAATTTTTCGACTGCACGTAACAACCCTAAATTACCTTCTTCGATCAAATCAGAAAATTCCATGCCACGCTTATAATAACGCCGCGCAATTTTGACAACCAATCGCAAATTACTCACAATCATCATGCGTCTAGCATCCGGATCGCCTTTAATAGCAAGACGCCCGTACCTCACTTCCTCTTCCGCTGATAATAAATCTGATACACCGATTTCTTTAAGATAAAGCTGAGTGGGATCAAAACTGCGCTTCGGTCCATGGTTTCTATGTGGGGCGGTGGTTGCTGTCTGCAAAAGCGGCACATCTGATAGACTTTCTTTTTCAGGCAAGATATCTTCTACATCGAGCTTCTCAAGGTCTTCCGCTGTTTTAATGTCGTCGTCCGTGGGATCCTCATCGACAGCGCTAAGCGCTTTATCCTCATCAGACGTCATCCGCGTATCATCCCTGTTACCTTTTTTGATTCTTGGCATCGTATTTGCCAACCTCAGTTGAAGAAGCTTAGTATATCAAATTATTAGATATCTGGAAATGAAAGAAGTCTACATGCTCAACCTACCTGTAGTGACTGAACCCAGCTAGATAACTCATCCAGCACTTTATAATGGGTCAAATCAAGATGCAGTGGCGTGACGGATACATAGCCACTATTCACAGCGTAAAAATCCGTACCAGGGCCTGCATCTTGCTCAGGGCCGGGCGCACCTATCCAATAAATTTTCCTGCCACGCGGATCAATTGCCTTAATGGTGGGCTCGGCAATGTGACGCGTACCCAGTCGTGTGACTTGTATACCGCGTAATTCAGCAAAGGGTAGATCAGGTACATTGACATTTAATATGGTATCTGAGGTCAACGGTGTCACTCGCAAGCGATCCACTAAAATTTTCGCTATTTGTGCTGCGGTATCATAATGCTCACAACGAGGCCCCGCGAGTGACACGGCAATGGAAGGCAACCCTAAAAATCGACCCTCCGTCGCCGCTGCAACCGTACCGGAATAAAGCACGTCATCACTCAAATTCGACCCCTCATTAATACCCGATACCACCATATCAGGCATTTCTTTCAATAATCCCGTTACCGCAATATGAACACAGTCCGTCGGCGTACCATTCACACTATAAAAACCATTGGCGGCCGATACCACACGCAAAGGATGATCTAACGTGAGTGAGTTACTCACACCGCTACGATTACGATCAGGTGCCACCACCGTGATATCTGCAATTTTACCCAATGCATTACTGAGCGCGAGAAGACCTGGCGCATGCACACCATCATCGTTACTAATTAAAATTTTCATCTATGACCCTTTTAGCTATTTCACAATCTGATAAAATGTCTCGCCATTTTTAATCATGCCTAACTCATTACGCGCACGCGACTCAACCGCATCGCGACTATTCTGAAGGCGTTGTATTTGAAACAATAACTCCTCATTACGCTTTTTCAGCCTTTCATTGTCAACGGTTTGCACAGCTAATTGTCGCTTGAGATGTAGCATATCGCGAATGCCACCTGACTCAAACCACAACCTAAATTGCAGAAAAAGCAAAGCCGCCGCAAACACGCCAATCAAAAAAGAATAACGCATCAGCTAGCTATCCGTATCGTTGGTTTAAAATCAAAAGCAGCAAACACACTTTTACCCGCATAACGACCTTGTCCACCTAGCTGCTCTTCTATACGCAGTAGTTGATTATACTTAGCTACCCTATCGGTACGACATAACGAACCCGTCTTGATTTGGCCCGCTTGCGTTGCTACCGCCAAATCCGCAATAGTCGTATCGCCTGTTTCACCCGAACGATGAGAAATCACCGTGTTATAATGCGCCGCCTTGGCTAATTGAATAGCAGCCAGCGTCTCTGTCAAGGTGCCAATTTGATTCGGTTTGATCAAAATCGCATTCGCTGCATGCTGATTAATGCCTTTTTGTAACAACAGGGTGTTTGTCACAAACAAATCATCACCAACCAGTTGAATCTGTTTACCCAAACGCGCGGTTAATTGTTGCCAACCCTCCCAATCATTCTCTGCCATACCATCTTCAATACTGATAATAGGGTATTGCGCAACAAAATGCGCCAAGTAGTCGATAAATTCATCGACAGACAAGCTACGCTTTTCACCAGCCAAATGGTATTTTTCATCACGATATAATTCATTACTCGCCACATCAAATCCTAAACAAATATCTTTTTGTGGCACATAGCCCGCACGCGTAATAGCTTCTAATATCAGCTCCACCGCGGCCTCTTGACTTGGTAAATCGGGCGCAAAGCCCCCCTCATCTCCCACATTCGTATTATAATTTTTGCTCTTCAGTAATTGTTTTAAGTGATGAAAAACCTCAACCCCCGCACGAAGTGCATCAGAAAAAGTAGGCAATCCTATTGGTAAAATCATAAATTCTTGAAAATCGAGATTATTATCTGCGTGCGCACCCCCATTAATAATATTCATCATTGGAACAGGTAACACATAACGAGACTGCGGTCCAAGATACTGATAAAGGGGTTCGTGACGGCTTTTTGCGGCGGCTTTTGCCACTGCCAGTGAGACGGATAGCAAGGCGTTCGCACCCAATTTTTCTTTATTAGCTGTACCATCTAATGCCACCATCACATCATCAATCTCTTGTTGATGCGTCACTTCAAAGCCTTTTAACGCATTAGATAGTTCATAGCGCACATAGGATACCGCTTTCGTGACGCCTTTACCTAAATAACGCTTCTTATCTTGATCGCGCAATTCACAGGCCTCACGCGAACCGGTTGATGCACCAGATGGTACTGACGCTCGACCCCATTCACCCGTCGTTAAAATCACTTCTGTTTCGATGGTCGGATTCCCACGCGAATCTAAAATTTCACGCGCCTTAATTTCTTTAATTTGTGCCATCAGCAAATGTTCCTTATTAAATTTGTAATATTTCTTTCACAAACGGTATGGTTAAGCGACGTTGCGCCGAAAGCGATGCTTTATCAAGCGCATCCAACGCTGCAACCAATGTACCCATGTGCCGCGGGCAATGTGTCAAAAGATACTTGCTCACTTCCTCTGACAAACAAATGCCCCGATCATTCGCGCGCATACCCAATACCGCCAGCTTTTCTTCATCGCTTAAAGGCTGCAATTGATACACCATGCCCCAAGACAAGCGTGACACCAAATCTGGCAAATTGACATGAATGGCTTTTGGTAAATCATGTGCTGCTAAAATGAGGGTGCCACCCGCATCATAAACACGGTTATATAAATGAAAAAGCGCCTCTTCCCAGGCAGCGTGCCCCGCCACTGCTTCCAAGTCATCGATACAAACAAGAGCGAGCGATTCAAAACCATTCAACACCTCAGGAGACAAGGCAATGAGATTCGCGAGTGGCAGATACACCGATGTGCGTTGGTTTTGATGGGCATAATGACAACTTGCCTGAAGCAAATGACTACATCCTTGGCCACGCGTCCCACACAAATAAATCATCCGCGCGCCTATACCGATAGCGGTTTTTTTCAACTCCGCTACCAGCTCAGCATGTTTACCCAAATAAAAATTATCAAAAGTGGCTTCATCTTTCGAGCTAAGACTGAGGGTAAACTGGGCTAATAATGTTTGCATGACAATCTACTCTAGGACTGTGCTTTAAAATGCTGAGAAAGTGCTTGGCTTGCCTGATAGAGCACTTCTGCAATCACCTTATCTGTTGTTTTATCGGCGATCGACCAACGCCACTGATGCTTATTCCAAATTAATTGCCATTGACTTTGATACCCTCCCGTCATCGTCTCGATCTTACCAATTAAATACACATTGGGGGAGTAGCGTTTACCTGCTTCCTGTAAGGGTAGCAACGTCATTGCACGGACTTCCTCGGGTGACACTTGACTCATGTCTGCCACATCCATGATGGGGAAAATCAGCGGTAAACCAAATCGTCTACTTTGATGCTGCATCGCCTCTAGCACCTCACCCGGCGTTTCGTTACCAATGACCACTGGCGCACCTTTAAGATCAGATACCGCCAACCAGACTAATATCAAGGGTCGCTTCTGACCCCAAAAAGCAATGCCCGCCTTTCGCAACAGACGATTCACATCGGTTGTTTCATAAATAATATGGATAAAGTACGTAGAAGCCGCCATCGTGGGAGCCGAATAACTGTATTCCTGTACATAATAATCAGCCCGCTTTATCGCCTCTTTAATAGCAGGGCTCTTTTCAATCTCAGGATTACCCGTTAATTTGATTAAAAGTTGTAAAAAGCCTTGTCTCACTGCCAAGGCTCGCTCATCGTCTGATTGCGAACTCACAGGCAACTCTGTCTGGTAGAGTCCAGTCACTTTAACCGCATGGGCAGACATGGCAAGCAAATAAAACAAAAACACTATCGTGAACATTAACTTCTTCATATTCGTCTGACATCCCAATGCAGGTTAGAAGTATTATATCATTTATGATAAATTCCGCACTTCACAAAGATGGCCCGTACAGTAACTGTACCAAAGGATAACACTTATGCCCATGCAGAAAAATAAGCTGCCGTTACGATATGATCACTCCTGGTGGTTAGATTGCTTATTACTTGCAATCACCTTGGGCAGCTTATTTTTCATTCTGCTTGGAACCCGACCTTTATTCGTCCCAGATGAAGGCAGATATGCAGAAATAGCCCGCGAAATGGCCTCGTCCGGCAATTATGTGACCCCTTATCTCAATGGCATTCTTTATTTTGAAAAACCCGCTTTATTTTACTGGCTAGGTGCTTTTGCCTTTAAATTGGCCGGGATCAATTTATGGTCTATCCGCAGTATCAATGCCCTCCTAGGCCTATTAGGCTGCCTCATGACCTATCTTGTCACTCGTCAGCTCTATGATCGAAAAATAGGTTTGCTAGCCGCCATTATTCTTGGCACCAATCTACTGTATTTCGTGATGGCACGCATGATAAGCCTTGATTTAACCGTTACTGTCTTTTTAACAGCCAGTCTCTATGCCTTTCTTTTAGGCTCTAAAGAGCCTTCCTGCTTCAAGCGCCGACTCTATCTCTATGCAGCAGCAAGCGCTGCCGCTTTTGCGGTGTTAACGAAGGGCCTCATTGGCATCGTTTTTCCTGTCATGATCATTGGTGCCTGGATTGCCCTCAGGAGTCAATGGCGCCTCTTAAAGCACCTCTACCTACCCTCTTGCCTATTCCTTTTTTTACTCATCGCAACACCTTGGCATCTACTGGCTGAATTACGTCATCCAGGTTTTTTTCATTTTTATTTCATTGAGCAACATATTCTACGCTACACCGATTCCTCTGTTGGACACTACGAACCGATATGGTTTTTTATTCCTTATTTGGTGATCGGTTTTATTCCTTGGATTCTTTTTTTACCCCAAGCTATTCGATTAAGTATTCTTTCCTACTGGAAAAAACAATCGTCTAATGACACCGCCCTTTTCTTTTTATTATGGGCATCGATTATTTTTTTATTCTTTTCGTTTTCAAAATCAAAACTGATTCCCTATATTCTTCCCGTATTTCCAGCACTTTCTGTGTTAACTGCGCGCTATGTCATCACCCTCCGCCTATCGATTATCGCTACCCTTATTAGCGGCACTTGGCTTGCTTTACTGATATTTGCAGCCTTGATTCCCCTCGCCGATACGCGCAGCATTTTACCTCTCGCTACCCTTTTAAAACCACTGTTACACCCACAAGACGATGTCGTTGCGTATAACCAATACTACCAAGATTTGCCGTTTTATCTTGAACGACCCATCAGTGTTCTTAATTGGAAAAATGAATTACGGTATGGCATGCAACACCAAGATACGCATAATCAGATGATCGACGATCAAACCTTTTGGCAACGCTGGGATAGCAACCGGCGGGTCTTTGTAGTGATAAGCAATAGTGAATTCACACAAGTACAAAAACAACACCCTAAAACGACCTTTTATCTCTTGGGCAAGACCACAAATACGGTTCTCCTCAGGAATACCCCTACTTGACTTGCTAAGCCATTGAGATATATTGGAAGTATGGTTACTAAACACGGAGGCGGCAACTGCTGAATGGATGATGCTGATCAAATCACAACTTATCGGCGAGCTCAGTAAGCACTTTCCCCATCTTCCTGAAAAAGACATTGCTCTCGCTGTGAATCATATTATTGAACATATGAGCGACATTTTAAGCAATGGCGGAAGAATCGAAATCCGTGGCTTCGGCAGTTTCAATTTGCATTTCCGCCCACCTCGCCGCGCTCACAATCCCAAAACAGGTGAAAAATTAGTCACCAGCCCTAAACATGCCGCCCATTTCAAACCTGGCAAAGAAATGCGCGAAAAGGTCAACAACAACCGACATATTGCCATCGAAAAGGTGTCTAAAGAAGACCTGGAAGACGAAACTGAATAACCCTCAGGTAATGGGTAGCGTCACACCTTTCTGCCCTTGGTACTTCCCACCACGGTCCTTATAAGAGGTTTCACACACCTCATCCGACTCCAAAAACAATAGCTGAGCAACGCCTTCATTCGCATAAATTTTTGCTGGCAACGGTGTGGTATTTGAAAACTCTAGGGTGATATGCCCTTCCCACTCTGGCTCAAGGGGGGTGACATTGACGATAATACCACAGCGCGCATAGGTAGACTTTCCAAGGCAAATCACCAACACACTGCGTGGAATACGAAAATATTCCACGCTACGGGCTAAAGCAAAGGAATTAGGCGGAATAATGCAAACGTCTGACGTAATATCGACAAAACTAGCCGGGGCGAAATTTTTCGGATCGACCACAGCTGAATTGATATTTGTAAAAATTTTAAATTCATTTGAACAACGAATATCGTAACCATAACTGGACGTGCCATGGGAGATACTTTTCCCATTCGTACCCTGACGCACCTGATAGGGTTCAAACGGCTCAATCATGCCATGGTCGTTTGCCATCTGTCGTATCCATTTATCGGATTTAATGCTCATTTGTTTTTCTCCACCACAATCTTAGGAAAGACACTCGAATAATCTTTTGGCTGTAACGCCAGTTTTGCGATCACTTTCTCTGCCACGGCATAAAACGCTTTCGCATGAGGGCCTGCAGGCTCTTTAGCCACCGGCGGATGACCGCTATCTGTCATTTCACGTATCTTAATATCCAGCGGAATAGACCCAAGCATCGTCAATCCATATTGTTGAGCGAGTTTTTCCCCACCACCCGCGCCAAACAGGTGCTCTTCATGACCACAATGTGGACAATGATAAATACTCATATTTTCAACCACGCCTAAGATAGGCACATTAAGCTTATGAAACATCTCACAAGCCCGGCGCACATCTGACAAAGCCAAATCCTGGGGGGTGGTAACCATCACAATACCGCTCACCGGAATTTTTTGGCATAACGTCAGTTGTACATCGCCCGTACCAGGCGGTAAATCGACAATCAGGTAATCGAGCGCATCCCAATGGGTATCTTGTAGTAGTTGTTGCAGCGCTTTACCGATCATCGGTCCACGCCAAACCATGGGGGCTGTTTCTTCAATGAGATAGCCAATCGACATCGATTGAAGGCCGAGACGTACGACGGGTAAAAGGCCGCCATCCTGCAAAACCGGCTTCACACCCACAGCATTTAGCATCATAGGCTGGCTAGGGCCATAAATATCCGCATCGAGAATACCCACTTGGCTACCCGTGCGCGCTAGCGCCAAGGCCAAATTAACAGCCACGGTCGATTTACCAACGCCGCCTTTGCCCGATGCCACACCGATAATCTTTTTGATATGCTTCACTTTTGCTATACTCTGGCATTCTTTAAACCAGCAAGTTTATACAGGAACAAAGGCGATATGCCAGCTAAACGTAAAATACTCGTTACTAACGCCCTACCCTATGCGAATGGCCCCTTACATTTAGGCCACATGGTGGGCTATATACAGGCCGATATTTGGGTACGTCTGCAAAAAATGCTGGGGCACGACTGCACCTACATCTGTGGCAGCGACAGCCATGGCACCCCTATCATGATACAAGCAGAAAAAATGGGCTTATCGCCCGAAGCCATGATTGCTGAAGTCAGCCGCGATCATGAAAAAGATTTCGCCGCCTTTCATATCGGCTTTGACAATTATTACACGACGCATTCGCCCGAGAATAAAGCTTTAGTCGAGACGATTTTCAAACGCCATGTCGATGCGGGTAATATTGTCAAACACACCATCACCCAATTATTTGATCCCGTCAAAAATCTCTTTTTGCCCGACCGCTACATCAAAGGCGAATGCCCGCGTTGTCATGCCAAAGATCAATATGGCGACAATTGCGAAGTCTGTGGCGCCACGTATTTACCAACGGAGCTGAAAAATCCCTATTCCACGCTCTCTGGCGCCGAACCTATTGAAAAAGAATCCGAGCATTACTTTTTTAAATTACAAAATTACGAAACCTTTTTAAAACAATGGACACGTAACGGTCATTTACAAGAAGAAGTTTCAAACAAACTAGATGAATGGTTTAAGGCAGGGCTAAAAGAATGGGATATTTCTCGCGATTCACCGTATTTTGGCTTCCCTATCCCTGGTGAAACCCATAAATATTTTTATGTATGGTTAGATGCGCCTGTGGGTTATATGGCAAGTTTCAAGCAACTCTGTGAACGTCGAAAAGATCTCGATTTTTCTGAATACTGGGATGCAAACAGCACGGTCGAGCTCTACCATTTTATTGGCAAAGACATTATTTATTTTCATGCACTCTTTTGGCCTGCTATTTTACACGGCGCCCAATTTCGCACACCGTCTGCCATATTTGCCAACGGATTTTTAACCATCGACGGGCAAAAAATGTCGAAATCACGCGGTACGTTTATCAAAGCCAAAACCTATTTAGACCATTTAAAACCAGATTATTTACGCTATTATTTCGCTGCCAAGCTCACTGACCGCAGTGAAGATTTAGATATTAATTTCGATGATTTTACCCTACGCGTGAATGCTGATCTCGTTGGTAAATTCGTGAATATTGCAAGCCGTTGCGCGCCTTTCATCACGAAACATTTTGCAGGCAAATTATCAGCTACCCTCACAGAGCCAACGCTCTATAAAGAATTTGCAGAAGCGGGCGATCATATTGCAAAAAGTTGGAATGACATGCAATTTAGCCATGCTATTCGTCAGATCATGGCACTCACCGATCGAGCTAACCAATATATTGATGAAAAAAAACCCTGGGCACTCATTAAAGACGCTGAAAACCAGCAAACGGTCCAAGAGGTGTGTTCTATTGGTATCAATTTATTTCGCATATTAATGATTTACCTAAAACCTGTCTTGCCAGAAATAGCGAAGCAAGTGGAAAGTTTCATGAATATACCACCCTTGCAATGGCAAGATAAAAACAACCCCTTATTAAATCACCTCATTCACGAATTTAAACCATTAATTCAACGCATTGATCCTAAACAAATAGAGGCAATTAAAATGGCAGCACAAGAAGACATCGCTCAATCGGCTCCTACCACCGCACCGACTGAAGTGGCAAAAGAATATATTAGTATTGACGATTTTAACAAAGTGGATTTACGCATTGCCAAAATTTTAGAAGCAAGCGCTGTAGAAGGCGCTGACAAATTACTCTGCCTCAAAGTCGAACTAGGCGATGAAACACGCCAAATTTTTGCTGGCATTAAATCGGCGTATCAACCTGAGCAATTAGTCGGACGCCATGTCGTCGTCGTTGCCAATCTTGCGCCACGCAAAATGCGTTTCGGTCTATCAGAAGGCATGGTGCTAGCAGCTGGTGCGGGTGGCGGTGACATATGGCTGATTAGCCCAGACGACCATGCACCCTCCGGCGCCAAGGTAAAATAATGGCACTGAACATGCTCGCCGTGATTCGCGAAGATGAATGCATCGGCTGCACCAAATGCATCGATGCTTGCCCCGTTGACGCCATCCTTGGCAGCGCCAAATACATGCACACTGTGATCACGCAGGAATGCATAGGTTGTAAACTCTGCGTACCACCGTGTCCTGTCGATTGCATTGATTTAGTACCTATGCCAGAAACGCTGTCGCGCATTCCGCCTGACCACGTTAAACAACGTGTCAAAGCGCGACAAAAACGATTGGCTGAGGAAAAAATCGACCTCTCACAAAATGCGTCTATGACACAAAAAAAACAATATGTCCTACAGGCGATTTTACGAGCTAAAATGAAAAAATAACACCCGGCCAAAAGTTGATCATCCCGTCTGCCACAAAAACAAAAAAGTTTCATCTGATTTATCTATAAATCAATAATAGATAAAAAACAGAAAAAGCGTTAAGAAAACGTTAATACTTTAGGCGTATAGTTCTTTTGGCTTATATAGGAGATAAAAATTAATGAATTCAGAACAACTCTTACAAGCCATCCATGCCAATCACTATGCAACACTGTCTAATATTTTCCATAGTAGCAACATGTTACAAATACACGATAGCAGTTTTTTCTGGTCAAAGCGAACGACTCTTTTACAAAAATTAAAAATGTATTATCAGGAAAAAAAACTATCGGCAAGTAGCATTCTTAATCTCCTGACATTCCAAAATATTAAGGGCTGGACTTTTATTCATTTTGTTGCTGACCACCAAGATGCGGCTACCGCTCAAGCGACCCTCGTTTTCTTAAAAGACTTACTAGCAGATTCTACTCTTAAGGCCAAAGATATCCTTGATCTCTTAAAATTACAACATAAGGAGGGCTGGACTTTTATTAATTTAGTTGCTCGCAACCAAGATGCGGCTACCATTCAAGCAACCCTCGTTTTCTTAAAAGAATTACTAGCAGATTCTACTCTTAAGGCC
>JADMIO010789786.1_pt1 | contig 24807 bp, 25 predicted proteins | sample 8958161 | NCBI WGS metagenome assembly JADMIO01 (sample SAMN16585339, study PRJNA669376) | soil metagenome | isolation source: Crop rotation soil | place: USA: Cullars Rotation, Alabama | collected 2011
CTTTCCCCCGCAGCCGCGGAGCCTGCGCCAGCCGAGGCGCCGCTCTGGGTGGCGCCGCCCGCTCCCACCGAGGAGCCCGCGACACCCTGGAGCGAGCCGGTCCCGCCGCCTGTCGTCGCCGAGGCGGGTCCGCCCCCGCCCGATGCGGAGTGGAGCGCTCCCGCGCCCACGCCGGCCGTGGTCCCCGCGCCTCCCGCGGTGGAGGAAGCGCCTTGGGGCGCCACTGCGGTGTCGCCGGATGCGCCCACCGTCATCAGCAAGGTGCCCGGCGCCGCATCCGTCGATCCCTGGGCCGCCGCTCCTGCCGCACCGGCCGCTGCCGAAGAGTGGCAGGCCGAACAGCCCACCGGCGAATGGCAGGAGGTCCGCAAGGTCGAGGCGCCCGAGCTGGGCGAAGCCCAGGCCGCCGACTGGAGCGGGCTGCAGAAAGGCCCCGACTGGTCCGAGCCGGCCCCCGCCGCTGCTGGCGCCGCTGACGAGAGCTGGGGCGCGCCGCCGCCGGCCGCGGAGGCTTCGGCGTGGGATGCGCCGCCACCCGCAGCCGCCGCGCCCGCTGGCGAATGGGGCGCGCCGCCTGCCGACGCGTGGAGCGCGCCGGCCCCCGCGGCGCCTGCGGCCGATGCCTGGAGCGCTCCCGCCGCACCCGCTGCGAACAACGACGAGTGGGGCGCGCCCCCGCCCGCCGAAAACACCTGGGAAGCGCCGCCGCCTCCCGCCGCCGAGAAGTCTTCCTGGTCGGCGAAGCCGGTTGGTGCGAGCGCAATGGAGCAGCTCGAGGCTGAGCCGCAGGTCGAGGCCACGCCCGGCGCCGCCAAGGACCTGTTCGGCGCGGTAGGAACTTCGCTCGCGGGCGATGACGAGGAGCAGGCGCCCGCGGAAGAGGAAGCGCCCCCCGAAGAGCAGCCGGTGGAGCTGTCCGACGACGACGCGGATCTGCTGGTGCCGATCGAGGAGTCGGAACCGCCGCCCCCGCCTCGTCCGCCCGCGCAGCCGCTGGCGTCGATGGCGCCCACCAGCGTCAGCGTCAGCCCGCTGGAAGTGAAAGGCGAGCACCGCGTCGCCGTGCACACCCGCGCCGGCCGCACCATGCGCGGCACGGTGCGCGACATCGATCTGGGCAAGGCGCAGTTCCCGCTGGCCCCGCAGGGCGGCGGCGACGCGCAGCCCATGTATCACTCGGACGTGAAGGCCATCTTCTTCATGCTCTCGCCCGGCGAGAAGCCGAAGGCCGGCGACGGCGGCAGGGTGCGCGTCACCTTCAACGACGGCCGCACCGTCGAGGGCAACCGCGACGGCGCCGAGGGCAAGCACGGCTTCTTCATCGTCCCGCTCGACGCGGCGCGCACCAACACGCGCCGCATCTACGTGGCGCGCGAGGCGACGTCCGAGGTCAAGCCGATTTAGTGCAGGTACTTGTCGGACCCGCGGCCGCTGCCGGTCTGGCCGAAGGGGTCGTTCTCGCCGCGGATGACGCGCAGCTTGCTGCGGCGCAGGCGGCGGTCGATCCACCACACGCGCATGCGCAGGAAGATGTTGCCGGGCGTGGAGACGCCGCCCGCCAGCAGCACGCCCGCGCCCAGGCCGAAGAGCTGCGGCAGGTAGGGCTGCCACCCCGTCATCAGCATGAAGAGCACGGTGATGCCGGCCGAAATGGGCAGCATCCAGCGCGCCGGAACGGGGATGACGTAGAGGAAGATCTGCGCGTCCGGCATCAGCACCGCGAACGCCGCGATCAGCCCTTCCAGCGACGACCAGTTGCCGTAGTACGGATGCACGCGCACGGACGGCGCAATCAGCGCCACCACCGCCGTGGCCAAGGCGCCCAGCGCGCCCGTCGCGAAATAGAACCAGATGAAGCGCCGCGTCCCCCAGCGCTGCTCCAGCGACGCGCCCAGGAGCCAGAGGCCGAGGAGCGCGAAGAGCAGCCCGATGGGATCGGGGTTGAGGAACGTGTACGTGAGCGGCGTCCAGAGCCGGCCGTGGAAAAACCAGTCGGGACGGAAAACGACCGCCGCCACCAGCGCGTCGCCCGATTCGTGAAGGACCGCGGCGAGGATGGACACCGCCAAAGTGACGATGCCGAGCCATTTCACGCCGCGCGTGAAAGGAGGTACGCCGAAGCCGCCCATCACCGGCTGTCCGCGGGGACTCATCCGACAAACACTCTAATCAGTCAGGGCCGCGGGCGCTCGCGGTAAAAAAGGGTGATCGTCAGGCAGTGGAACTCCTTGTCGGAGCTCTGCGTCACGATCTTGTCCACGATCTCGTTCTGCGGGTTGTCCGTGAGCCAGCGGGTGATGGTGTCGCCCATGGCCTCGCGATCGCGCGCCAACGTGGTGGAGAAGACCTTCATGCCCGTGAATGCAGGAGGACTCATGTACGAACCTCGCGGACGATCTGCTGCACTTCCGCCTCGCTGAGCGTGCGGTTCGATGATTTTGCCTTGGCGAGGATGGCTTTGGCGAGGGCCTCGTCGGCGGGAATCTCGTGGCGCGCCAGCCAGTGCTTGACGTTGGACAGGCCGCTCATGGGGCCGATGTCGATCTGCTGCTCCTTGCCGAATTCGCCCGCCGGGACGCCGGAGTAGACGCGGTCGGCCAGCTCGCGATCGCCCTTGCGCTGCGCCTTGATGATGGCGGCGGCGTGCACGCCCGTGGCGGTGCGGAAGGCGTCCTGGCCCACCACGGGGTAGTTCACGGGGAGTGAATGGCCGGTGACGCGCGCGCTCAGCTCGACGAAGCGCACGAGCGCGCTCATGTCGCGCGGGCCGTAGACGGGGTGGCCCAGGAGCTTGAGGTTCACCAGGAGCTGGTCGCAGGCGGTGTTGCCCACGCGCTCGCCGATGCCGGCGGCGCAGCCGTGCAGTCGGGTCGCGCCGGCGGCGCCGGCAGCCAGCGCGTTGGCCAGCGCGAGGCCGCGATCGTTGTGGCCGTGCCAGTCGAGGCCGATCTCCGGGCCCACTTCGTTGCGCACCCATCGCACCAGCGCGGCCGCGCCGTCGGGCGTCGCGTGGCCGACGGTGTCGCAGAGGCAGAGCCGCTTCGCTCCCGCGCCGATGGCCGACTTGAAGAGCCTGCGCAGGTCTTCCGGCTTGCTCCGCGTGGTGTCTTCCGTGACGTACGTCACATCGAGGCCGTGCTTGACGGCGAAGTCGATGGCTTCGACCGACTGCTTCTCGATGAATCCGAGGTCCCACTCTTCCGCGTACTGCCGAATGGGCGAGCTGCCGATGAAGGCGTAGACCTCCAGCGGAACGCCCGTCTCCTGCTGCAAGTCGGCGGCGGGCGCGATGTCGCTCACCACCGTGCGGCAGGCGACATTGATTCTGATTCTCAATTTCGAATCGCGCTTCTCCTCGGCGAGGCGCTTCACGGCCGCGCGCTGGTGCGCGCCCGCGCCGGGGAGGCCGACGTCCAGCTGGTACACGCCCAGCTCGTCGAGCAGGTGGAGAATCTCCACCTTGGCCTCGATGGGCGGGTCGATGGCGCTCGGGCTCTGGATGCCGTCGCGCAGGGTCTCGTCGAGGACGACGGCCTGCGCGAGCTCGCCGGGACAGCCGCCGCCGTTCCAGTCGTGGAAAAGCTCGGTCATGCCGCTTCGACGAGCACCGCGATACCCTGGCCGCCGCCGATGCACGCGGAGCCGACGCCGCGCTTTGCGCCGCGGCGACGCAGCTCGTGCAACAGGTGCGCGGTGATGCGCGCGCCGGAAGCCGCCAGCGGGTGGCCCACGGCGATGGCGCCGCCGTCGACGTTGGTGCGATCGCGCGGCAGGCCCAGCTCCTTCTCGACCGCCAGGTACTGCGGCGCGAAGGCCTCGTTGACCTCGAAGAGATCGAAGGCGCCCACCGACGCCTCGTGCCGCTCGAACGCGCGCCGCACGGCGGGCGCCGGGCCGATGCCCATGATCGACGGATCGCAGCCGCTGATACCCCAGCCGAGCAGCTTTCCAATGGGCTTGAGGCCGCGCTTGTCGGCAAATGCGCGCGTAGCGAGCACCAACGCGCCCGCGCCGTCGCAGATGCCGCTGGCCGCGCCGGCGTGGATCACGCCGTCTTTCTTGAATACTTTCGGCAGCTTGGCGAGTCCCTCGACGGTGGTGTCGGGGCGGTTGTGCTCATCGCGCGCGAACTGCACGGTCGTGCCCTTCTTGCCCGGCAGCTCCATCGGCGCGATCTCCTCGGCCAGCCGCCCGCCCTCCTGCGCCGCCGCGAATCGCTTCTGGCTGAGCACGCTGTACTCGTCGACTTCGCGCTGCGAGATCCCGTACTTCACCGCGAGGTTCTCCGCGGTCATCGCCATCGGCAGGCCCGTGTAGCTGTCCGTCAGCGCCTCCCAGAGGCTGTCCTCGAGCTTGGGCGACTTGCCGAGTCCGACGCCAAACCGCAGCCCGCGCGCGATGTGCGGCGCCTGCGACATGCTCTCAGTGCCGCCCACCAGCGCGCACTCGCTGTGACCCGCGAGCATCTCCAGCGCGGCGTCGACGATGGCCTGGAAGCCCGACCCGCAGAGGCGATTCACCGTCAGCGCCGGCACCGACTGCGGCAGCCCCGCCTTCAGGCCCACGTGGCGCGCGAGATAGATGGCGTCGGGGCTGGTCTGGACGACATTGCCGAAGACCACGTTGTCGAAGTCCTCGGGCTTTACTTTGGCCGCCGCAATCGCGGCCTTGGCGGCGTGCACGCCCAGATCCGTGGCGGAGAGGTCCTTCAAGGCGCCGCCGTACGTGCCAAAGGGCGTGCGCTTCGCCGACAGGAAAACGAGCTCGGAAGGGATCGGTTTCATAGGGGTGCGGAGCATAACCGGAGGACACTGTGAACGCGACTGGCTGGGCCGCCATCTGTCGCGGGGCTATGGTGTGGCCATGAGCAGAGCGGCGGCCCTGGCGGTGCTGATGATTGGCTGCGGCGCGACGGAGCCAGCGCCGCCGTATGCGGGGAAGTGGGTGGTGACCATCGGCGATGCCGCGGCCCCGGCGCTGTCGGGCACGCTGACGCTGGGGCCGGACAACACCGAGGGCGCGACGCGGGCCGAGGGCACGTACGACATGGGCGCCGCCGGCGCCGGCACAGTGCTGGGCGCGGGCGGGCGCAACGCGCTGGGCGACTACATGCTGACCGTCATCCTGGCCAAGCCGGGGAGCGGCATCCTCGCGGACGCGGTCATCTGGGTCCAGGGCGGGAAGATGACGGGCTGGGCGCGCACGCCGACATCGGCGGATCTGCCGGTCTCCGGCAAGCCCGCCCAGTGATACGCTCGGATCATGGCCGCGGCGTCGTTCTTCCACGAGGCGCGCCGGCGGGGGGTGCCGGGGGCAATGGCCGGTTATCTCCTCGCCGTCGGCGGCATGGTCGAGCTGGCCGACGTCATGACCAAGTCGTGGGAGATGCCCGACTGGACCATGAAGGGGCTGCTCACGCTGGCGCTCCTCGGCCTGCCGGTCATCGCGGTGGTTTCCTGGACTTTCGATGTCACGCGGCACGGCCTGGTGCGCACGGCGCCGCCCGCGCTGCCGCCGCCCGAGGATCACCAGCGCACGCTGCCTTCGCCCATGCCTGCGCCGCTGCGGCCCATTCCCGCCGGCCCGCTCGACGAGGCGGCCCTGTCGGCGGGCGGACTGCTGGCGGGGCGATACGTGGTGGAGCGCGAGATCGGCCGCGGCGGCATGGGGCGCGTGCTGGCGGCGCGCGATCAGAAGCTGGGTCGCGCCGTGGCCATCAAGGTGCTGACCGAGGCGTTCGAGCCGCGGCGGGTGGCGCGCTTCGAGGTGGAGGCGCGCGCGGCCGGCGGGCTCTTGCATCCGAACGTGCTCGGCATCTACGACATCGGCGATCACTTCGGCACGCCGTTCCTCGTCTGCGAGCTGCTCGACGGGCGCAATCTGCGCCATGCGCTGGAGAAGGGCGCGCTGCCGCCGCAGCAGGCGCTGTCGTTTTCGCAGCAGCTCGCGCGCGGGCTGGGGGCGGCGCACGCGCAGGGCGTGATCCATCGCGATCTCAAGCCGGAGAATCTCTTCATCACTCGCGCGGGCGTCCTGAAAATTCTCGACTTCGGCCTGGCCAAGCTGGCGGAGAGCGAGCCCGGGCAGCAGCTGACGCCGAGCGGATCGATTTTCGGCACGCCCGGGTATCTCTCGCCGGAGCAGGCGCGGGGCGACAAGGCCGATGCGCGCTCGGACATCTTCGCAGCCGGCGCGGTGATCTACGAGATGCTGAGCGGGACGCAGGCGTTTCCCGGGACCACGCTGGTGGAGGCGGGGGTCTCGGCGCTGACGCGCGAACCGGCGCCGCTGCCGCCGAACGTGCCGCCGCCGCTCGTCGACGTGGTGCGGAAGGCGCTGCAGAAGGACCCGCTGCGCCGCTATGCCAACGGGCACGCGCTGGCGCAGGCGCTGGAGACGATCGATCTCGGCGGCGCAGGCCCGCGCCGGCCGCGCGCGGCGGCGCCCACTCCGCAGACGCCGGCGGCTGCGTCGCCTCCGCCGAAGCCGATCATCGATCCGGACGCGATCGCGGCCAGGCTGCGCAGCGAACGGATCCAGTCGCTGGAGAGCGGCGTGGAGCTGGCCGAGCACAGCGACGAGGACGCGCCCTTCCGTCGCTGCGCCATCTGCGAAGCCGACAGCAATCGCGCGGCGGTGAAGTGCGGCTCGTGCGGCGCGCGCCTCGACACTCCCGACCAGGAAGCCTTCAATCGCGCGTACTGGGCCAAGCGCCGCGCAGACGAGAGCGCGACGTAGCCGAAGTTGTGACGGTTTGGCGGCGCAGCTATTCTCCGCGGCCAATTTCGGGGAGGGGACAAATCGATGACTCGCATTGCCGTGGCCGCAGCGGCCTGTGCCGCGCTGTTCGCTTCCGGTCTGCTCGCCAAGGGCGCCGGGAAGAAGAAGATGCCGGAGCTCACCAACCAGTCGGAGCTGAAGTGGACGCCGTTGATGAGCGGCCCGCTGCCGGCCATCGCGCCCATCAAGGGCGATCCGATGAAGGGGGCCTTTTACGCGTACCTCAAGCTGCCCGCCGGCTTCGAGAGCCCCGCGCATAGCCACAGCTCCGACTATTGGGGCGTGCTGATCACCGGCAAGATGACGCACTGGGCGCCGAAGGACGGGCAGACGGAAAAGGATGGCAAGCAGCTCGCGCCGGGCGATCTCACGCACATGCCGGGCGGCCTGGTGCACGTCAGCAAGTGCTACCCGGGCGAGGACTGCCTGATCGCCCTGGTGCAGAACGCCAAATTCGACTTCATTCCGGCGGACAAGCCGGCCGAAGCGAAGTCCGACAAGTAAGCAGGCTTACCGCGGGGTGGCCGGCGGCGCTTCGTCGGCCACCCTTGCGTCTTTCCCCAGCCACTTCTTCGCCGAGGCCCGGTACTTCGCAAGCTGCTCGTCGCTGGCGTCGCTGGCGAGGATCGAGAGCGTCACGTGCGCCGTCTCGCCGACCTGCATCTTGAGGATGGGCCCCTTCCGGTCGATGCCGTAATCGTCGAGCTTCACGTCGAAATCGGACTGGATTCGCAGGAGGTTGCCGGGACGAAACTTCTCCAGCTCGGGCGACGGCGAAACCAGCGTGACCCGCACCGGGACGGTTACCATTCTCGACGTCCCGTGCAGCTCGAACTTGCCGATGGCCTTGAGGTCGGCCGGCTTGCCCGGCTCCAGCTTCCTGGGCGGCGACTCCAGCTTTTCCAGCGTGAAGACGATCTCCTTCGAGGCCAGCGTTCCGCGCAGGTGCTCGTCGCGCAGGCCGAGGCCCGTCTTCAGCGACGTGCCGTCCACCGCGATGCGCCCTTCCGCGCCGGCCGCCAGGTTCTCCGGGTCGAACTTCACCCGGCCCGTGACGGCGTTCGTGGTGCCGGTCACGTCCTCGATAGGCGCGGTGGAACGGAACTGGACCACGTCGCGTCCCCAGGCGTCATCGATGTGCCACTCGCGCGGCGCCGCCAGCAGGGTCAGGAAGAGGGAGAGGAGCATTGGGGGGGAACCGCCGCCCCGCCCCAGCATTCCCGGCTCAGCGGGCGCCGTGAGGCTCGAGGGGAAACCGCGCGCTGACTTCCGGCGGAATGCGCGTCGGGCGGCCCGTCTTGATGGAGATGTAGGCCCAGTCGGTGTCGGCGGTGACGAGGACTTCGTCGCCGCGGAGGATTCGGGTCTTGCGGAGGCTGGTGACCCGGCCCATTTCGACGACGCGCGTCTCGACGGTGAGCTCGTCGCCCACGAACGCGGGCCGCAGGAAATCGACGGTGTGGCGGCGCACCACGAAGGCTTCACCGCGCGCGAGGTAGTCGTCGCGCGTCAGGCCGCACGCCGCGGAATGCGCCGCCGCAGCCTGCTGCACGAAGCGCATGTAGACGAGGTTGTTGCAGTGCCCGAGGTGGTCGATGTCCTCGGGCGCGACCGTCACCGCGTGGATGAAAGGCATTTCAGCAGCTCTTCGCCGACTTGTTCGGTGGTGGCGGCGGGGCCGCCCAGCATCGGCACGAGGTCGGGCGTGCGCGACCCGCTGCGGATCTGTTCTTCGACGGCGCGCTGCAATCGCGCGGCTGCGTCGGCGTGGCCGAGATGCTCCAGCATCATCGCGCCGCTCAGCGCCATCGCCAGTGGATTGGCCTTGCCCTTGCCCGCGATGTCGGGCGCGCTGCCGTGGACCGGCTCGAAGAGCGACACCTGGCCCGGATGGATGTTCCCGCTCGCGGCGATGCCGAGCCCGCCCGTCAGTGCGGCGCCCAGGTCCGTAAGGATGTCGCCGAAGAGATTGTTGGTGACGATGACGTCGTACGCTTCGGGCTGCCGGATCAAATCCATCGCGAGCGCGTCCACGTACATCGCTTTCGCCTGGATCTGCGGATGGCGCTTCGACACCTCCGCGAAGACGCGCCGCCAGAGGCCGTGGCCGAACAAGAGCACGTTGGCCTTGTCGGCCATGCAGACGCGCTTCAGGCCGCGCTTCTCCGCGTAGTCGAACGCGGCTTCGATGATCCGCTCCACGCCCTTGCGCGTGTTGATCTCGACTTCCTGCGCAATCTCGTCAGGCGTGCCCTTCTTGAAGTTGCCGCCGGTGGACGTGTAGAGGCCCTCGGTGTTCTCGCGGAAGACCGTGAAGCGCAGCTCCTGGCGCCCCTTTCCCTTCAGGGGTGAGAGCCTGTCGTCGAAAAGCACACACGGGCGCAGGTTGATGTAGAGGTCGAGCTCGAACCGCATCGCCAGCAGGATGCCTTTCGCATGCTCGTTCCCCGGCACGCGCGGATCGCCCACCGCCCCGAAGTAAACCGCCGCAAAATCGCGGCGCAGCGTCTCCATGAAACCGGTGGGTAAAATCGTTCCATCCTTCAGGTAGCGGTCGGCGCCGAAATCGAACCACTCGAGCTGCAGCGGCAAGCCCAGGCTTTCGAGCAGCCGCACGCCGATGCGCGCCACTTCGGGGCCGATTCCATCGCCGGGGATGACGGCGATTCGCTGATGCGCCATGTCATTCACGTTAGCTTGACTCGGGCGGGCTGTCGCGCTTGGATCGCGGTCCCATGCCCCAGCGCGAGATTGAGCCGAAGCAGCAGGAAGTTTCTGTCCCCGCGTGGGAGAAGTCGCCCTGGCAGGCGGAAGAGCGCGTTGCCGAGGAGCGCAACGACGGCCAGCCCGAGCGGGTGGTGCTCGCCGATCAGAACGAGCACGTGATCGACGTGCCGCTCAGCTAGCGGCGTTCGTGCTCTGGCTGCTCGTCGCGGCGTGCCTCCTCGAGGAGAGCAGCGCCTGGGGTCCGGACGGCAAGGTCGCCGTGCGCGCGGAGACGGTGGTGAGCGGGCTGGAGGTCCCCTGGAGCTTCGCGTTCCTGCCGGGCGGGGACGTGCTGATTTCCGAGCGGCCGGGGCGCGTGCGGCTGCTGCGCGGCGGTTCGCTGGTTGCGCAGCCCGTGCTCACGGTCCAGACGGGAGAGAGCAGCGAGGGCGGGCTCCTCGGGATTGCGGTCCAGGGCGACGCGCTCTGGATTTACGTCACCGTGCCGGGGCCCGAGAACCAGCTTCAGAAATGGAAGCTGTCGCGCGATCACGCATCGGCGACGCTCGACAGGGTGGTGCTGCGCGGCATCGCGGCCGGGCGATTTCACGACGGCGGGCGCATCCGCTTCGGCCCCGACGGCAAGCTCTACATCGGCACCGGCGACGCGCGCGATCCCAACCGTTCGCAGGATGCGACCAGCCTCAACGGCAAGCTGCTCCGCATGGGCGATCGCGGCGCTGAAATCTTTCTCTCCGGCATCCGCAACCTCGAGGCGTTCGACTGGCTGGAGGACGGCCGGCTGGTGCTGGCAGACCACGGCCCCAGCGGCGAATTGGACCGGCGCGGCCACGATGAAGTCTCGCTCGCGTTTCAGGGCGACAACCTGGGCTGGCCCGCGATCTACGGCTGCGAGACGCAGTGGAACATGGTGACACCGCTCATTTCCTGGGTGCACGCGGTGCCGCCAGGCGGCCTCGCCGTCTATCGCGGCAAGGCGATTCCGCAATGGCGCGGCAGCGTACTGGTGGCGTCGCTCCGCTCGGAGCACCTGCACCGGCTGGTGCTTTCGAAGGACGGGAGCGTCGCCGCGCACGAAGTGTATTTCCGCGGCACGTACGGGCGCCTGCGCGAGATCGCGATGACCCCGTCGGGCGAGCTGTGGGTCTCGACGTCGAATTGCGACGGCCGCGGAAAGTGCGGGCCGCAGAAGGACCAGATCCTGCGAATCGTCCCTAAGCAGTGAGCTTTTCGAAGACGGTGGTGCCGTGGTGCTGGATGGCGGGAACGATGCCGCCCTCGCCTGCCAGCGCCGAGATGATCTTCGAAGGTTCCAGCGCGCGGAAGGTGCGGCCGGCGACGCGCGCCTCGCCGGCGGCGAGGTCGAGCTCGATCTCCTCGCCCTCCTTCGCCAGCTCGTAGAACTGCGGGTCGTGGACGACGAGAAACGGCAGCGCTTCGTTGACGAGGTTGCGCTTGTGGATGAAGGCGTACGAGCGCGCGACGATGGCCTGGATGCCCGCGCCCTTCAGCGCCAGCACGGCCTGCTCGCGCGAGCTGCCCGAGCCCCAGCCTTCGCCGGCCACCACCACGCGCGCGCCTTCCGCCGCTTTGGAGACGAACTCCGGCCGCACGAAGTGAAACGCCTTCGCGCCCAATTCGGGCAGCGAGGTCAAGTGGCAGAACTGGCCGGGGATGATGGCGTCGGTGTCGATGTTGTCGCCGAAGCGCTGGATGCGCGAGCGCACCACTGCGGCGCGCTGCTTGTCCTTCGCCCGCTCGTCGCGCGCGCTCACGGCCGTGGCGCCCGCCGGCGCCTGGTGCACCGACGGCTCGATCACGCGCACTTCCGGCGCGCGCCGCGGCTTGCGCTCGCCGAGGATGCGGCGGAAGCGATCCTGATCGACCTTCGCGAGCAGCGGCCGCGGATCGGTGACGCGCATGCTCGCCGCGGCTGCCGCCACCGTGGCGCCCGAGGCGAGATACGCCAGCGACCCCTCGCCCATGCGGTTCTCGTAATTGCGGTTCTGCGAGGAGAGCCACTTCTCGCCCTTCCCCGCCTTGCGCGACGCCACACCAAGGCACATCGAGCAGCCCGGCGGGTCCACGCGGAATCCGGCGCGCTCATAGACGGACCAGAGCCCCGCACGGCGGAGATTTTCCTGGATGTTGAGATCGCCGGGGACGACGATCTGCTTGTCGTTGCCCGCGCGCTGCGCGCCCGCGGCTTCGAGGACCAGCGCCGCCAGCACCAGCTCTTCCTCGGTAGTGGTGCACGCGCCGATGAAGAGCCCGTCCAGCGGCATGTCGCGCAGCTCGCTGACGGGCGCGACCTGGTCGGGCGAGAACGGCCTGGCGATCTGCGGCTCCAGCGCGCTCAGATCGATCGGATACTTCGCGACATACGGCGCGTCCGGGTCCGCGCGGAAAGCCTCCATCGGCTTGCCGGACAAGGAGTCGTCTTCGGAGGCGCGTCCGGCGAGCCAGGCGGCGGTCACTTCGTCGGCCTCGAAGATGCCGTTGAGCCCGCCGAACTCCGCCGTCATGTTGGCGATGGCAAAGCGCGAATCCGTGGAGAGCTGCCGCACGCCGTCGCCGCGGTACTCGACCGATCGCTCCATGGCCACGGTGTTGCGGCCGAGCAGTCCCAGCGTGCGGAGAATCACTTCCTTGCCGCCGAGGCCAAAGGGCAGCTTCCCCGTGTACTCGACCGCAATGGCCTCCGGCACCTCGAGCCAGGAGGTGCCGAGGACCATGGCCACGACGATGTCGGCCCCGCCCAGCCCGATGGAAAACGCGCCCAGCCCGCCGTGCGACGAGGTGTGCGAATCGGCGCCGAGGACCACGTCGTTGGGCCGCACCAGGTCGCGATAGAAGCGCGTGTGCAGGATGGTGTGATTGCTGTCGTAGAAGTGCCGGATGCCGCTCTCTTTCGCAAAGCTCTGCGAGAGCTTCACCAGCTTCTGTGCGCGCGGATCGGTGGCGAGCGTGACCGGATCGACGGTGTGATCGACGGCGAGGAAGAAGCGATCCTTGTCGTGGATGCGCGGCCGGCCGAGCATGGCGTACGTGCGCTCCATGCCGTTCCACGCCAGCTCGCTGGCGATGGTCCAGTCGACCGAAATCTGCAGCACGTCGCCCGCCTGGACCCAGGGCCGCGGCAGTCCGCGGGCGTGGGCGGCGAGAATCTTCTGCGTCAAGGTCATCGGCTTCATGCGGCGCCCTTGAATGCACCGTCCCGCGCCCCGGCGCAACTGGTAAGCTCTGGAAACGCGGAGGAGCGGGCTTTGCCCGCGACGGGCGGAGCCCGAAGGGCGGAGCATACCAATGGATACGTGGTACGAGCGGCTTTCGACGCTGGATGCGCTTTTTCTCGAGTTCGAGGACCGCACGGCGCACATGCACGTGGGCGCCGTGGCCACTTTCGAGGGGCCGCCGCCGCCCTATCGCGACTTTCTCGCGCTCATCGAGGCGCGGCTGCACCGCGTGCCGCGCTATCGCCAGCGGGTCATGTTCGTGCCCGGCCGCCTGGGGCGTCCCGTCTGGATCGACGAGAGCCACTTCGATCTCGAGTACCACGTGCGTCGCACGGCGCTGCCCGCGCCGGGCGGCGAGGAAGAGCTGAAGCGCCTGGTGGGCCGGCTGCTCTCGCAGCAGCTCGATCGCGACAAGCCGCTCTGGGAGATGTGGCTCGTCGAGGGCCTGGGCGACGGCCGCTTCGCGGTGGTTTCGAAAACGCATCACTGCATGCTCGACGGCGTCAGCGGCGTCGATCTGGCGACGGTGCTGATGGACCCCGAGCCGTCGTCCACGCCCGAGCCCGTGACGGAGCCGTGGAAGCCGCGCAAGGCGCCGCCGCTGCGCGAGCTGATGACGGCGTCGCTCAAGGAACAGCTCGCGCATCCGCTGCGAATCGCGCGCGAGGCGCTGGAGCCGAACAGCGAAGCGGTGAAATTGCTGGGCGATCTCTTCACCGGCCTGAAGCCGCTGCTGAATGTGGTGAGCATGGGCAAGGCGCCGGAGTCGCCGCTGAACGTGCCCATCGGGCCGCACCGTCGATTCGAGATGCTCGAGCTCGCGCTTCAGGACGTGAAGGAGGTGCGCGCGGCGCTGGGCGGGACGGTGAACGACGTCATCCTCGCCACCGTGGCGGGCGCGCTGCGCACCTGGCTCTCGCAGCGCGGCCAGAAGCCCGAGGCCGATCTGCGCGTGCTGGTGCCGGTGTCGATGCGCGCACCGGAAGCGCGCGGGACGTTTGGCAACCAGGTCTCCGCGGTGTTCTGTCCGCTGCCGCTGACGGAGCCGAATCCTCTGGAGCGCCTGCGCAAAGTGCGCGAGGCGATGAAGGGACTGAAAGAAAGCGGCGGCGCCGTGGGCGCGCACGCGCTGTCGCGGCTGGGCGATTTCGCGCCCCCCACTCTGCTCGGGCAGGCCGCGCGGCTGCAGTTCGTGACGCGCGTCTTCAATCTCGTGGTCACCAACGTGCCGGGGCCGCAGTTTCCGCTGTACCTGCTCGGTCGTCGCATGCTGCGCTGTCACCCGCAAGTGCCGCTCGCGCGCGAGCAGGCGCTGGGGATTGCGCTGCTCAGCTACGACGGGCGCATCGGCATCGGGCTGATCGGCGACGCGGACAACGCGCGCGATCTCGGCGGGCTCGCCACCGCCATGCGCGGCGCGCTCGACGAGCTGCGCGGCGCCGCGAGGCCCGCGTCGCAGGTGAGCGCGTGATTCACTGGGAGTCGCGGGGCGATCCCGCCGCGCCCCCGCTGCTGCTGGTGATGGGCCTCGCGGTCTCCTCGCGCGCGTGGGACCGGCTGCCCGAAATCATGTCGGCGAAGTTCCGCGTGCTGACGTTCGACAATCGCGGAACGGGGCGCTCGCAGCGCGGCGGGATTGCGTATCGCATGACGCAGCTCGCGGAGGATGCTGTCTCCGTGCTCGACGCTGCGGGCGCTGCGCAAGCGCACGTCTTCGGCATCTCGATGGGCGGGATGATCGCGCAGGAGCTGACGCTGCGGCATCCCGAACGGGTGCGCACGCTCGCGCTGGGCTGCACGCTGGCCTGCTGGCGCACGGCGCGGCGGCCCTCGCTGCGCACGGTGGTGGATCTGCTGATGTTGAATCTCGGCTTCCGCACTCGCGAGCGACTGGGCCGCCTGCTGGTCTCGCCCGAGTGGCACTCGCGCCAGCCGCAGGCCATCGTCGACTGGATCCGGCGCGCCGAGCGGACCACGCCGCGCTATGCCGTCGCACAGATGCTGGCCGTGCGCGGTCACGCGTGCGAGGAGCGCCTTACGCAGATCCGGGCGCCAACTCTGGTGATGACGGGCACGGCCGATCGCCTCATCCCGCCGGAAAATTCACGGCTGATCGCGCGGCTCATCCCCGGCGCGCGCCTGCTCGAATTCCCCGGCGCGGGACACTGTTTTCCGCTCGAGAAAGAAGAAGAGACCGTGCGCGCACTGACGGAGCATTTCTGCTCGTAGCGATTCTGATCGAGGTCTTCGTCCCGCTCTGCGACAGCGCGCTGATTGCCTGCGGCAAAGGCGCGCTGGGCGATCCGCGATCTCTCGATGGAAATCTCTACTGGGGCGCGCTCTACGGCGCGGAGCGATTTCTCGAAGACGATGCGCGTCGTCGACCGCCGCGATCTGGCCGGACCCGCGCTCCTGCGCGAAGTCGAGTTGCAGCGCGGCGACGCGCACGTCGTCCTCAAAGCCTACGCAGGCGACAGGATCGACGACGCGCTCAACGACTTCCTCCGTGCCGCTGCCGGCGCGCGCCGGAACGCCGAAACGCGTGGCGGTGCTGGCCTGCTCGAGCGAGCGATATTTCGGACCCGCGCTGCAGGCCATCGGCGCACGCCCCATCGCCATGACGCGCACGTTCATGGCGCCCGAGGCGTACCTGCTCGATGCGCTCATCGACTCGGCGGCGCGCGGCCAGGACCCCCGCGACGCGCTGGTCGCGGCCTACGCGAAATACCAGCGTATCCCGCGCAAATCGGCGGACTCCGTCTTCTCGCGCCTGCGCAATTGATCTAGTTTGCGCGCCCTATGGCGAACCCGGCAGCCGTCGACGACAAGGCGATCGAGAAGGCCCTCGCGCATCACGCGAAGCACGAGAGCGAATACCTCGAGGAATTGAAGAAGCTGGTGCGCATTCCCAGCGTTTCGTTCGAAGGCTTCGACAAGCAGCAGGTGCGGCGGTCCGCCGAAGCGACCTGCGATCTGATGCGCCGCAAGGGCCTCGAAAACGTGCAGGTCCTGGAGATGCCCAACGCGCATCCCTACGCGTACGGCGAGTGGAAGAACGCGCCCGGGCGCCCCACGCTGCTCTTGTACGCGCACCACGACGTTCAGCCGGCGGGTGAGAAGGAGAAGTGGATCATCCCCGATCCGTTCGAGCCCACCGAAAAGGACGGCCGGCTGTTCGCGCGCGGCGCCGCCGACGACAAGGCGGGCATCCTCGTGCACATCGCCGCCATCGACTCGTGGCTGCAGGCGCACGGGTCTTTGCCGGTGAACGTGAAGATGATCGTCGAGGGCGAGGAGGAAGCCGGGTCGGGCTCGCTTCCCGCGTTCCTGAAAAAGCATCGCGACATGCTGCAGGCGGACGCCATCGTCCTCACCGACACGTCGAACTTCGAGACCGGCCTGCCCAGCATCACCACCGCGCTGCGCGGCATCGTCGTGGTGCAGGTCGAAGTGAAGGCGCTGAAGCAGCCCGTGCACAGCGGCATGTGGGGCGGGCCGGTGCCCGACCCGGCCATGGCGCTGGCCAAGATCCTCGCGCGCCTCTCCACCGACGACGGCCGCATCAACCTGCCGGGCATCTACGACAAGGTGCGCCCGCTCACATCCGACGAGAAGAAGTCGATCGGCGCGCTCCCCACCAGCGACGATCTCTTCCGCAAGCAGGCCGGCATGCTCCCCGGCACCAAGCTCCTCGGCGGAATGCCGCCCTGGGAAATGAACTGGCGCCAGCCTTCACTCGCGGTGAACGCAATCCAGGCGAGCTCGCGCAAAGACGCGCGCAACATCATCACCGAGAGCGCCTGGGCGCGGGTGGGCATCCGCATCGTCCCCGACATGGACATCCAGGAAGTGCGCGAGAAGCTGATCGCGGCGCTCAAGGCCGACCCGCCCTGGGGCGTCACGGTCGACGTCACCTTCGAGAGCGACGGCGGCTGGTGGTACACGCAGGGCGACGCGCCCGCCTTCAAGGCCGCGCGCAAGGCCCTGCGCGACGGCTACGGCGCCGAGCCCGTCAGCATCGGCTGCGGCGGCAGCATTCCCTTCGTCGATCCCTTCACCAAGGAGCTGGGCGGCGCGCCTGCGTTGTTGATCGGAGTCGAGGATCCGTATTCGAACGCACACTCGGAAAACGAGAGCCTGCACCTGGGCGACTTTGCCAAGGCCGCCCGCAGCGCCATCCGCTTCTACGCCGAGCTCGTTCGCTCGTAGTAAAATCGCGGGCATCCGCGATGCCCGAACTGAATGACATCCGCGCCGCGCTGGCGCAGTTGCCGGATCCGGTCGCGCTCCTCGAGAGCCTGTTCCGGAAGGCGCCGTTCGGCCTGCAGATCTACGACAAGAACGGGCGCTCGCTGCTGGTGAACCAGGCGTTTCTCGATCTTTTTGGCTCGCAGCCGCCGCCTGAATACAACGTCCTCAAAGACGAGATCGCGGCGCAGAGGGGCGTGCTCGACCTGATCCGCCGCGCCTTCCAGGGCGAGACGGTGGCGGTGCCGCCCGTCTGGTACGACCCGCGCGATCTCACGCAGGTGAAGGTCGAGCAGGGAAATCGCGTGGCCATCCAGGCCACCTTCGTTCCGCTGCTCGACGCGCAGGGCGCCGTCTCGCACGTGGCCATCGTCTTCAAGGACATGACCCGCGAGATGGTGCACGCGGAGCAGCTCGAGGAGGAGCGGGAGCTGCTGGGCGCCATCATCGACCAGGTGACCGAGGGCATCGCCATGGTCGACTCGCAGGGCATCGTTCGCCTCGCCAACCGCACCGCGCGCGAGATTGGCACGCGCATCGGCGCCAGAACGCAGGACCCCATCTGGCAGCGCGCGCTCAGCGGCGAGACCGCGACCAGCCTCGTCACCTGGCGCGGCCGCACGCTCAACACCGTGGCGGTGCCGCTGCGCCGCGCCGACGGCAGCGTGCGCGGCGCGGTGACCACTTTCCGCGACGAGACCGAGCGCGCCCGCCGCGACGAGGAGAACCGGCAGGCGGCGCACTTCCGCGAGCGGTTCATCGGCATCCTCGGCCACGACCTGCGCTCGCCGCTCACGGCCATCGGCGCCAGCGCCGGCCTGCTCCTGCGCATCAAGGACGCGGCGCCCGCGGTGCACACCGCCGCCACGCGCATCGCGGGCTCGACCGATCGGATGGGCCGGATGATCCGCGACCTGCTCGACTTCACCCAGGCGCGGCTGGGCGGCGGCCTCGCGGTGCAGCGCAAGCCGGTCGATCTGCGCGAGGTGGTGCGCATCTCCGTGGACGAGGTGCTGGCGGGCGATCCCAGCCGCATCATCCAGCTCACGGTCGATGGCGACGTGAGCGGCAATTTCGATCCCGATCGCGCCGCGCAGCTGTTCTCCAATCTCTTGACCAACGCCATGCATCACGGGCCGCCCGATCGGCCCATCGAAGTGACGCTGCGCCCTCTCGACGGATCCGTCGAGATCGCCGTCACCAACGAGGGGCCGGAGATTGCGGCGGCCGATCGCGCGGTGATCTTCGACGCCTTCCGGCGCGGCAGCGCCGCCAGTCTCCACCGCGGACTGGGCCTCGGGCTCTTCATCGTGCAGCAGATCGCGCGCGCACACGGCGGCGACGCGAGCGTCGAATCGGGCGGCGGGCGGACCACGTTCCGCGCGCGCCTTCAGCGATAGACCTGCACGAGCTCGCCCTTGCGGCCTTCCTCGCGCAGCACCAGTCCGGAGCGCGCCGCGGCCGGTCCGACGAGGTAGATGGTCCCCTTCACCGGCGAGCTCTTGCGAAAGCGCGCTTTCACCATCTCGTGGATTTCGCGCACCACGCGGAGGAAGTTGGTGGGCTTGCCGCCGAGGCGCGATTGGTCGCCGGCCTGCTCGGTCTCGGCCCAGAAATATCCCGAGCGCAGCTCGCCGTCTTCGTCCTTCAACGAGCGCGAGAAGAAGATGACCGGCGAGGCCACTTCGTCGATCTTCCAGCGGCCGCGATCCGGCCCGCGCTTGACCGGATAGCCCACCACGTCGCCGGCCGCGATGTAATACGCGGGCTCCGTGAGCCGGGTCTCCGGGCCGATCAGCGGCGCGCGATAGCCCGGATCGCTGAACGGCGGCCACAGCTCCAGCTGCAGCCGTTCGAGGCGGCGCAAGAGGTCGCGCTCGTCCTCCTCCACCATGAAGAAGCGGATCTGCAGCGCCAAGCGGGGTTACTGTCCGGTCGTCGGCGGGAACTTGCCGTGCATCTGCGCAGTCTCGAAGAGGCGCGCCACTTCGTCGTCCTCGAGATCGAACATTTCCTGCAGGTGCTTGAGCACGCTCATCTCGGAGGGCGGAACCTTGCCGTCGGCCACGACGACGCTCGCCGCGAGGCCGAAGGCGAGCTCGCGCTGCGCCTTTTCCGGCAACCGATCGACGATGGACGGGACGATGTGCTCCAGGCTGTGCGCCTCGGCCACGCGCTTCGCCGCGTGCTCGATGGCCTGGCGCAGGTCGTCCGCGTGGATGCCGTGGAATTCGGGCCGCTCGAAGACGCGGCGGTAGATTTCCTCCAGCTCCTTCTTGTCGACCTGCCCGTCGGCAGCGGCCGCCAGGATCATGGTTTCGAAGAGCGCCGCCTGGACGGTGGCATCTTTGAAGTGGACGTGCTTCACGAGTCGGAGTTTCCTCTGCGGCGCGGACAATGTCTAGGACGGCTTTCTACGCACTGGTGACTCTCAGCGCCTGCACGGCGGCCGTGCGGCCGGCCGCGGCGCCCCTGGAGCCCGTCGACGGCGGCATGGCTTCCGACGCGGGCGTGGCCGAGATTGACGCGGGGCCGCCGCCGCAGCCCGGGAGCGTGATTGCCGTGGCCGGCGATACCGCGGTGGTGGCGCTGGATGCGCCGCCGTTCGCGGCGGTCTCGCGCGAGCAGCGGCTGCTGGCGTACTGGACTGCGCAGGCGGCGCGGCCGCTCGACGCCGTGGGGTGGAAGGCGGAGCACCTGGAGGTGGCGCGGCTCCTGCGCGGAATCCTCAGCAAGCCCGCGCTGGTGCAACCCGCGGTGCTGACGCGAATCCGCGATTTCGCGCGCACCATCTGTATCCACCGCGGGCTGCGCGACTCCGAGACGGGGCGCAAGCTGGCGCCTCCGTTCTCCATGCCCGAGCTGCGTGACGCGGCGCTCGCGGCACAGGCGGCGGGTGCGGATCTGCACTTGCAAGGGGGCAAGCTCGAGTTTCGGCTGCGCTCGCTGGAAGGATTGCTTTTCTCGCCGCAGGAGATCGATGCGAAGCCGGTGCCGCTGGGCGATACGCGCGCGCTGCCCGCGGCGGCGGCGCTCGACCAGGCGCTGCCGTACGGGACGCCATCGCAGCGCGCGCTGCTCGAGGCGCTCGCGGCGCACCTGCGCTCTCAGGCGCCGCTGCCGGCGTGGGCCGATCCGCAGGCGCCCGTCCTTTTCTGGGTCGACGAGCGCGGGTCGGCCATCGGGCTGCACGATTCCGAGGCGCTGCTCTTCCTCGGCGGAACCGAGCCGCTGCAGTCGCCGGCGTTCACCCGCGGTGGCCGAGCGGCGCTTTTCACCGCGGCGACCACGCCCTCGGCCGTTGCGCTGCTGGCGGATCCGGCGCTGTCCCGCGATCTCTCCCGCTGCCTGCAGCAGCACCGCCGCGCTTACTGGAGCCTGCGCGAGACGGCCGGGCGCGCGGGCGAGCCGATCGACCCGACGCTCGACGAGACCCGCGCCGACGTCACGGCCTGGTCGTCGGACCCGCCCGGCATGGATCCGCGCTGCCAGGAGCTGTGGCCGCAGTTCGCTGCGACGCTCTGGTTCGCGTCCGCCGCGCACCTGCCGCAGGGCGATCGCGTCACCGATCCGCGCCAGCGCGCCGTGCAGCTGCAGATCTGGTGGTTCTCGGGCAAGGGCGCCATTACCGAGCGGCACGACGGGCAGCGCCGCTTTCTCTCCGCGGATCCCGCGCGCTTCCAGCGCACCGCGGCCGAGCTGCTGGCGGTGCTGCAGGACATCGCTCGCACGCGCGACATGCTGCGCCTGCGCGACCTCCTCGAAGCGCACGCCAGCCGCGTGGACCCGCACTGGCGCGACGAGGTGATCGATCGGCTGCAGAAGGCCGGCATCCCCCGCCGCACAGCGGTGCTGCCGCCCGCGCTGGAACCGGTCATCGAGGGCGGCAAGGTCGTCGACGCAAAGGCCACGCCCATCCGCGACCTGGACGCGCACATCCTCGATGTCTGGTCGAGTTACTAGGCCGGGACGCGGACGAGGGCGACGGTGATGTTGTCGACGCCGCCGTTGGCGTTGGCCTCGTCGATCAGCTGCTGCGCGGCCTTCTGCAGCTCCGGCTCTTTCGTCAGGATCTCGGCGATCCGCTCGTCCGTGACCATGCCGGTCAGGCCGTCGCAGCAGACCAGGCAGATGTCGCCCGCCTCGAGGTCCCAGGCGCTCACGTCCACTTCGGTGGAGTCGGCCATTCCCAGCGCGCGCGTGATCACGTTCTTGTGCTGGAAATTCGCGATCTCTTCCTCGGAGAGGCGGCCCGTCTTGATCAGCTCGTTGAGCAGCGAGTGGTCCGACGTGGTGGGGTGCAGCTCGCCGCGCCGCCAGAGATAGCCGCGGCTGTCGCCCACCCAGCCGAACCACGCCTTCTTCTCGCGCACGTAGCAGCCAACGAAAGTGGTGCCCATGCCGCGCTTGCCCGCGCCGTTGTTGGCGGGGTCGCCGGCTTCGCGGATGCGCTGGTTGGCCCACTGCGCCGCGACCGACAGGAGATTGGTCCCCTCGTCCTTGGTCTTGTCGTAGCGGAAAGGCCAGGTGGCGTCCGGATCGTTGGCGATTTCGAAGAACCGCTTGACCGTCTCCACGCCGATGCCGCTGGCGACTTCGCCCGCCTCGTGCCCGCCCATGCCGTCGCAGACGATGGCGATGTTGTGCTCGGGCACAACCAGCATGGAATCTTCGTTGTGATCGCGCTTGCGGCCCACGTCGGTGGCGCCTGCGAACTCGAAACCCATAGGTGTGAACCAGAATACCCGATCATTCGGGGTCGACGCCTGCGCTTTGCACACACCGCAGCGCGTTGCGACAGGCGCCCGGAATCCTTACGTTTTTTACGCAGGAACCAACCAGGGAGGCGCGCGTGGGAACGAAGCAGAGGACTCCGAGGGGCACCCGCCGGCGTGAGGCCGCTTTCGAGCGCCGCGCCACGCAGCACCACGACTTCATCGGCGAGGCCGAGCCGGAGCGGGCCGAGGCCGAGTTCCACAAGCACGAGCGTCTCGAAGAGGACGCCGTCAAGGAGATGGCCCGCGAGTTCGAGAAGCTGGCGAGCGAGCCGGAGAGGCCTTTCGTCGACCAGCTGCGCGCGAAAGCAGAAGAGCGGCTGGAGCAGATGCCCGAGCCGGTGAGGCGCGCGGTCGGCTTTGCCGAGGGCGCGTTTGCGCTGGCGATGGTGCCGGTGCGGCTGGGTCTGCGGCTGGTCCGCGACGTGCTGAACGTGCCCGCGGCGATGCTGCGAGGGCTCGCCCGTCAGGAGGCGTAAGACCGTGCGTCAGGAGGGGCGCAGGTCGCGGCTCGTGCAGGGCCTGGTGAGGCACGTCCTTCGGCCGATTGCGGCGGGCGGGCGAAAGGCGCGCAGTCCGCTGCCCTCGGGCAGGCGGATGGTGCTCCTGCACCTGGATGGCGTCGGCAAGGAACAGCTCGAGTGGGCCATGGAGGAAGGCTACGCGCCCAACGTGCGCGCGCTGGTGGAGCGCGGACCCTATCGGCTCTCCGTCAGCCACGGCGGCGCGCCCACCTCGACGCCGGCGTTCCAGGCTGGGCTGCTCTACGGCGTCGATCACGAGATTCCCGGCTACACCTGGTACGACAAGCGGCGCCATCGCGAGGTGCGGATGGATCGCCCCGCGGACGCGCGGCTGCTCGAGGCCGAGTTTCACGAGCGCGGCACGCCGCTGCTCAGCGGCGGGAACGTCTACTGCTCGATCTTCTCGGGCGGCGCGCCCAGGCGCTGGGCGCTGACGGGGTGGAACGAGAAGCTGCGCGCGGAGGACTTTGGCGTCGAGGCGGAGGCGCCGGTGGCGCCGCAGCTGCGCGACCTGCTGGCGGCGACGCTCGTGCACACCGCCACCGCGGGGCGCATTGCGGGCGCGCTGGGCATGGATCTCGCGTCCGGCGCGGTCGAGACCGCGCGCTGGGTGGGGTCGGTCGGATCGGTGCAGCACGAGCACATGTTCCTGCTCCATCGCGTCCTCACCGAGTGTCTCTTCGCGGAATTCGCGGCGAATTCCGTGGTGATGGACATCGCGCGCGGCACGCCCATCGTCTACGCCTGCTTCATCGGGTACGACGAGTACGGCCACCGGCGCGGACCGCGATCGCAGATGGCGCTGCTGAAGTTGTGGGAGCTGGATCGCATGCTCGGCCGCATCGTCGCGGCGGCGCAGGCGCTGCCCGAGCTTGGATACGAGCTGTACCTCTTCTCCGATCACGGCCAGGCGGCGACGCGGCCCGCGGAGCAGATCCTGGGCGAGTCGCTGGGAGAGCATCTGCTGGGCGACGGGGCCATGTCGGGCGGAGGCGCGACGTACCGCGCGGCGTCGCGTGCGCGTTGGTGGCGAGCGCTGTCGCAGACGCTGCCCGGCCTTGCGGGCAGTGCGGCGCGGGCGATGGCGCGGCGCGCGGCCAAGCCGCTCGACGCCGCGGAAGCGGAGCACGCGGACGGACCGCTCATCGTCGTGCCCGCGGGCGATCTCGCGCACATCTATTCGACGATGGTGCCCGATCCGCTCCGCGAGTCGCAGCTGCGCGGGCGGCATCCGGGGCTGCTGGAGAAGGTGGCTGCTTCGCCTGCAGTCGGATTCGCGCTGGTGCGCGGTGATCGCGGCGAGCCCATCGCGCTGCGCGGCAAGCTGCGGCTCGATCTCGACAGGCCCGCCGACGCCCTCGTCATGAACCGCGAAGTGGGCCACGCGCTGGCGGCGATGTACGCGCGCGACCTGCTGCGCATGCGCACCGCGGGCGACGTGGTGCTGCTGGGCACGGCTGCGCAGGGCGGCGGAACCGTGGCATTTCCCTGGGAATTCGGCTCGCACGGCGGGCTGGCCCCCGAACAGCTCGACACCTTCATGGTGTACCCGCAGGAATTGGGCGAGGACGCCTTCGCCGGCATCGTGCGGCCGCAGGACCTGCATCGCTTCTTCCTCGAGCGCGGCGGACGCACGCTGCAGCTGGTGGCTGATGCATGCGCCTCGTGAGCTGGAACATCCACGGCGGCCAGGGCGCTGACGGCCGCCGCGATCTGGGACGCGTCGCCGACTTGCTGCGCGACATGCGCTGCGACGTAGCGGCGCTGCAGGAAGTCGGCGACCCGCACCGGCGCCAGCGCGAGAGCGAAGTCGCCGACCATGCCACCTGGATGGCGCGCCGGCTGGGCTGGTCGGTAGCGTACGGGCCCAATCTGGTGCTCGCGGGCCGTCCATATGGGAACGCGGTCCTGTCGCGCTTTCCCATCGCGCGGGCGCGAAACTACGACCTGAGCGTGCGCGGCCGCGAGCCGCGCGGGTGCCTCCGCACGGATCTGGAATTGCCCGACGGCCGCAGCCTGCACCTGTTCAATCTCCACCTCGGACTGTCGCGGACCGAACGCCACCGGCAGACGGCGATGCTGCTCTCCGCCGACATCCTGCGCGACACGGCGCTCACGCATCCGCTGGTCGTGTGCGGCGATTTCAACGTCTGGTATCCGCTGCCCTGGGCCATCCTTCGCCACCTCCGCGATGCCTCGGTGCTCGCGGGCGCGCGGCGCAGCACGTTCCCGTCGCGTTTTCCCGTCCTGCGGCTCGATCGCGCGTACGTAGACTCCGGTGTTTCCGTCCTGGGCTGTGGAGTTGTGAACGACGACCGGACCCGGGCGGCCAGCGACCACCTGCCGCTCTGGATCGAGCTGGAGCCGCGCGAGTCGCCGCACCCAGTAGCCGCTGCGCAGGCTGGTGCCTAGGTTGCGCCAGAACCCGGAGGAACCCCCAAAATGCCTATCGAATCGCAGAGCTTTCCAGCACAGTGGGATCCGAAGCTTGGAATTCACGTGACTTGAAGTCGCGGC
>JADMIO011121705.1_pt1 | contig 24807 bp, 22 predicted proteins | sample 8958161 | NCBI WGS metagenome assembly JADMIO01 (sample SAMN16585339, study PRJNA669376) | soil metagenome | isolation source: Crop rotation soil | place: USA: Cullars Rotation, Alabama | collected 2011
CCGCCGGCGTCACGACGCAGCGCCGAGCGCCGCGCGCACCTGCCGCGCGATCTCGAGATCCTCGCGCGCGCGGACCAGCAGCACACGGGCCGGCGCATCGGGCGGGCTGAGGTCGCCGTCGTCCTCCGCGGCCGCGTTGCGGTGCGCGTCGAGCGAAAGCCCCAGGAAGCCCAGCCCGGCCACCGTGCCGGCGCGGACGGGCGCCGAGCGCTCGCCGACGCCGCCCGTGAACACCAGCGCGTCCAGCCCGCCGAGCGCGGTGGTCATCGCCCCCACGGCGGCGCGCAGCCGGTGCAGGTAGACGTCGAGCGCCAGCCGCGCCGGAGCGTCGCCCTCGTCGGCGCGGGCGAGCACCTCCCGCATGTCGGCCGTACCGGCGAGCCCCGTCAGCCCGGACCGCCGCTCGAGCCCTTCGGCGAGCTCGGCGACCGGCACTCCCTGCCGCTGGGCCAGCCACAGCACGAGCCCGGGATCGACGCTGCCCGACCGCGTCGCCATGACCACGCCCTCCAGCGGCGTGAAGCCCATCGTGGTGTCCACGGAGACGCCGCCGCGCACGGCGGCGAGCGAGGCGCCGGCACCGAGGTGGCAGGTGACCACGCGCGCCGCCCCCGCCTCCTCCCCCAGCAGCTCGGCGGCGCGCCGCGACGCGTAGGCATGCGAGAGCCCGTGGAAGCCGTAGCGGCGCAGCGGCCAGCGCTCGCGCCACGCGGCGGGCAGCGCGTACGTGCGGGCGGCCGGCGGGAGGGTGACGTGGAACGCCGTGTCGAAGCAGGCGACGTGCGGCACGCCGGGCAGCGCGCGCCGCGCCACGTCGAGGGCGGTGAGCGATCCGGGTTGATGCAGCGGCGCCAGCTCGGTCAGCTCCTCGAGCGCGGCGACGACGCCGTCGTCGACCGCCACGGCAGTCTGGAAGCGCTCGCCCCCGTGCACGACGCGGTGGCCGACGGCGTCCGCGTCGCCGATCCCCGCGAGCGCCTCCACCAGCGCCGCGTTCTCGTCCTCCGGATCGGGCGCCGGCAGGTCGAGCTCTTCCGCGAGCCCGTCGGCGGCGTCGAGCAGCCGCACCTTCAGGCTGCTCGACCCCGCGTTGACGACGAGGACCCGCACGCGACGTCAGGCGCGTGAGCCGCGGAGCTCGTCCGTCTGCGTCTCGCCGCCGCCGTCCCCCGGCCACGTCCAGTCCCGGGTGTCCGGCATGTCGTCGCCCACCTCGCGCGTGTACGCGCGGTGGCGCAGCCGCTCGTCCTGCATCCGCTGGCGCACGTGGGCACACGACGCCGCCAGCCCCGGCAGGCGGTCGATCGTGTCGATGACCAGGTGGAAGCGGTCCATGTCGTTGAGCATGACCATGTCGAACGGCGTCGTGGTCGTGCCCTCCTCGATGTAGCCGCGGACGTGGAGGTTGTCGTGGACCTTGCGGCGGTAGGTCAGGCGGTGGATGAGCCACGGGTAGCCGTGGTAGGCGAAGATCACCGGCCGGTCCGTGGTGAAGATCGAGTCGAACTCCGCGTCCGACATGCCGTGCGGGTGCTCGCGGTCGGGCTGCAGGCGCATCAGGTCGACGACGTTGACCACGCGCACCTTTAGCTCCGGCAGGTGCTCGCGGATCAGCGCGGCGGCCGAGAGCGTCTCGAGCGTGGGCACGTCGCCGGCGCACGCGAGCACGACGTCGGGCTCGCCGCCCGCGTCGGTGCTCGCCCACTCCCAGATCCCTACGCCGCGCGTGCAGTGCAGGATCGCCTCCTCCATGGACAGGAACTGCAGCGCGGGCTGCTTGCCCGCCACGACGACGTTGATGTAGTCGCGGCTGCGCAGGCAGTGGTCCGCCACCGAGAGGAGGCAGTTCGCGTCCGGCGGGAGGTAGACGCGGACGATCTCCGCTTTCTTGTTCACCACGTGGTCGATGAACCCGGGGTCCTGGTGGGAGAAGCCGTTGTGGTCCTGGCGCCACACGTGCGAGGTGAGGAGGTAGTTCAGCGACGCGATCGGCCGCCGCCACGGGATCTGCCGCGTCACCTTCAGCCACTTCGCGTGCTGGTTGACCATGGAGTCCACGATGTGGATGAACGCCTCGTAGCAGCTGAACAGCCCGTGGCGGCCGGTCAGGAGGTAGCCCTCGAGCCAGCCCTGGCACAGGTGCTCGCTGAGGACCTCCATGACGCGCCCGTCCGGCGCGAGGTGGTCGTCCGTCGGGAGCAGCTCCTCCTCCCACGTGCGGTTGGTGGCCTCGAAGACGGCGCCGAGCCGGTTGGACTCCGTCTCGTCGGGCCCGAACAGCCGGAAGCGATCCGCGTTCTGGCGCATCGCGTCCCGCAGGAAGGTCCCCAGCACGCGCGTCGCCTCGGCGGTGACGCGCGCCGGCGCGGAGACGTCGACGGCGTAGTCGCGGAAGTCCGGCAGCTCGAGGTCGCGCAGCAGCAGCCCGCCGTTGGCGTGCGGGTTGGCGCCCATGCGCCGCTCCCCCCGGGGGGCGAGAGCGCGCAGCTCGGGGATGGGCGCGCCGCTCGCGTCGAACAGCTCCTCGGGGCGGTAGCTGCGCATCCACTGCTCGAGCAGGGCGAGGTGCTCGGGATTGTCGGCGAGCCCGGCGAGCGGCACCTGATGGGAGCGGAACGACCCCTCGGTCGGCTTGCCGTCCACCTCCTTGGGGCCCGTCCAGCCCTTCGGCGTGACGAGGACGATCATCGGCCAGCGCACCGGCCCGGTCTTACGGCCCTCGCGCGCGGCGCGCTGGATGCCGCGGATCTCCTCGACCACCGTGCCGAGCGTCGCGGCCATGAGCTGGTGCATCGGCTCGGGGTCGGAGCCCTCGACGAAGTACGGCTTGTACCCGTGCCCCTCGAAGAACGCCGCCAGGTCCTCGCGCGGCATGCGGGCCAGGACGGTCGGGTTGGCGATCTTGTAGCCGTTGAGGTGCAGGATGGGCAGCACCGCGCCGTCGCGGCGCGGGTCGATGAACTTGTTCGAGTGCCAGCTCGCGGCCAGCGGGCCGGTCTCCGCCTCGCCGTCCCCGACGACGGCGCACACGAGCAGGTCCGGGTTGTCGAACGCCGCCCCGTAGGCGTGTACGAGCGCGTAGCCCAGCTCGCCGCCCTCGTGGATCGAGCCGGGCGTCTCCGGCGCGACGTGGCTCGGGACCCCACCGGGGAAGGAGAACTGCCGGAACAGCCGGCGCATGCCCTCCTCGTCCTGGCCGACGTGGTGGTAGATCTCTGTGTAGCTGCCCTCGAGCCAGCTCTGGGCGACCAGGCCGGGACCGCCGTGGCCGGGCCCCGTGATGTAGATCGAGCTCAGGTCGTGCTCGACGATCGCACGGTTCATGTGGACGTAGACGAAGTTGAGGCCGGGGGTCGTGCCCCAGTGGCCGAGCAGGCGCGGCTTGACGTGCTCGAGGCGCAGCGGCTCGCGGAGCAGCGGGTTGGCCAGGAGGTAGATCTGGCCGACGGAGAGGTAGTTCGACGCGCGCCAGTACGCGTCGATCGAGTGCAGCTCACGGTCGCTCAGCGGCGTCGCCTCGGTGGCCGGCGAAACGGTCACGGCGCCCCTTTCAAGAGGTCATGGCACGGGCCGCGAAGTGAAGCAGGCGCGCGCCGACCCGTCGGGCATGCGCGCACGGCCCGGCGGCGCGAGCCGATGCGTCAGGATCCGGTCGCCATGGCGTCCGCCGAAGCCACGACGGTCCCCGCCGCGCGCACGGCGTGGGAGCGGAACCTGCGCGCACCTGTCCGCCGGTTCCTGCAGACGGAGACGAGCGGCGCGATCGTGCTCGTCGCCGCCGCGCTGGCCGCGCTGGTGTGGGCGAACCTCGGCACGTCCTACGAGGCGCTCTGGACCACCCGGTTCACCATCGCGCTCGGCCACCACGCGCTGGGCACCGATCTGCGCGGCTGGGTGAACGAGGGGCTCATGACGCTCTTCTTCCTCGAGGTCGGGCTGGAGGCGAAGCGCGAGCTCGACCTCGGCGAGCTGCGCGAGCGCCGCCGGCTCGCCATTCCGGTGCTGGCCGCGGTCGGCGGCATGGGTCTGGCGGCCGCCGTCTACCTGATCGTCAACGCCGGTGGCGCCGGCGCCCGCGGGTGGGGCGCCGCCGTGTCGACGGACACCGCGCTCTCCCTGGGCACCCTCGCGCTCCTCACCGGCGGCAGGGCGGTGCGGCTCCGGGTCTTCCTGCTCACGCTGCTCGTCGTCGACGACCTGCTCGCGCTGGGCGTGATCACCATCGCCTACAGCACCCACATCTCCGTCGTCCCGCTGGTGATCGCCGTCGCGCTGCTCGGCGTGCTGGTCGCCCTGCGCTACGCCCCGAGCGGCTGGCGCGGCCCGGTGGCCGCGCTGACCTGCGTGGGTCTGTGGGCGGCGCTCTTCCAGTCCGGCGTGGACGCCGTGGTGGCAGGGCTGGCGATCGGCCTGGTGACGACCGCTTATCCGCCGTCGCGCCAGGACCTGGAGCGCTCCACCGCGCTCACCCGCGAGTTCCGCGAGCAGCCGACACCCGAGCTCGCCTACCAGGCGAGCGCGAGCCTGACGTCCGCCATCTCGCCGAACGAGCGCCTGCAGTACCGCCTGCACCCGTGGACGAGCTGGGTGATCGTGCCGGTGTTCGCGCTCGCCAACGCGGGCCTGCACGTCGACGGCGACCTCCTGCATCGCGCCATCACGTCCCCGGTGACGCTCGGCATCGTCGCCGCCTACCTCGTCGGCAAACCGGTCGGCGTCACCCTCGCCGCCTGGCTCGGCACGCGCCGCGTGCTCGGCGGCCAGCGACCGCCCGTGACGTGGCCGACGCTGGGCATCGGCGCGACCGTCGCCGGCGTCGGCTTCACGGTCTCCCTGCTCGTCGCGAGCCTCGCGTTCCACGGGCCGCTCCTCGGCGAGGCGAAGGCGGGCATCATCGCCACCGCCCTGCTCATGCCGCTCGCCGCGTGGGCGATGCGGCTGCTCGTCAGCAACGCGCTGGCGGGCACGCGCGCGCGCCAGCTGGCCGGCACCGCCGAGGAGCTCATCGACCTCGTCGACGACATCGACCCGGCGCGCGACCACGTGCGCGGCAACCCCGAGGCCCTGGTCACGCTCGTGGAGTACGGCGACTTCCAGTGCCCGTACTGCGGACAGGCGGAGCGCATCATCCGCGAGGTGATGGCGGACGCCGGCGCGGACCTGCGCTACGTCTTCCGGCACCTTCCGCTCAACGACGTGCACCTCTACGCGCAGACCGCGGCGGAGGCGGCGGAGGCGGCGGCCGCCCAGGGCGCGTTCTGGGAGATGCACGACGTCCTGCTCGAGCACCAGGACGAGCTCGCCATGCCGCACCTGCTCCGCTACGCGACCGACCTCGGGCTGGACGTCCAGCGCTTCGCCCGCGAGGTGCGCAACGGCGTCCATGCCGATCGCGTCGCCCGCGACGTCGAGAGCGCGGACGCGAGCGGCGTGTCGGGCACGCCGACGTTCTTCGTCAACGGCCGCCGGCACCACGGCGCCTACGACGTGGACACCCTGCTGGCCGAGGTCAAGGCGGCGAAGCAGCGGGCGCGCGCCGCCGCGGGCGCGTTCACGGCTCGCTGACCGGGGGCCGGCGGCGGGCGGTCTGGGAGCCGGCGCCGAGGCCGTAGGGCCGCAGCCTTGCGCGCGCGTGCGCCCCGCCGCGTCCGCGCGCCCCGCCGCGACCCGGCGCGCGCGTGCGCCCGGTCGCGCGCTCAGCCGCCGCGCGCGACGAGCGCGCGCAGGCTCTCGTAGTCCTCGCGGCAGGCGGGGCAGCCCTCGAGGTGGGCGCGCATGCCGGGGACGGCGGTCTCCGGCTCTCCGCCTTCGAGCTCGAGGTCGACGAACTCGTCGAGGCGGTGGAAGCACTCCTCGCAGCTGACCTCCGGCTCGGCGGGGCCGAGGAGGCGGGCGGTCAGGGCGCGCAGCCGGTCGTCGGTCATCGGCCGCTCCTCGGTGCGATCGGGGGCAGGAGGCCGTCGGCCGCCAGACGGCGGCGCAGCTTGCGGCGCGCGTCGTGCAGCGTCTTGTACAGGGCGCCGCGCGTGGTGTTCAGCCGCTCGGCGAGGACGTCGATGGGCACGCCGTCGACGGCGAGGGCGATCAGCACCTCGCGCTGGTGGGTGGTGAGCTCTGCCTTGCACGCGGCGGCGATGGCGCGCAGCAGCTCGGCGGTCTGCGCGTCGGCGTCGGGCGCCTGGCGGGCGTGCGCGAGCAGCGACCATTCCTCCGCGCCGAGCACGACCTCGCGGTGCTGCCACGCGCGGCGGCGCACCGCCGTCGACGCCTCGAGCAGGGCGAACTTGTAGGCCCAGGTCGTGAACCGGCTCGCGCCGCGGTACGTGCCGAGCTTGGCCAGCACCGCCACGAGCGCGTCGTCCGCGGCCTGGACGGCGATGTCATCGAGCTGCTCGCCGCGCAGGTGCGGGAGCATGGCCGCGCGGCGCACGACCTCGAAGCGCGCCGCCCCGCGCAGGAGCACGTGGAGCTCGGCGATGGCGGCGTCGCGGTCGCGCGTCCCGGGCGCGAGGCGCGCGAGCCACCGGCGCGACTCGGCGTCGGGACGCTCGCGCGCCGGCGCCTCCGGCGCGCGCCGGCCCTCCGCGGTGCGAGCGGTCTCGAGGGACGTGCTGGCGGGCGGGGTTCTCACAGGGGCGCGTCGAGCGGAGCGAGGATGCGGGTGGCGAGGGCGGGCGGGCACCCGCGTTCACACAGCTCTATCAGGGCGTGGACGTCGTAACCAGGATCGCCCGCGACCCGTTCGGCCAGGTCGCGCGCGAAGCCGGCGCCGACGAGGCGATCCGCGCGCCAGCGCCACAGGTGCGCGTCGACGCCGCCCGTTCGGGCGGCGAGCTTGAGTTCGGCTCTCGACATGCAGGATTGGCGTCGAAGGCGCCCGGCTCCTTACCTCGCCGTGTTCGCGTGCGCTCCGAGCCGACGTCGGTTCGCGTGTGACCACGGCTGGTAAGAACACGGCGGGTCGCGTCGCGGAGCGAGCATGAACCCGACGACGAGGCCGCCCGAGACGGCGGCGGTGCTGCTCCATGGGGCCCCGGGGCACCCGCTGCACCCGCCGCTGACGGACGCCTCGATCGGCATGTTCGTGTTCGCGACGGCGATGGCGGTCGCCGGCGAGCTCGGCGCGCTCGGTGACGCCACGGGAAGGCGTGCTGGCTCGCCCTCGTCGGCGGCCTCGTCGTCGCCGTCCCGACGGCGGGAACGGGGGTTCGCCGACTGGGTGCGGCTCGAATGGGGCAGCGCGCGCTGGCGGACGGCGACGCTGCACCTCACGGTGAAGGTGACAGCTGTGGTGCTGTTCGCCGTGGCGGCCTGGTTGCAGCACGCCGGCTACCAGCGGGGCGACGTGACTGCCGGCGGTCTGGTCTTCAGCGTCGCGGGCTTCGTGGCGCTCACCGCCGGAGGCTGGCTGGGCGGGGCGATCGTGTTCCTGCACGGCGTCCGCATGGTGGCCTCCGCCGATCGTCGCGCTGCACGGGGTGCGCGCGGCGGCCACGCTCGTCCTCGTCCTGCTCGTGGCGGCCGGCGTCGGGTCCTGAGCGCCGGTTCTCGCGGCGGCGGCGCCCGGCGTGGCCGGCTCGCTCGCTCGCGCGGGGCCGCGGCCTACGCGGGCGTGGCCGCCGTGTCCTGGCTCCGGAGGGCGTCGTGCAGCGCGGTGCGCGAGCCGATGCCGAGCTTTGTGAACACCTTCTTCAGGTGCCACTCGACGGTGCGGGGACTGAGGAAGAGCCGCGCGCCGATCTCCGGGTTGGAGAGGCCGTCACGAGCGAGGCGGGCGATCTGCTCCTCCTGCGCGGTGAGCTCGTCGCGCGCGTCGACGGTCCGCCGGCGCACCTTCTCCCCCGTCGCGGCGAGCTCGCGCCGAGCGCGCTCGGCGAACGCCTCCATCCCGATGGCCACGAAGCTCCGGTGGGCGATGCGCAACTGCTCGCGCGCGTCGACGCGGCGGCCCTCGCGACGCAGCCACTCGCCGAACAGCAGGTGCGCGCGGGCGAGCTCGGGGCGCAGACGCGTGCGCCCGAGGCGCTCGATCGCCTCCCGGTACAGCCCCTCCGCCGTCGCGTCGCCGCTCAACAGCGCGCGCGCCCGCGCCGCGATACCCTGCGCCCACTCCGCGTCGCTGCCGTCCGTGTGCTCGGCGAGTCGCTCGAGCGCGTGCGCGGCGAGCTCGGCGGCCCCCGTCCGCGAGGCCGCCTCGATCAACTCGCTGAGCGACCACATGGAGACGAAGAGCTCCGGAGTGTCGTCGCCGGCCTCGATGGCCGCCGCAAGCGCCTCCTCGTAGCGGCCGAGGCCGTTCATGACGACCGCCTCGGCCCAGCGCGCGTATTGCACGGCGGTGCCCTGACCGCCGGCGGTGGCGGTCTCGACGGTGGCGCCGACCAGCGGGGTCGCCTCCTGCTCCCGTCCGCGGATCGCGGCGAGCACGAGCGCGCCGTAGGGAGCCACGCGCGTGCCCGTGGCCTCCGTGACCGCGTCCGCCTCGCCGATCAGCCGCTCGGCGCCCGCGAAGTCGCCGCCCAGCGCGGCGGCCTGGGCCATCACGTTTCGCCGCGACGACGAGGACCTCGAGCGCCCCCGCCTGGCGGGCGAGCTGCACGCCGCGCGCCGAGACGGCGAGGCTGGTGTCGTAGTCCCAGTTGTAGACCGCGGCCGCCGTGGCGAGCCACCCCCAGCGGAGCACCTCCTCCGCTGAGACGTCCGGCCCGCCGAACGCGGCCGCGGCGCGGCGCAGCAGCGGCGCCGCCGCCGTGCGCCCGTCCGTGAACACGAGCCCGAAGCCGTCGAGGAGCAGATCGCACGGGCGCGGCGCGCGCCCCGGCCCGGGCGCCCGCCTGACCGCCCGCGAGACCTCCCGCAGCCCGCCGTCGCTCGCCAGCCGCCCGGCGAAGAGCGCCGCGCTCCACGCGTCGAGATAGGTGTCGCGCGAAAGCCGCCCGTCGAGGGTCTCCAGCCTCCGTGCGGCTCGCAGCAGCAGCAGCGGAGCCTCGCTGCCGCGGTTCTGCGCGTAGGCGACCTCCGCCTGCAGGAGCTCCACCCGCGCGTGCTGCAGCTCGTCCAGCGGTCCGGCCTCCGCCGCGGCGAGCAGGCCGAGCGCCGCGTCGAAGGCGCCGGCGTGCAGGCTGGCCTGGGCGCCCGCCAGCGCGCGGTCCGCCCGCCGGGCCGGATCCTGCGTCAGGGCGACCGAGCGCCGCAGGAAGGCGGCGGCCGCCGCCAGCCCGCCGCGCGCCTGCGCGCGCCCGGCGGACCGCTCGAGCTCCGCGGCGACCATCTCGTCGGGTCCGGGCGCGGCCGCCGCCAGATGCCAGGCGCGACGATCCCCGTCGGCCGCTTCGTCGGTCGCCTCGGCCAGCGCCCGGTGGACCGCCCGGCGCTCGTCAGCCGACGAGGACCGGAAGACCGCGGAGCGCACCAGCGGATGCAGGAAGGCGACGCGCTCGCCGATCGAGAGCAGCCCACCCGTGTCGGCCGCCGTCGCGGGGCCGACGCCGAGTCGCTCAGCCGCGCGCCACACCAGCAGCGCGTCGTCGGCTGGCTCCGCCGCCGCGATCAGGAGCAGCCGGCGAGCGGCGCCGGGCAGCGCGTCGATGCGGCGCAGGAACGTCTCCTCGATCCGCCAGGCCAACCCCTCCGCCTCGGTCACGGCCCCGACGCCCGGCAGCTGCCCGGCGGCCAATCCGCGCGGCAGGTGCAGGATGGCCAGCGGGTTGCCGCGCGTCTCGGCCAGGAGCCGGTCGCGCACGCGCTCGTCCAGCCGCCCGGGGATGACGGTGGCGAGCAGCGCGCACGCGTCCTGCTCCGCGAGGCCGCGGAGCACCAGCTCGGGCAGCCCGGCGAGGTCGGGGGCGTCGGCCGTATCGCGGACGGCGAAGACGATGCCGACCGACTCGGCGAGGAGCCGCCGCGCGACGAAGCCGAGCACCTGCGCCGAGGCCGCATCGAGCCATTGGGCGTCGTCGACCAGGCACACCAGGGGGCGCTCCGACGCCACCTCGGCCAGCAGGCCGAGGGAGGCCAGCGCCACCAGGAAGCGGTCGGGCGCGCGTCCCGACGCCCTGCCGAGTGCCACCCCGAGCGCCGCCCGCTGCGGCGGCGGAAGCGCGCCGAGGCGGTCGAGCATCGGCGCGCAGAGCTGGTGGAGCCCGGCGAACGGCAGCTCCATCTCGGACTGCACCCCCGCGATCCGCGCCACGCGGCAACCGGCCGCCTGGCGGCCGCATTCGTGCAGCAGCGCGGTCTTGCCGACGCCTGCCTCGCCGCGCATGACCAGGACAGCGCTCTGGCCGCCCCGCACGTTGTCGGCCAGCCGGCCGAGCAGCCGACGCTCGCTGCCGCGGCCCAGCAACACGGGCGGACGGCGTGCGGACATGGATGTCCGAAGCCTAACGGGCACGGCGCGCGGGGCCGGTGGGCGCTCGCGCGGCTCGACCGCCCAGAGGCGCGAGACGGCCGCCGAGCGCAGGCCTTCACGGCGCGCGCCGCGCCCGGATAGGCTCGCTCGGCCATCGACGAGGTCTCCGTCACCCCGCTGCGACTCGAGCGCTTCCAGGACGTGCTGAGCGGCGACGGCCTGCGCCGCCTCGAGCACACGGTGTCGCGCGGCCGCGAGCTGCTCGGCGGGCGCACGTGCTGGAACGTGAATTCGACGGCGCGCGGCGGCGGGGTCGCGGAGATGCTGCAGTCGCTGATCGGCTACGTCCAGGGCGCGGGGCTCGACGCCCGCTGGGTCGCGGTCGACGGCGACCCGGACTTCTTCCGCGTCACCAAGCGCCTGCACAACCGGCTGCACGGGTTCGCGGGCGACGGCGGTCCCCTGGGCGACGCCGAGCGCGAGATCTACGAGCGGCGCTGCGCCGCCAACGCCGAGCTGCTGACCGCGGCGGCCGGCCCGCGCGACGTGGTGATCCTCCACGATCCGCAGACGGCCGGCATGGTTCCGCCGCTCCGCCGGCTCGGGTTGCCCGTCATCTGGCGCGCGCACGTCGGCCTCGACCTGCCGAACGATCTCGCGCGCGAGGCGTGGCGCTTCCTCCTCGGCGACGTCGAGCCGGCGGACGCGTACGTCTTCTCGCGCTCGGCGTACCGCTGGGAAGGCCTGGACGAGGCCAAGGTCACGGTCATCCCGCCGTCGATCGACGCCTTCTCACCGAAGAACCACGTCATGTCGTTCACGGGCGTGACGGCCGTCCTGCGCGCGTGCGGGCTGGCCGCGGACCACCATCACGTCCCCCGGGCGATCTTCGAGCGCCCGGACGGCTCCGTCGGCACGGTGCGGAACCGCGCGACGGTGATCGAGGAGGAGGAGCTGCTGCTCGACGTCCCGCTGCTCGCGCAGGTGTCGCGGTGGGATCGCCTGAAGGACCCGCTCGGGGTGATGCGCGCGTTCGTCGAGCACGTGCCCGACGACGACGATCCCCAGCTGGTGCTCGCCGGTCCCGACGTGACGGCGGTCGCGGACGATCCGGAGGGGGCCCAGGTCTTCGCCGAGGTCGAGGCCGCGTGGCGCGAGCTGCCGCGATCCGCCCGCCGCCGCGTGCATCTCGCGCTGCTTCCCATGGCGGACACGGACGAGAACGCGGTCATGGTCAACGCGTTGCAGCGCCGCGCCGACGTGGTCGCGCAGAAGAGCCTCGCCGAGGGCTTCGGCCTGACCGTCGCGGAGGCGATGTGGAAGGGCCGCCCCGTGGTCGCCTCGCGCGTCGGCGGCATCCAGGACCAGATCGAGGACGGGCGCACCGGGCTACTGGTGGACCCGGAGGACCTCGCGGGGTTCGGCGCCCGCGTCGCGAGCCTCCTGGCCGACCCGCACGACGCGGAGCGGATGGGCGAGGCGGCCCAGACGCGGGTCCGCGACCACTTCCTCGGCCCGCGCACGCTCGGCCAGTACGTCGACCTGCTCGACCGCGTCCTCGCGGCCTGACGCCGTCGCGACTCCGATGGGCGCCGGGCGGGCTCGCTGCCCGCGCGACGTCGCGCGCCGGTAGCGTCGCCGATGAGCGCTGGAGGACGGAACCGGAGAGCGGAGGACGGACCATGTATCAGACCATCGTCGTCGGATCCGACGGCTCGGAGCACGGGCTCGCCGCGGCTCGCTTCGCCGCGTGGCTGGCGGCGCGCCTTGACGCTCGCCTGATCGTCGCGGCCGCCTACGCGCACACCGCGCACGCGCGCACCGACGTCGGCGCCGCGGAGGGACAGGACCGCGCCGACGCGGAGGCGACCGCGCGCACCGTCGCCGCGGCCGTCGGCGGTGTCCCGCTGGTCGCGTCGGGCAACTCCATCGCCGCCGCGCTCCACGACGTCGCGCGGGCCGAGGACGCCGCGCTGCTCGTCGTCGGCACCTCCGAGCGCCGCCGGATCGCCGGGACCCAGCCCGGCGGCGTCACGGAGCACGTGCTCCATCACAGCCCGTGTCCGGTCGCCGTGGTGCCGCCGTCCGGCGGCGAGGGCGGCGTGCGGCGCCTCGGCGTGGCCATGGACGACGAGCCGCCGGCACTCGCGGCGCTCGCCGCGGCGCGGTCGCTCGCGAAGCGGCTGGGTCCGGAGCTCGAGGAGATCGTCCTCGTGCACGCGGTGCCGCCCGACACCATGTACCTGCGGCCGGGGATCGAGGTGGCCGCGGCCACGCGCGTGGAGGTCCCGGAGTGGCTGCGCGGGCTCGCCGACTCCCTCGACACGCCCGTGCCCGTCCGGGTCGTCACGGACGCCGGCGACGCCGGCGAGATCCTGACGGAGCACGCCCGCGACCTCGACCTCCTCGTCATGGGCTCGCGCGACCTCAGCGCGCTGCGGCGCCTGGTGCTCGACAGCGTCTCCGTCCACGTCGTGCGCAACGCCTCCTGCCCCGTGCTGGTCGAGCTCGGGGAGACCGGGGCGGGAGCCATCGGCGACCATGTCGCGACCTCGCGGGAGACGGAGGCCTGACGCGACCGCCCTCGGGCACTCGTAGTCGCCGAACTCGACGCTCAGCGGGCCCTCGGGCGCCGCGGACGTGGTCGGCGCCCTCGTCGGGGCCGGCAGCCGGGCCGGCGGCGGGCTTTCGGTCATCGGCCGGGCAGTCGTCGAGCGGCTCGGCGATCCGCTTGATGTTGAGGAGGTTCAGGTAGCCGACGTTGTCCGTGGTCGAGTCACCGCCGAAGGTGCCGCATCCGAGCGTCAGCGAGGGGGTGAGGCCGTTGCCCATCCCCACGCAGCCCTGGGCGGCCGGGAAGGTTCACGAGGATCCGGCTGACGGGCATCGCGCGGCCGAAGCGGGCGACCCGTTCCCGGCTGCGGGTGTGGATCGCGGCGGTGTGCCCGGCGCCCTCGACGGCGAGGAGGCGCCCGGCACAGCTCCGCGCCCGCGTGGAAGCCGTCGACCACGAAGAGCGAGAGGATCGGCGCGAGCCGCTCGCACGACGCGGGACGCGCCTCGAGGTCGCCCTGCGGCGCAGCGAAGACCAACAACCGGATCGGGGCGTCCCGGGCGACCCCCGCCGCGTCGGCGATCTCCTGAGCGGGGCGGCCGGCGTCGCGCTTGAGCAGCGCGCCGCTGTCGCGGTCGAACACCGCCCCCAGCAGCGCCTCCGTCTCCTCCCTGTCGAGACCGCCGCCGCCTCGCGCCGGAGCGCGCCGGTGAACCTGTCCACCAGGGACCGCTCCACGACGAGATGCTGCTCGGAGCCGCAGATCACCCCGTGGTCGAACGTCTTGCTCGACACGACGGCCCGCGCGGCCGCCTCCGGATCGGCGTCGCCGAAGATCAGCGCCGGGGCGTTGCCCGACCCGACGCCGTGCGGACCTCCCCGCGTCGACCAGATAGCAGCGGTCCGACGGGCCGCCCTCGCGGGAGATGCAGGCGCCGGCTTCGAACTCGACGCGATCGACATACGGAGCGAGCTCCGGGCCGAGACCGTCGGCGAGCCGCGAGTTCGAGGCCATGAGCCCGATTCTCACGGCAACGCGGACGGCGGGGCAAGCGACGGCCGGCTGCCGGAACCGCCTCGGATAGCGTGTCTCCGCCCAGCCCCCGCCGAAGGAGGACGGCCATGCCTGCGCGCAGGATGCTGCCCGTCGTGATCCTCGTCGCCCTGCTGCCCGCCGCCGGCGCGACGGCGCGATCGCTGGGCGCCGAAGCGGAGCGGGCCCCCGCGCCCACCCGCGAAGCGCTGACCCAGGTGGTGAACCCCCGGGGCGCCCCAGGGCGCACACTCGGGCTCTCACGCGTGACCATCCCGGCGCACACCGCGCTCGCGCCGCACCACCATCCCGGCTACCAGATCGGCTACATCCAGCGCGGCACCCTCACCTACACGGTCCGGACGGGCGTCGTGCGCATCTACCGGGGCCCGGCCGACGCCTCCCCGCGTCTCGTCCGCACCCTGCGCGGCGGCGAGACGGCGCGCATCCGCGCGGGCGAATGGCTGGTCGAGCGCCAGGGCGACGTGCACTTCGGGGCCAATCGCGGGCGGCGGGCGGTCGTGATCCTGCTCGCGACCTTGTTCACCAACGGCAGCCCGCCCTCGATACCGGCGAAGTGAGTCGCGCGCACGGCCGGCCTGAATCGGCCGCGCTCGCCCGGGGCGAACGCCGGGCGAGCGCCTGGCTGCTTCCTTCGGCTCACGCGACGGCGAGCGCGTGCTCGTCCTGCCGCGACACCGCGCCGTAGTCGCGCGCCTCGATGGCCTTGACGGTCGCGCGCAGCGCCTTGGCCAGGCTGCGCTTGCCGACCGTGCTGACCACGAGGGCGAGCACGCGGCCCTTGAGGTTCTTGCCCTGGCGGACGACGTCGACGTCGATGTCCGTCGTCCCGTCGGGCTGCGGCGTGATCGCGTACGTGTGCCCCGACGCGGGCGACCACACGTTCGAGTCCAGGACCTTCATCGTCACACGCGTGGGATCCGACCAGTCGTAGTACAGGCGCTCCCAGCTGACCGCGTGCCCATTGCTGCCGGTGCCCTCGGTGACGTCGGCGCTGTCTGCGCCGAGCGCGTGGACCTCGAGGAACTCGTCGCCGCTGTTGCCGAAGATCTCATGGCGGCCGGGCCCGAAATCGGTGATGCCGGCAAGGACCTGCGCGGGGGTGGCGGTCGTCGTCGCGTGGAGGTGATAGCTGCGCATGGCTGGCTCCTTCAAGAAGTGAGCGGTTGTCGTTGCACGGTCAACGATGCGCTTCGCGGCACGCCGTCGCGCCCGTCGAACACCCTGGTCGGCGAACCCGGGCAACGCGGCCGGGCAGAGACGCGTGCTCCGCAACCTCCCCGACGCACACGCACGGGCGCGACCGCCCGGCCGCGAGCGGATCGTGCGATGCCACCTCACCGCCGGAAATCGCCGTGCGCCGCCGTTCACGGCGAGCGGTCGCGCCGCGCGAGGAGAACGAGCGCGGCGCCGACCACGAAGGCCACCGGCAGCCATGCGCGGCCGTGGCTTCCCGGAGGCACGCGGCTCGGCGCGGGGGCGGGCGCGTGCGCAGAGGCCGGTTCGCACGCGATCGCCGCACGCCCCCAGAAGGCATCGCCGAAGGACCACCCCCGCGCCACCGACCGCCGGATCGCCTGCCACGCGGCGCGCGCCTCGCCGATGCCGAACACGAACAGGATCAGCGAGATCGCCGCCGAGACGAGGCAGAGCGTGCACCACGCGCCCGCGACCGTCGGCTGGATGACGATCAGCGCGATGGACACCACGGCGCCGCCGCTGAGCACCGCGCCGAGCGCGAGGCACACCCAGGGCAGCGTCCGCCACCGGTCCCGGCCGCCGAGCGCCAGGAGGAGGAGCTCGGCGCCGTAGGCGAGGACGCCGGCCAGCGCGTCGGGAACCGGGCTGGTGAGGTCGAGCACGGTGCGGGAGTCGAACCACGGATCCCACACCGTGGTCCACGCGTCGAACTGGAAGAGGGTGAGGTACAGGGCGATGCACAACCCGCAGGCGGCCAGCACGGCGAGCAGCGCACGGCGGCGCAGCGAGGTGGGGTTGTGGTGCCAGCCCGGCGGGATCGCCCGCTCCCGGTTTCCCGCGCGAGCGGACCGCTCCTCACCGGGGTGCCGACGCTCCTCGACCGCCATCAGACGATGAGACGGTAGCCGCCGCCGTCACCGCTCATGCGCTCCATCGCCCGGCCGGGAGGGACCGCTGCTCGGCGCCGTCTCGTCCGCAGGTCGGAGTCCGGTCGGGATTCGCTCTGACCTGCGGAGGACACGCCGCGGTACGTGCGGGCGATGACGGGCGTGCGCGCCGCCCGGACACTGGATGGCATGACCACTGCGCCTGAGACGGCACCACTGATGACACCGCCGGTCACGCGCGGCGGCCACGCCGCGAGCGCCCCGGCGATCACGCTTCGCGACGTCAGCAAGGTCCACGGCCAGGGCGAGGGAGCGGTCGTCGCGCTCGACGGCGTCAGCGTCGGCCTCATGCCCGGTTCGTTCACCGCCATCATGGGGCCGTCGGGCTCGGGCAAGAGCACGTTCCTGCACGTCGCCGCGGGCCTGGACCGCCCGACCTCCGGCACGGTCGCGCTCGGCGGCACGGAGCTCGCGGGGTTGAGCGAGCGGCGGCTGACGATTCTGCGACGCGAGCGGATCGGGTTCATCTTCCAGGCGTTCAACCTGCTGCCGTCGCTCACGGTCGCGCAGAACATCGGCCTTCCGCTGCGTCTCGACGGCCGGCGGCCCCGGCGCTCCGAGGTCCGCGAGGTCGCGACGCGAGTTGGGCTCGGCGACCGCCTTCGCCACCGTCCTTCGCAGCTCTCCGGCGGCCAGCAGCAACGGGTGGCGATCGCCCGGGCGCTCATCACGCGCCCCGAGGTGGTCTTCGCCGACGAGCCGACCGGCGCGCTCGACACCGGCAGCCGGCGCGGCGTGCTCGCACTGCTGCGCGAAGTCGTGGACGCCGACGGGCACACGGTCGTGATGGTCACGCACGACCCGGTGGCCGCAGCCCACGCCGACCGGGTCGTCCTCCTCGCGGACGGGCGGATCGCAGGCATGCTCGAGGCGCCGGACGCCGACGAGGTCGCCGAACATCTCGCGCACCTGGGGAGCTGAGCGATGCTTCGCCTCGCCCTTCTCAGCGGTCGTGGCCGCGTCAGCACGTTCACCGGCGCGCTCATCGCGCTCATCGCGTCGTCCGCGCTCGTCATGGCCGGTGGCATGCCGCTCCTGGCCGCCCTGCGCACCCATCCGCCCGTGGAGCGCTACGCCGCCGCCGCGGCCGTGGTGACCGGCCGCCAGATCGTCGGCAAGGACCACGACGTCCCGCTCGGCGAGCGCGCCCGGGTTGACGCGGCGCTCCGTTCCCGCCTGGCCGCCGTCGCCGGCGTCCGGGCCGCGATCGCCGACGTCTCCGTGCCGGCGCGCCTGGGCGGGCGGGACGCCGTCGCCCATGGGTGGAGCAGCGCCGCCCTGACGCCCTACGTGCTGAGCGCCGGACGGGTGCCCGCCGCCCCCGGCGAGGTCGTCACCGGCTACCGCGCGGCAGTCGGCGCGAAGCTGCGCCTGGCGTCGAGCGAGGCGGCTCGCACCGTCACCGTGGTCGGCGTCGCGCGGCCCCGCACGTCGGTCGGGCACCAGACGGCGATCTTCCTGACCGACCGCGAGGCGGAGCGCCTCGCAGGACACCCGGGGCGGGTCGACGCGATCGGCGTGCTCGGCGCGCCGGGCTTCGACGCCTCCCGCCTGCGGCACGCCGCCGCCCGCGCGGACGTGCTGACCGGGCAGGCGCGCGGCCGGGCCGAGGCGCCCGAGCTCGACCAGGCGCATACCACGCTCATCGCCGTCACCGCGTCGTTCGGCGGACTGGCCCTCTTCATCGCGATCTTCGTCGTGGCGAGCACGATGGGCCTCTCGATCCAGCAACGTGAGCGCGAGATCGCGCTGCTGCGCGCGGTCGCCGCGACTCCCGGTCAGATCCGCCGCATGATCGCGTGGGAGGCGACGATCATCGGCCTCGTGGGCTCGGCGCTCGGGCTCTGGCCCGGCGCCGTGCTCGGCCGCGCGCTCGCCCGCGCGCTCGTGGAGCACGGCATCGCCCCGCCCGACCTCACCGTGAGCGCCGGCTGGCTGCCCATCACGGCGGCCGTCGCCGGTGGCGTCACGGCCGCGCTGCTCGCCGTGCTGGCCGCCGGACGGCGCGCAGCCCGCGTGCCGCCCACCCACGCGCTGACCGAGGCCTCGGTCGAGCCACGGCTGCTCGGGCCGGGTCGCGTGGCCGGCGGGCTCCTCGCGCTCGCCGGCGCGGCGCCCCTGTTCGCCGTCTCGGCGACCACCGGCGCGCCCGACACGGCGGCGGCGACGTCGGAGATGACGGCGCTCTTCCTCGTCGCCGCGGTCGGCTTCCTGGGACCGGTCGTGGCACGCCTCGCCGCGCGGGTGCTGGGCCCGCCCCTGGCGCAGCTCGCCCCCATCGGCGGCTTCCTCGCGGGCGCGAACCTGCGCACCGCCACCCGCCGGTTCTCGTCCGCCAGCACGCCGCTGATGCTCACCGTCGGCCTCAGCTGCACCCTGCTGTTCAGCTCGACCACCATCGACCACGCCGTCACGCAGCAGCGACACGCGGGACTGGCGAGCGACCTGGCCATCACGAGCGTCGGCGCCGGTCTGCCGGCTGCGGCCCTCGACGGCGCGCGCGCCGTTCCGGGCGTGCGCTCGGCGGTCGCCCTCACGCCCACGACGCTCGGCCCGAGCCTCGGCGTCTCGGATGACACCATTCCCGCGCAGATCCTCAGCGGCGGACGGGGCGGCGGGCTCGACGTCGGCGTGACCGACGGATCGCTTTCCGACCTGCACGGCCGCACGATCGCCCTCGGGCGCCGGCGCGCCGACGCCGCGAACGCGCGGATCGGTGACCGCGTGCCGGTCATGCTCGGCGACGGCACCGCGGTGCGAGCCACCGTCGTGGCGATCTACACGCGCGCGCTCGGGTTCGGCGACGCCCTGCTCGCCCCCGAGCTTGCGGCCGGCCACCAGACCACGCCCCTGCTCGGCACGATCCTCGTCCGCACCGCCCACCCGGTCGCCGTCGCGCGGCGACTGCGGGACCTGGCCTCGCGGTATCCGGGCATGCGGGTCAGCGACCGCGCCTCGATCGCCACCGCGACCGACGCCGACCGCGAGACCAGCCGCTGGCTCGGGCCGCTCTTCGTCGCGATCATCTTCGCCTTCACGTCGATCGCCGTGGTCAACACGCTGGCCATGATCGCGCTGCAGCGCGGTCGCGAGCTCGCCCTCCTGCGGCTGGTCGGCGGGACCCCCCGCCAGGTCCGCGCGATGGCCCGCTGGGAGGCGGCCCTGATCATCGCCATCGGCTTGGGCCTCGGGCTTGCGATCGCCGCCACGGCGCTGCTGCCGCTCAGCCACGCCCTGACGGGGAGCCTCCGTCCCTACGTCCCGCCCGCCCAGCTCGGCGCCATCCTCGGCGTCTCGGCGCTGCTCGCGCTCCTCGCCCTGGCCCTGCCCACCCGGCGAGCGCTGCGCTCACGGGCCGTCGACGCGATCGCGGTGGGTGGGTAGCGGCGGCCCACGCGCCGATGGCGGGCCGGCGTGGCGCGATACTCCGGTCGTTGCCGTGCGGTCGACCCGACGGCGAACGCGTCATCTCCCGCCGAGCAGAACGAAGGCACAGCATGACCAACGCTGACAGGCGCCGTCCGTTGCGGTCGCAGAACTGGTTCAACAATCCCGCCGCGCCGGACATGACGGTCGTCTTCCTGGAGCGCTACATGAACTACGGGCTGACCAGGCAGGAGCTGCAGTCCGGCAAGCCGATCATCGGCATCGCGCAGACCGGGAACGACCTGTCGCCGTGCAATCGCCATCACCTCGAGCTGGCCAAGCGCGTCCGTGAGGGAGTCCGGGAGGCGGGCGGCATCGCCTTCGAGTTCCCGGTGCATCCCATCCAGGAGACCAGCCGGCGCCCGACCGCCGCATTGGACCGCAACCTCGCCTACCTCGGCCTGGTCGAGATCCTGCACGGCTACCCGCTGGACGGCGTCGTGCTCACCACGGGCTGCGACAAGACGACACCGGCCGCGCTGATGGCCGCCGCCACCGTCGACCTGCCGGCCATCGTGCTGTCCGGCGGCCCCATGCTCAACGGCTGGTTCCGGGGCCGGCGCGTGGGCACCGGCACGATCCTCTATCAGGCGCGCGAGCAGTTCGCCGCCGGCCAGATCACCGAAGAGGAGTACTGGGACATCGTGTCCTCCGCCTCGCCGTCGATCGGCCACTGCAACACCATGGGCACGGCGTCGACGATGAACGCGATCGCCGAGGCGCTCGGCATGAGCCTGCCCGGCTGCGCGGCCATCCCCGCCGCCTATCAGGGCCGCGCCGTGATGGCCTATGAGACCGGACGCGAGATCGTGCAGATCGTCCACGCGGATCGCCGCCCGTCATCGATCCTCACCCACCAGGCGTTCGAGAACGCCATCCGCGTCACCGCGGCGATCGGCGGCTCGACCAACGCCCCGCCGCATGTGATCGCCATCGCTCGCCACGCCGGCGTCGAGCTGACCATCGAGGACTGGCAGACCCACGGCCACGACGTGCCGCTGCTGGTCAACATGCAGCCCGCGGGCGAGTACCTCGGCGAGGAGTTCCACCGCGCCGGCGGGGTCCCCGGCGTGGTCAACGAGCTCATGCAGGCCGGCCTCATCCACGAGGACGCCATGACGGTCAACGGTCGCACCCTGGGCGAGAACTGCGCCGCCCTCACGGTTCAGGACCGTGAGGTGATCCGCACGGTCGCCGATCCGCTGGCGGCGGCCGCCGGGTTCCAGGTGATGTCGGGCAACCTCTTCCGCTCCGGGGTGATGAAGCTGTCGGTGGTGTCGGACGAGTTTCGCGCCCGGTACCTGTCCGACCCCGACGATCCCAACGCCTTCGAGGGCACGGCGATCGTCTTCGACGGTCCCGAGGACTACCACGCCCGCATCGACGATCCCGACCTCCAGATCGACGAGCACAGCATCCTGGTCATGCGCGGCACCGGACCGATCGCCTACCCCGGCTCGGCCGAGGTGGTCAACATGCACCCACCGGCTCGGCTCCTGAACGCCGGCATCACGTCGCTGCCCTGCCTGGGCGACGGGCGCCAGTCCGGCACCTCCGCGTCACCCTCCATCCTCAACTGCGCGCCCGAAGCCGCTCTCCCCGGCTCCGGCCTCGCGGTCCTGCGCACCGGCGACCGGTTGCGCGTCGACGTCGGCACCGGCCGCGTCGACGTGCTCGTCTCAGACGAGGAGCTCGAACGACGCAAGCAAGAGCTCGAGGACGCCGGCGGCTACCCCTATCCCGCCCACCAGACGCCGTGGCAGGAGATCCAGCGCTCGATGGTGGGCCAGCTCGACGAGGGCATGATCCTCCAACCCGCCGTCACCTACCAGCGCGTGGTGCCCAACCACCCGCACCCGCGCTTCAACCACTGACCCTCGCGTGCCCCACGCAGCGAGAGCTCGGGACGGCGGCGCGATGGAGCTCGTGCCCCTCGGCGCGACCGGCGTACAAGTCAGCCGGCTCGTGCTGGGCTGCGCGCCGCTCGGCGGGCTGTTCGCCCCGGTTCCCGAGCAGCAGGCGCGCGCGACCGTCGACACCGCCTGGGCGCTCGGCGTGCGCGCGTTCGACACCGCGCCGCACTACGGCGCCGGGCTGTCCGAGCAGCGCCTCGGTGCGGCCCTGCGGGACCGACCCCGCGACGAGTACGTCCTCAGCACCAAGGTCGGCCGCCTGCTCGTCGCGGGCGCCCCCGGCGAGGAACCCGGCGCCGACATCTTCGCCGAGACCTCCGGACTCGGGCGCGTCCGCGACTACAGCCGGGACGGCGTTCGCCGCTCGCTCCAGGAGAGCCTCGACCGCCTCGGCCTCGACCGGGCCGACCTCGTCCACGTTCACGACGCCCAGGACCACCTCGACCACGCCATTCGCGAGGCCGTGCCAACGCTTGTCGAGCTCCGCGACCAAGGCGCCATCCGCGCCGTCAGCGCCGGCATCGACTACCCCGCGGCCGCCGTGCGCTTCGTCCGCGAGTCCGACCTCGACTGCGTCCTCATCGCCGGCCGCTTCACGCTGCTCGACCAATCCGCCGCCACCGAACTGCTTCCCCTCTGCCGGCGGCGCGGCATCGCCGTCCTGGCCGCCGCCCCCTTCAACAGCGGCATCCTCGCCGACCCACGCCCCGGCGCCACCTACTGGTACCGCCCCGCCCCACCCGACATCGTCGAGCGCGCGCAACGCATCGCCGCCATCTGCGCTCGCCACGCAACCCCCATCGCCACCGCCGCCCTGGCCTTCCCGCTCCGCCACCCTGCCATCAGCGCCGTCGTGGTCGGGGCACGCTCACCCGAGGAAATCGCCGGCGCGGTCACCGCGCTCGCCGCCCCGCCCCCCGAAGACCTCTGGGCAGAGCTCGCCGCCGAGGCCCTCATCCCGAACCAACCGTTCACATAGCGCGGCCGCCGCGCGGTTCAGGAGCCATCGGCTTGTAGTCGATCGGCGTCACGAGGCCGAGCGGCGCGCCCCCGGGCGACCGATCGCGTCTCCCTCGGCAGCGGAGAGCCCGTCATCCGCCTGCACGGTCCGCCATGCCAGCCAGGGCTCGTGCCGATCCTGCGTCAACAGGGTGCGCATTCCCGGCAACGGGCGGTCGTGCGGTCACGAGCCCGGCGGTCCAGCCGGGCGCGCGGCCACCGGCGGGCGGGCGCACGGCGCGTGCGTCGACTCCCGCACACGCGAGGAGCCAGGCGACGACGGAGTTGGAGTTCCACATGTCGCCGGTGTGCAGCTCGTCACGGCCCCACACGAGCGTCGGCACATGCGGGACAAGCTCGAGGACGCGGCGCGCGACCACGGCGTCGTCGCTGAGGCGCCGCGGGCTGTCGGTGGCCTCGGCGATGTCGGGGATCCGCCCGTCGCGCCAGCGGCGGATCTCGTAGCGAAACAGCGCGAAGCGGCCGAGCCGGCGGCTGCCGACCGCACCCTCCGCGACGACGCCACGGTCGGGTGCACGCTCGTTCCAGACGGGCGCCATCTCGATCACGTAGCGCTCCCGTCCGATGCCGACGTCGAGCGCGGAGTGGTAGAGGTCGCACCGGGTGCGGCGCTGCAGGCGCGCGGCGACGGCCTCGAACACCACCCCGTTGAAGCGCACGCTGTGTCCGCCCGCGCCCAGCGGCAGCCAGTACAGATCGACGGCCGCTCCAGTGCAGGTCGGAGCAGCGGCCGCGGGCGGTGAGGGCGTTCCGAGCGCGCTCCCCATCGGCTATGGCCTTGCCGCGAGGTAGGCGAGCGCGACGCCGGTGACGGCGACGAGCGGTTGCAGCGGACTGCGATAGCCGATCATCGCCACCTGGGCGCCGATCCAGCTCGCCATCACCGCCGACGATCCGAGCGCCGCGACCCGGGCGCGGCTCGGATGACGAACGGTCGCGTACGCCGCCGCGAGGCAACCACCGCCGACGGCCACCCCGAGATAGAGCCCCGGGAGGAGGTAGCTGTCGAACGGCGTGCCGTCCAGCCACTCGGCCGGGACCGCGGGTGCGCCGCCGAGCGCGTACGCCATCCCGCCGAGGGCGTTGGCCGCCACGACACCCTCGATGGCCGCCAGCGCGAGACGGCGACGCGCCCGCAGCGGGGCGGCGAGCGGGCGGCGGCCGATCGTGAGCGTGGTCATCGACTCAAGGCTGGCGGCTCACCGTGGGCGCGGCATCGGCAGAGACGCGCGAAGGGCATCCGTGGAAAGCCGCCGACACGGGACCCGCAAGTCGGGTCCGAGGCGCGGAACGACCGCGCCGGCGCCGCGCGCAGGTCGCGCTTCTGCCTCACGGGACACGCTCCGCTGGCGCTGCGAGCGGGGGGCGGGCGCCCGCGCGCGGGCGCCGCGACCGCGTCGAAGCGGTACGGCGCCGCGCCATGCCACGGTGATCAGAGCTGCCAGTACCCGAAGTGCTGATTGATGCTGTCCTTCGCGTACCAGCCGATGATCGAGGTGCCCGCGTTGCCGCTGCCGCCCGACACGTCCACGCCGAGCCCGCTGTAGGGATTCACGAGCGTGCTGCCGTTGAGAAAGCCGCTCCACGACCGCGGCAGCGTTCCCCGCCACTGCTGAAGCGGGCTGTTGAGGCAGCGCATCTGGTAGAGCTGATCGCCGGCCACACCGTCCGTGGTGAGGCACATGCCGCTGTTCTGGTTGACGATCTCCTGCGTCTCGTCGCCGGTCGGCACGAAGATCCAGCGCTGGTTGGCCCCGCCGTTGCCGTACCACTGGATGACGCCCGCGCCCTGCGCGGTGGAGGCGCCCGCCACGTCCAAGACGAGGAAGTTCGCGCTCGCGTCGGTCCCGATGGCGACGCTGTTGAGCTGCTGCGCGTTGGCGACCCCCGGGACGACGGCGACCGCGACGCCCGCCAGCGCCGTGGCGACGACAGCCGCGAGCCGCCGCGCCAGACGACGGGCGCCGCGCGGAGTGCGCTCGGCGCTGTGAGGTGAAGCAGGGAGCATGTGGGTCCTCTCGATCCGGCCGCCGTCCGGGCGGCGCTTGACTGTGAGCCGAACGCTACGGTCGGTCCGGAAGGCCTCCCACCTCACCTGACGACGGCAGAACACGTCATTTGACGCAGACTCGGCGCAACCACGCGCCCCGATGGTGGCCACCCCAACCGACAGCCGGCCGAGTACGCCTTAGGGACACTGGCTGTCTCGGACCGACGTGCGGAGAGAGAGCGCCGGCGGGTGTCGAATGCCCTCGTACGCGCTCGTCCTCCTCCTCCTCGCGAGCCGGCTTTCCAGCACATTGGGATCCTAAGCTTAGAATTCCACGTGGACAAGTTGTCGC
>JADMIO012610770.1_pt1 | contig 24805 bp, 47 predicted proteins | sample 8958161 | NCBI WGS metagenome assembly JADMIO01 (sample SAMN16585339, study PRJNA669376) | soil metagenome | isolation source: Crop rotation soil | place: USA: Cullars Rotation, Alabama | collected 2011
AGACAGCCCCGCCACAAACCAGTCCAACCATCTATACGGCAGGTCCGGCGTCTCGCCGCCTGCGAGATTGGCGTCCTGCATCTGGATGCAGCGATAGTAGTTCAGCGTGTATTGGTTGTTCTGGTTCGGCACCGGCCACAGCGTGACGGTCGGCGCGATCAGCCGGTCGAACCAGTAGCAGGTCGGCCGCCCCGGCGTCGCCTTGTTCGAGAACGAGGCGTATTCGGTGCGCGAGATCGGCGTGATGTAGATGTCGTTGGCGTCGGTCGGCGACGACACCCCGGTGGTGATCCATGCGTCGAGTATCATCACCGTGCTGGGATCGACGCTGTAGACCGACTGGCCGTTGATCAGCGGCACCGAGACCTTGTCGACCTTCCACAGGTTGACCTGCTTGTTGGCGGCCTCGGCGAGCAGGAAGTTCAGCTCGCGCCGCGCCGTCATCATGTGCTCGATGCGGAGCGATGGCGCAAAGATCTTGATGCGCTCGTAGGCAGCCAGCACCACCTCGCCGTTCGAGACCGAGAAATTATATTGACCACTCGACGCCATCACATCACCTGAATGTATTCAAAGGTCAGGCCACTGATCTGACGCCTCTTACCCGCCGCGACCTTCGATACAGAACTAACATCGAAGTTGTAGTGAAGCGAAGCCTCCCGAGCCGAATCGAACACCCGGCCATCATTGATGCATCTCACAGGCTTACGGCGAGAGCGTGCAGCCCTGCGCATGTTTTCCCTAAAGATCTCCAGCGCGTGAGGCGGCGTATACCCGCGCGGGATCCCAGTTTTGGTAGCCGAGATCTTTTTATTGGTCTCGACATCCCTCGTCTTCCCGGTCCAGTGAGCATGACCCTGCCCGCCCTTGGTGGCGTTGTAGGCCGGGGCCATGGCGGCGATCATCTCAACCTCCTTAGAGAGGGCCTCCTCGTAGGTCTCACACTCGCAAAGCTGGACAAACGCGAAGACGTCCTCGCCGTATTTCCTAATGGCGCGGTAGATCGGGAAGTCGAATTTGCCCCGCCGAGCCTCCTTCAGGTGCTGCAACCTACGCACGCGGAGACCGAGCTTCGTGACGCCGATATAAAACCGACCATTCATCAGGTTGATGATCTGGTAGACGATCGGTTTAATGCCGGACGAGGCCAAGACGCTCTCCTAGATGTAGACGATGGAGCCACCGCCGCCACCGATAGCCTGTCCCGGCCCCGGCGTGAAGTTGTCGAGCCAGATGATCGAGGTGCCGCTGGCGATCACCGCGGTGGCCGACACCGCCGAGCGGCAGCCGGTCAGCACCATGAAGGCCGTGCTCTGCGCCTCGAAATCGCGCGGCGGCGAGGTGCCGCCATGCGGGATGTCGCCGAAGCTGTCATGGGCATACGTGCCCGCGCACCACAGCTGGTTGCCGTTGATCGGGATGACGTTGCTGCCGTAGTTGCGGAAATACTCGCCCATCACGTCGATGCCGATGCAGTTGTCGTGCGAGGTCAGCCCGTTGCAGGACTGCACGGTGTCGCGGCCGTTGTTGTAGCCCTGACATCCGATGGTGAGGGTGAACAGCTGCGGCGTACCGCCCGGCGTCCAATGGGTGTTGAAGCCGTCGGCCTCGCCGCCGACGCCCTTGCAGTTGACCAGCGCCACCAGCCCGGTGACGAAATCGATCTTCCATGCATTGACGTTGTTGCTGGCGTCGCCCGAAAACTCCGCGGTGCAGTTCACGAACATCATGTTCATGGTGGCCGCGGCGGTGCAGGCCATGGCGGCGTTGGCGCCACCTTGGAAGTTGAAACCCTTGCAATAGACGTCCTTCGACGTCGCGTTCTGGACGAAGTTGGGCGTCGCCGACAGCACCGCGCGGGTGTTGGTGTTGGTGACCGGAAGGCCGTCGGCCCATTTGACGTAGAGCGTGGAGCCGACCAGCGCCCATGCATTGCCGCTCGCAGCGTTGGCGGTCGCGGCGTCGGGATATTTGGTCGACAGCGTCGGGTCGCCATAGGCGTCCAGCACCGCCGGGTTGAACACCTGCGACACCGCCGAGCGGGTCGCGGTGTAGAGCGTGGTGAAGGTCGGGTCCGGCGTCGCCGACCACGCCAGCTGATCGCCGACCCAGCAATCGACGATGCCGCCCTTGGCCGGGTACGGCGCACCATAGGCGATGTAAGCGATCGGCACCGTGTTCGGCACCGGCGTCGAGGTGTTGGTGAAGCCGTCGGCCCGGCCGTAGCCCGCCGCGTTGTAATTCACCATCACCGTGGCCGGAGCGCCGCCAGCATTGGCGAGCTGGGTGCCCTTCCAGATCGACTTGACCGGTGAGCCCTGCGTGCCCGGGTTGGCGTTGTTGCCGGTGGCAAGGTCGACCCAGTACTGCGGCCCGGTCAGCGCGGGCTGCGCGTACGATTCGGGGACGAAGTTGGTCGAGAAGGTGTTGGCGCTGGTCTGGACGATGGTGATCGGATAGGTCGCGAACGGCCAGTTGAAGCCCGCAGGCGGCACCGCCGCGATCACGCCGACACCGCCAAGCGTCAGGGCGGTGGAGAGCAGCAGCCGCGTCTTGAGACCCAGCGCCATCGTGGATCAGGCCGCCTGCCAGACGAACTTGTCGCCGGGGTTGCAGACGATGTCGTAGCGGCCGAACGCCGGGTCCATGTAGCGCCGCAGCGCCGCGTTGGCCGCCGAGGTCGTGGTGACGTTCGGCCCCAACGCGAACCAGATCGGCACCGTCGACCAGATGCTGCACACCGGCTGCGAGTTCTGCGGCGAGCCCGCGACCGCGGTCGACACCGTCGAGGCCGCGAGGTTCTGTGAGCTGGACAGCACTGGGCCGAGCAGCGGCACGTTGTTGCCCGCAACCCCGACGCCCTGCGCCGAGCCGAACTCGATCTGTACGTTGGTAAGCGCCATCTGCTGGATCCCTTAGTTCTTGGAGAAGCTCTGCTGCGTTTGCAGCCGCCCAATTGCAGATCAATCTCCTCAGTAAGTTGACGTCCCCTGCAGGGTCTGCAGGCGGGCAGAGCCCGTCGTTAGCGTCTCAACATTGAGACGAATTCTAGTAACTGGCTTCGTCAGCGCAACAAATGCGCTAGCGTTAGTGGCGCCCGGGATTTCAGTGCTGGTGAACCAGACCGCATTAGCATCGGTCATTCCCGGCGACGAAAAGTCGCTGACCGTGTACTGCAGGCTGAATGTGGCAGATGCCGGTGTGATTGTGACGGCTACCGTCGCCACAAAAGGCACGACCGACGGGTCAAGATCCAGCGACGGTTTAATTCCAGTCGTGGTGTAGGTGATGTCGTGGGTCAGCACTGGCGCGATCTCCTATTGGACCGCTCAGTCGCCCTTCCCGATGCCGGGAAACTTGCGGTGGACGGCAGCCCGAACCTGTTTCTTCAGCTCGGCCGTGCCGTACTGGCTGACCCGGCTGAGCGCATTGCGGGCGTGGCCATGTCGTTGATCGGGTAGGAGCGCGCGGGCCCGGCGAAATCCTTCGTCGGGAGATCCTTGCGCTCCTTGCCCGTGAGCCGCGCCATCGTCAACCCTTGGTGACGCGGCGCGCCGACGAGAACGGGTTCTTGTCGGCACCGACACCGCCGCCACTGGCGCGACGCGGGCGATCCATCCGGGCCTTCGCCATGCCGCCCTCGGGCGCACAGACCTTGCCGCCCTTCTTGCGCTGCTTGGCTTCCTTGAAGACGTTCGGGTTACCCGAGACCTTGTCCGGCATCGCTCTCTCCTGTGGGGCCAACCCTTACGGGTTCTGCCAGTTGATGGTCTGGGCGTACTCGATCGTGACGATGCACTGCCCCGCCGCCGCCGATCCCACCGGGGTCATCGTCACTACGATCGCCTCGGTCGAGCCGGTGTCGGCCATGGCGCCCAGCTGCGCCGCAGTGAATGCTGGCCGTTGTCGCGGAGTTGCCGCGGCAGCTGTCTTAACGTCGACGCCGCTCGCATACTGGGTGCCGCCAGCTGTGGTGCCAACCGACACCGTGTTGGAGGTCGCCGAGTTGAACAGGGTCGTCGTGTCGACGGTGATATCCATGATCACCGAATGCCGAGGCACGTTGATCGTGGCGCTGACGACGTTGGAGCCGTTGGCATTCAGCGTCACCTGCTGCATCAGGGTGGCGAGACCCTGATTGGCCGGGTTGCCCGCGCTGTCCTGACCGGCACGCGGACCGCTGACGACAGGACCGGCCATGGCCGAGCCCGCTGCGGCAGCGCCGGTAAGCGGACCAATGATCTGCGACTGAACGGCCATGCTCGATCCTCGATTGCGTTGTGACTGACAGCTCCCGGCCTCTTACGAGGACGGGAACTCGCCCCATGCCGCGCGCGGGTCGTTGTAGCCGAACGAGTAGCGCTCGTAGGCCTTGACCAGCAGGTTGTCGGTGATGTTGTCCACCCACATGTCGCTCTCGTAGGGGATGCGCATCATGTGGATCAGGCCCTCGATATTCGTCGTGACGAACCACGCGAAGTTCGAGGTCAGGAAGTCCATCACCAGCATGCCTTCCGGCAGACCGCCGGAGGTGGTGAGGATGGCGTTGACGTCGTTGTCCGCGGTGCCCGGGCGCAGCTCGGTCTTGAGCAGGCGGATCGCCACCGGCTGAAGGTTGACCGGCACGATCAGGCGGCGGGCACGGGCGAGGATCTTGAGGCCGCGCTCGTTGACGAAGTTGGAGCGGACGTTGGCCATGACGGCGAGCAGCGAGGTCTCGTTCAACGACTTCGGCACCGCCGAGGTGTTGGCCCACGTCCCCTGATCCCACGGATGGTCGACCGCGAACAGCGCCTTGCCGTCACCGATCTGGCTGCTGTTGTAGACGTTGCCGAGGTTGAGGACGTTGGCGCCCTGAATTTCCTTGAACTGCGCGAACGCCTCTTGGAGCTTCAGGTTGGTCGGGTTGAACTGCGCCTTGTAGAGATTGTCATCGATCGCCTTGCGGGTGATCGCATATCCGAGGGCGACCTCGATGTGCACGAAGGCCCACGTAAAGCGCTCGCCAGCGTTGTTGTCGAACTGCGTTGCGGCGCCCTCGTCCTTGAGGAAGGGTAGCGCCACGAAGGCCATCTGGGTCGAACGCTCGACCGCCATCTGGGACTTGTGGGTCTTGAAGACCTTGTCCCACTGGCGCGGGATCATCTCGTAGGAGCCGCGGACGTCAAACAGTCCCGGCAGCAGCTCAGACCGGATACTTGCAAGTGCGATAGGCATTGATCAATCTTTCCTTAAGCTGCGCCGATCGGCATCCAGAGAGTGGACGATACTTTCCGGAAGCTGATCCCTCCGGTTACCCCAGCCCCGTAAATCGGAGTCGCCATACCGGCAGCCCCATTTGTTCCGTCACTCACCGGGCTATTACTGATAGCCTCCCCTACGTTGGGGAAAACCGTCACATTGGAGCCGGTCGAAGCGGGGTCACGATAAACCTCGACCAAGTCGCCAATGTCAGCATCAGCTGGCAACCTGACGAGGATGAGATGGTGAGATCCATCGTATGAGGTGTGAACGATGGCGACCGTAGTTTGCGAGACACGCGGAATGGGGTTGGCATCATCCCCCACCCCCGATCCGGCCGTGGACCCCGACGTGGCGCCGCCCACCATCGAAACGATGGTCGTACCGGATCTGTTGTAGATCACGGATGGGCTGCCGAGGGGGTCAACGACCGTCGTCATGATCAGAACCCGGTCGGGGACTTGAGGGTCTGGCTGTTGAAGGTCACGACAGACCAACCGTAGGGCGTGGTCGGATCGTTACCATTGCCAACCACGCCGAAGTTGCCAGCTCCGGTAACCGGAGCAACCATCTTGAAGGGCGCTGTGGTGAGCGTAGTGAACGTGCTCTGGTCAATCGTGGCGCCGGAAAAACCGTTCGCCGTATTGCCAGTGCCGATCACGTAGCCGAAATTCTCGCCAATATTCGCGGTGACGAGCGAGGTATTGAGGGCAGCCACCAAGAACAGCGCATTCGGCGCATTGATGATATAGGCGGTGGCGTCAACCGAGGCACCGGCGCCGGGCCAAAACGGCGACCACGTGGGGATACCTCCGACTGGAGTGTAGACGCAACCATCAAACACGCCAGCAATCTGCTCGGTGGCGCCGCCAGCGCCCTGCTGCAGCTTGCCGGTGGTCGCGCTGTAAACAACCGGGTCACCGCGGAAAATCTTGGTGGTGTTGGTCGACAGGATCAGACCCGTCGCGAGCTGATAGTCGGGCGCGCCACCGGAGGTATATCCGATGTGGCGGAAGCCGAAAGCGGTCTGGGTGTTGGCCACGAGAAATCTCTCCGGTTATCGGAGGCTTTTCCTAGCGCGCGTGGCCGGAATGGTTCGCCTTAGGTTTGGTCCGGCCACTGCGTGCGGTCGGTAGCGTGGCAGGGCGTCTGCCGAACTGATCTGGCCTTGAGGCGGATCAGTGTGTGCTGAATTAATCAGCGTCGGAATCTCCCTACAGCAAAAGTTCCGACGCTGTCAACATGTTGTGACGTCACTCGGCGGCTTGAGCACCGCTTGCGGCGACGACCTCGGCGCCAGCTTTCAGTGCACGCTCCTGCGCGAAGCAGCCTTGGAAGGCGTGAGGGCCTTCATGCGTGAACGTGTATTGCGTCGTCGCCCACACCTTGCCGCCGGTTTCGCGGAAGCGGCGGCAGAACGAGATGTCCTCGCTCACTTTGCGGCCATCGGGCAGGCGCAGACAGTCGAAAAATCCGAAGGTGCGCGTGGCGCCAGCGTAGCGCAGGTCCGGGATCGTCATGTAGTCGCGCACCAACTCGGGAAACCTCGCGATCATCGCGGTGACAGCGTCGCGGCGAATCAGCAGACAGCCAGCGCCGAGACCGTCGACCTCGATGAAGCCAGCCCGATACTCCGGCGCCTCGGTGCCGCTCGCCACCCATTCCAGCGGATAGCATTTCTTCGGGTAGATGCCGCCGACCAGCGGCTCGCTGAAGGTCAGCATATCGAGCACCGCCTCGGGCGGGAAACCGACATCAGCGTCGAGGAATAGCAGGTGCGTCGAATCGGGCTGCGTGTCGTACCACCACGACAGCACCATGTTGCGGATCTCTTCGATGTCCGGCCATGAGAACGAGGCAATCGCGGCTTGGATCCCCTTGGCGGACAGTGCGATCATCAGCGCGTGGCTGGTTTCAAACGTGGTGGTGGTGATCTGTCGACCGAACGCCGGGACGAAAACGAATACCTTGGCCATCGCGGGCTCCCTAATTGGATCAGGATATGATTACGGGGCACCGATCGATGGTGCCCCGCATTAGAAACCGACAGATGCAGGTAAAACCAGCGCCGATCGGATCCCCTAGAACTCACCGCCGTCGCCATCGAGTTCGTGCTGCGGCCGCGGGATGTCATGGCCATCGTCATTGAAATCGATCTTGAGGCCGCCGCCATGGCCGCGCGAGCGCGCCACATTGGCGCCCGGCAGCTGCTTCTGGGTCAATTTCAGCGCATCGGTGCGGTCGCGGACCTGCGCGCGGGCATGCATCTCGTCCTCGGCGCGGGCCTCCATCGTCAACGACAGCGGCCGCTCCTCCAGCCGCAGATCCTTCATGACGATATCGCCCTCATAGCCGACCGGGGTCCAGCGGCCGGGGTGGCGCGAGGCCGGGACCGGGCGCCAGCCATTGGCGTGCATGTTGAGGTCGCCTTGCAGGATCTCGTTGATGCCCTTGTTGAGCACCGCGACCGGGTTCCACTGGTAGCTCCAGCCCTGCGGGATCTCGTTGGCGGGCACGTCCAAGGGGTCGCCAGACGCGATACGGCGGCGCGTGAGGCGCTGTCCGTCGCGGGACAGGGCAACCACCGCCCCGGGGCGCGGGCTCTCACGGGCGAGGTCGCGAGCGGCCTCTGCGCGCGGCGGAACGGGGCGGGGTGCAGCCCGGCGCGGCGCGGCTGCGGCCTGTGCCTGCGGCTTGGGCTGGGCCTTGGCCACCGTCGGCGGCCGGGTCGATTTCTTCTTGGCTGGCTTGCGCGCGGTCGGCTGATCGATGTCCATAGCGTCATTCATCGGGGGTTTCCTTCTTCAGGGCTTGCCGCACGTTCTCGACCGCGATCGGCAACAGGATGGCACGTAGGGTGGGCCACCATTGACGACCGTCTTGGATCTCGATGGCGGCGTAGAACTTATCGGCGATCGGGCCCGGCACCAAGGTGCGGTCCTTGCGCACCACTTCGGCCTCCAGCCGGTCGCGCTCCTTGAAGATCGAGGCGATATGCGGGGTCATCTCGCGCGGGATCCCGACGGTGGTCTCGATGGTCTTGTTGGCTTCGAGCACGACGGCTCCACCGGAGCCTATCTTTCGTTCGGAGAGGGTGTCGAGCTTACCCTCGACAGTCTGGGTGCCGACCCGGACCGAACCGGTAATGCCGAGCGCGCCGGTCTTGGCCACCCAGCCATCGACCAGCTCGCGCGCCTTGGCCTCGTTGCGATTGAGGTCGGCCGTGACCTCGGCCTTGGCCTTCTCGACCAGCTGCATGCCGCGGATCTGGATGTCGCCGGGCGTGCCCCACGGGGCGAACACACCCTCGTGGCGGCTGTACGGCACCGGGGTCCAGCCCTCCGAGGCGATCACGTCCGGGCCGTCGCTCTTGACCGGATTCCACTGATAGGACCGCCCTGCCGGGATCAGCTTCGGATCGATCTCGAACGGGTCGGCACCGCGCCGCACGATGGTGAAGCCGCAGCCCCACAGCTCGTGCAGCTGGTCGGCGGTCAGGATCTCGGTGACAAGGCTCATGGTCGTCCCTTTCTGGGTTAGGCCTCGAAGTTGTTCTTGTCGTAGAGGCCCTGTTTCTGGCCCTCGTGCTTGCGCCGCGCCATCTCGGCGATCCCGATCGGGTCGCCCTTCTTGAAGCGGTTCTGGCCGGAGGGGTCGTCGTAGTTCCAGATCAGCGTGCCGTCGGTGGCCGAACGGGCCTCGCCCGCAGTCAGCTTCACCGTGGTGGCCCCGCCGTTCATGCCGCCGCCAGCACCGGCGCCGGAAGCCGCACCCGAGGACGGACGACGGCCGTCGCCGTTGGCCTTGGCCTCGGCGGCCTTGGGATCTGCTTTCTTCACGGCGGTCTTGATCCCTTCCTCGATGCGCTCGAAATATTCGTCGGTGTCGGGCGCGATGTCGTCGGCCAGCGCCAGATTGTGCGCCGCCAGCATCCGCGCGTTCAGCTTCTTGTCGGTGACGCATTCGGGGTGGGCGCGCAGCCATGCCGCCGATCGCGCCGACAGGTTGCCGCCAGCGATCACCGCCTCGACCGGGTCCGCAGGTGCCTGCTGCCGGGGCTGCTGGCGCGGCTGCTGGGTGGCCTGCTTGGTCGCAGCCTGCTTCAGGTTGTCGCGGGCCTGCACCAGCTCGGTGCGCTGGGCTGCGGCCTGCTGCATGGCACGAGTGGCGCGGGCGGCCGCCATGGCGTCGCCAGCCTCGAAGGCGCGGGCATAGGCCGCCTCGGCCTGTTCGAGGTCGCTGTCGATCTGGGCGATGCCGCCCTCGACGGTGTCGATCTGGCTGACCACGACCTGCGTCTCGGCCTTCTGGAGCCGCTGGGTGGCCTCGGCCAGCTGTTGCTCGGTCTGCTGCTGGTTCGCCACCACGGTCTGGAGGCGGCCGGTCAATTGCCCGAACTGCTTCTTGAGATCGGCAACCGGGTCGCCATCCTCGTCGTTGAACGAGACCTGCCCGCCCTTGCTGACGTCCTCCACCACCTTGACGTCGGGGGTCGAGGTGTCGCCAGACAGGTTCACAATCACTTCGTCGTCTTCACCAGCCATGGGGCTTGCTCCGGATGAGGTTTCTTGGTTGCACGAGAGGCCGCCAACACCGTTTCTCGGAGATAGGATCGACCGTAGGGAGTGACGTCGAGGAGCCCACCAAGGTCAACGACCGACCCGTTGTCGATCAGCCACGCGATCACCGGCGCGCTGAGCTGCTCCAACGAGTGATGGTGGGCCCTCGCCATCAGGATTTGACCTGCTGGTCGTGGATCAGGTGCGCCAGCAGCGACAGCTTGGACCAGTGCAGCCGGAAGGTGTCGACCACCTGCTCCGGCGAGACGGCAACCCCAAGCGACTGGCTCAGCAGCTTGGCCATGTGGCGCTCGGGCTGGATCGATAGCTTCTCGTCGTGGGGGATGGCACCTAGTGACATCAGGATGTCCTCCGGAACAGGCCGATAAAGATCGGCTGGTCCCAGCCGCCCACAAACGGCTCGGTGATCACCATGCCGAACCGCCAGCCGCCCGAGAACAGCGGCACCCAGAACACCGGGATGCCGCGCTTGGTCTCGACCGTGCTGACGATGCGGAACATCAGGACGGCTCCCGAATCACAGCATGCGACATCCCCATCGGGATCACGTCGATGCCAGCCTCGCGGAGGCCACGGCGGGCCCACTCCATCAGCTCCTCGCGGTCCTTTGGAGCCTCGCCAGCATGCTGCCGGGACAAGGCCGCGAACATGACATCGAGGCACTTCTGCGCCGATGCCGTGTCCTGACGCGCGATCATTTTGAGGAAGGGTAGCACCTCCGTCACGGCGGTCGCGAGGCGGTGACCATCGCCGCTGGCGAGTCCTTTCTCGGTATCCTTGATGATGGAGGTGAGCGGCCGCATCAGAAATACAGCTCCGGATCCTTGACGCGCATCAGGATGCGGGTGTCGTCGAACAGGCGGCACGGCACGCCGTTGACGAACATCGCGATGCCATCGCCCGCGACGCCCATCACCCAGTCGCCGACCTTGATCGTGTCGCCGTTGAAGGCCGCGATGGCGTCGTCCTTGAAGGCGCCCTTGCCCATCGCGATCACGAGGAAGATGGTGCCCTGATAGCGGTCCTCCTCGATCGTCTTGTCGGCGAGGTAGATGCCGCTCTTGGTCTTGGCCGGGCGCACATAGGTCGCCACCAGAACCTTGGAATGGAAGATGTGGGTGTCGTGCTTGCCGATCGCCTTGAGGATCGCCTTCTTCGGATCGGTGTCCGATTCGGCGATCTCGCGCATCTTCGACATGGCGTTAGAGCGGGCCATCTTGGGTCTTTCCTCTCGGGATGACGGGATCACCGAAAGGCCGCTCTGATGTGTGCCAGCAGGGCATCTGACGGGTGCGTCCCTTGCGTCGCATCACCCGGGCATCGGGTGACTAAGCTTCAAGCTTACGTTGCACTTCCTTGCATACGCTGATCGCGATGTCGAGGCCCTCGATCTTGCCCTTGCGGGCGCGGTAGGCGGCGAAGTCCGCGCAGTCGATCGTGGCCAGCTCGTCGACCGCAGCAGCGCGCGCGGTCGTCAGCTCGTGGAGCACGCTGCGCGCGAGCCGCCGGGGATCGCCGGTGTACTCGCGCACAGGATCTTGTTCGCGGATCGCCATCAGCGCTTATGGGCCTTGGCGAGCCGACCCTTGCCGCCGCCGGAGCCGCCCGGCAGCTTGGAGTCCTGATCGGCCGTCTTCGGCGTGCCGCCCTTGACCACCACGCCCTTGACGCCGCCACCGGCCATGAACGACTTGACGCCGCCGCCGGTGTTGAAGGTGACGACGCGCTTGCGGTTCATGTTGGCGATGTCGACGGCCTTGGCCTTGTCGTGCTGCACCTTGGTGCCGACGTCCATACCCTTCGACTTCACGCCGCCGCCAGAGGCGCGCATCGGCATGCCCGGGGGCGGACCAGCCATCGGACCACCGGGGCCCATGGCACCGGGCGGCGGACCGCCGGGAGGGGGACCGGGAGGGCCGGGAGGAACGGGAGGCGGCCCCGGAGGCGGTGACATTGGCATCGGGGGCGGCGCCGGTTGCTGCTGGCCGCCGGTGATCACGTTGACGACGGTGGTGCCGGATTTCTTCGACACCTTGCCGCCGGAGGCGCGCATCGGCCGGTCGGAGCGAGAGCGAGCCATGTCGCCTTCAGGCATCGGGGCCGATTCGCCGTAGTCTTTGGTGAGGACTCCTGCGCGGGCGCGCTGGACGTTGCCCTGCCGGATCTTGTTGAACGGATGTGCCACTCAAGGCTCCTGCGATGATGCGCCCGGCGCGGGCTTATGGTTGTGCGATCCCGCGCTTATGGCACGGAATCGCTACAACGTCACGCAGCTTCAGTCTCGCTCGTTCGAGCGGCTAGTAACCGAGACTGCGACGGCGCAGGATCTTGCGGCGACGACGCGCCCGATGCCGATCGGTGATCTCGATCACCTGACAGGTCTCAACCGGCTTCGAGGGGGGAGCGTCGACCGCCCCCATCACTATAAGCCACGGTGTAAGATACAGCCCCAGAAGATACCCCATGCCTCACCTCCCGACCGATTCGGTGCGATCTGACATCATCAGAACAGCAATGAGGAGGATTGCCCATGGGGATGCCGCGACAATGGCCATGGCCACATGCACCACCCCGATGAGAACGAAGAACATGAGGGCGATGCTGGCGATGAGGACGGGGATGATAACCGCGACAATGAGAGTGATGCACGCCATCTCGATCCAGAGCGCAAGGTCCCTCGGGAGTAGCCGCCGCGCCGCCCGCCGATGCTCAATTATGTTAATTCGGCAGGCGTCCCGGATCTGCTCCTCTAGCGTATAGATCCTAATCCTCGATCCCATGTGATGCTCCTCTGTTTGAGTAAGCCTCACGTTTATCACAACCTGACGGGGCGGTAAATAGGGATTACCATCTACTGCACATTCACCCTCCGATCGAGGCACTGTGCGCGTAGCAACAGTGCATCTGGTAGGCCATCCAGCCGAGATAGAGCAGCGCCGGGACGCCGACGATCAGGATTAGCTTGCTCATCGCTTCTTCTTCTTCGGCTTGGCGCTACCCGCGGGCTTCGGCGGATGCAGCGCGACATGGGTGGCAGTGTCGGCCTGCTGCTTCTGCACGCCGATCTTGGCCGCCTCGGTATTGGCCTTCACGCCTAGCTCGCGCTCGGCCAGATCGCGGTCGCGGGTGTCCATGCCGACCTGATGGCCCAGCTCGGCCGTGGCGAGGCCGTGGGACGCGGTGTCCTTGGCCATGGCGTGTTGGGCCTGCCGCTCGGCGAGCGCATGCTGGCGGCTCTCCAGCCCCATCTTGTGCACGGTCTGCGCGGCAGCGAGCCCATGCTCCTGCTGGCCCTGCTGCGCCTCCTGCCGGGTCTTCATCGCGTCGGCCGCCACCTTGGTGGTCTCCAGCGCATGGCTCTTGGCGTCCATCGCGAGCTTGGCGACGTCGATCTGGCGCTGATGCGCGGCATCCTCGCGATCGCCGGAATGCGTGATCAGCGTCTTGGCGAGGTCGATGGTCTTGCCCTTGATCGAGCCCTCGGTCTTGAGCCGCTCCAGCTCCGGCTTCATCTGGTTCTCCTGCGCATTGACCTGCGCGGTGACCAGCTTGGCCTCGGCCTCCTTGCCCTTGGCCTGCGCGGTCAGCAGCTCCGGGCTCGGGCCCTGCGGCGTCTTCGGCAGCACCAACCCGGTCGGGTCCTCGCGCATCGCCGAGAGCACCCGGCGCAACACCTCGTCATCGTCGAGGCGGCCGCCGAGCGGCGAGGATTTCAGCTCGACCAGCGCCACCGCCTTCATGACGCGGTGGATGTGGCTCGGCACATTCGGGTCCGACTTCGGCACCAGCGTGCGCTCGTCCAGCGCGGCGAGAAACCGCTTGGTGTCGCCATTCCAGTAGGCCTTGGCGGTCTTGTTGCCCTTCCAGAACGCCTCGGGGTTCTCGCGGAACAGGTCGGCGATCAGCGACAGCTCCTCGTCGAGCGCGCGGTGCTGGCCCTTGTGCGCAGCCGCCATCACCTTGGTGGCCTGCTCGATATGGGACAGCATGGTGCCGACCGGGATGTTCTGCATGCCCTCGCCGACCGGGATGTCGGGCGCGCCGCCGACCGCCTTGGCCTGCTCGGTGATCTTGTCGATCAGCTGCATGAAGCCCGCGGTGACGTCATTGAACGGCAGGTCCGAGATCACGTCCTTGAGCGGGCGGCCGCCGGTCTCGACCAGCGTCGCCTCGCCGGGCGCCATGCGGATGTTGGAGGTGTTCTGGCGACCGGCCAGCTTGTCGAGCAGGAAGGCCGGGAAATTGGCGAACATGCCGCTGTCGAGCGAGATCCGCCACGCCGCGGTCAGCGCCGCCGACGAATTGCCGAGGATGGCGGCAAGGCCGGTGCCGTAGAAGCCGGGGCCCGGGACATACGGGTATTTCACGTACATCTTCTTGCGGGTGCAGTCCTCGTCCTCGGGCTTCCAGTCGCGCCGGATCGCCAAGATCTCCATGGAATCCTTGTCCATGGTGACGAGATAGGGCAGCTCGATGCCCTTGTCCTTGAACTGCTTCGGCGCGAACTCCGGCAGGTCCAGCTCGCACTGGCACTCCCACAGCGTGTAGGGCATGTCCTCGGGACGCTGCTTGGCGACCGCGACGCCCTGCATCGAGGCGATGGTCTCCTCGACCTGATTGGGCTGCTGCGAGGGCGGCGCCAGCTGGACGTCGCGGTAGATGCCCTTGGCCTGATAGCGTTTCATCACCGACTGCCGCATCGTGATCTGATGGGTGATGCGCTCGCAGGCGTCGAAGTCCTTGGTGGCGTCGGAGACGATCAGATATTGCGGGTCGACGCCCTCGGAATACGGCCGCTTCTTCAGCGGGTGGGTGTAGACCTTCTTGAAGCCGCTTCCGCCGAAATAGGTGCCCCACAGCAGCATGTGCGAGGTCTCGGGCCCGAACTCGGTCGCCACCGTGGTCAGGTAGTAGTTCATGTCGCGCTGGAGCGCCTCGCCCAGCTCGTCCTTCTGGGCCTCCGGCAGCTCCGAATAGTCCGCGACCTTGCACGGCCCCTCGGCCGGGAGCAGCTCGGCCTGCGCATTGGCCCAGCCGCGCAGCACGGCATCGAGCAGCAGCGGGTTGGTGACGACGGACTGGCCGTCGACCGCGCTGGCGCCGTCGCCGGACTTCGGATCCTCCATCTTGAGCCCGAGCAGGTCCATCCGCGCCGCCCGAGTCGCCAGCCATTCCGACCGGCTCTCGTCGTCGGCCGAGATCGCCTCGTGCAGGGTGTTGGCGATGGTGCTGAGCACGCCGTCACCGAGCTTGTCGGCGAGGTTGGCGTAGAACTTCGCCGGGTCCTCGTTGTCCGCGGCATCGTGCTGGCGCTGCGGATTGAGGTGGACGACGACGCCACCGTCCTCGGTGTCGATCGCGATGGTGCCGTCGGCGTCGGTGTGGACACCGCTGTTCTCGTCGCCCTCGATCTGGACGATGATGTTGTCTTGTGCGAGCGCCGTTCCAGCCACTTGCGGTCCCCCTGATCAGCGGATGATCAGGAGGCATACCACAAGGATGACGGTGACGAAAATCATGTAGAGGGCGGCAGCGCCGATCTCGGCTTGCTCAACCCTTGGCGGCATCCCGAAATTTCGCTTCATAGACCCTCCGCGGCATCTCGATCGTATGCGTAACCGATTCGACGCTGTGGTTGAGGATCTGCAAGGGCCACGTATAGGGTGTGAACACCAGAACCGGGCAGCCCTTCACCCGGGGATCCCAGACCTCGCGCACCGTCACCGTGTCAGCGGTCTCGTACACGATCTCGCGGCTGACGAGGCCCGGGGGGTTCATTTCAGGGCGTCCTCGGCAAAGATGGCGACCACATCCTGATAGCTGCCGACACCGGGCGGCAGCGTCTTCAGCGCCTCGAACACCGCAGTCGCCTCGTTGGTGAAGTAGCGCCAGTTGGGCTGGCCCTCCACCAAGGTCATGCCGTCGGCGCCGCCGACATGCTTGAGGTGGAAGTTGGCCAGCGCCTTGGCCATGTGCAGGATCAGCGGGTTTGTGGTCACCGCCGGATCACCGTGTCGCGGCCGCCACCGGAGGTCCGCTTGATGATGTCGTGCTTGGCGACCTCCAGCCCGAGCATCAGCCGCGGCGCATCGGATCCGGCGATGGCGTGGCCGAAATCGGTGGGGCCGCAGGCGACCACCACCAGCGAGGAGATCTGGCCCTGCTGGGCACCGTCGAGCATGTCGGTGAGCAGCTTGATGCATTCCTGCTGGGCCGGGCTCAGGGTGGTGGCGGCGTCGCCGTTAGGCTTGATCAGGACCGGCTTTTTCACGTTTCAGGTTCTCCAGTTGAAGCTTCAGGCTGTTGATGGTGACGTAGGCCTCGCGGGCGACACGCTGAACGCGATCTTGGGCATCAAATCCGCGCAGCCATTCGGGGATTACCATTTGCCCGCGTTCGGTGGCGGCAAGATCGTTCAGCCGCTCCATCAGCACGTTCTCGGGCTGCGCCAGCGTGTAGCCCTCGACGAAGGCCTTGCGCGGCGAGAACGAGACATAGCCGTCCTCGTAGACCACGAGGAAGTCGCCCGGGAGCGGCACATAGCGGTGGAACGCCTCGGCGGCGACTTGGACCGGTTCGGCGTGGTCCTTCAGCGTGATGCTGCGCATCAGCTGGTCATCCTCGCCCACCACGCTGTAATAGCCGACGCTGACGATCTCGGCGGCCTGCACGCGCTTGTGGGAGATGTAGACGGGCAGTGTGGTGGTCATGATGCTCTCCTGTCGTGAGGCGGGTCCAGCGTCGTCACCAAGCAATCCAACAACTTACGATGACGATCACTGGCCCCATTCGCTCTCACGGGCATGGTGTGGGTTATTTGCGCTTCTTGGCCTCGGCCGCCGCCTTGATCGGCTCCTGCTGGGACTGGATCTGGGCGTTGAGCTTCAGGATCAGCGGGTCGGCGATCCGCTTCGGCAGCTCGTTCAAGGCCTGCGACAGCGGGGCGAGGTCGCTCTGGTCGATCTCCAGATAGTACTTTGCCGGGGCTGGCGTGGCCGCTGGTGCGGGTCGCTCAACGGGGGTGGGAATGGCAGGGGCGTCCTCGGCCAGCGCGCTGGTGGCGAGGAGAGCGAAGGCGAGGGCCAGTCTAAGCTTCACGGGTGGTCTCCATGGTTGGCGTCAGTGGTACGCCCGGTTCGGGGCGCCGTCAACGATCGGTTGACTTGGGGTCTGGGCGCGACAGCGAGCATCTGGGTTGCCAATGCGTCGGGGTTTCGAGGATACCGAGACATGCAGCGGCGTTGCGCTTGGCGCTGAGCGTGGCACGCCATGCGCTGCGGCCAGCGGCCCACATCTCAGGCCACCCAATCAGCCAAGCTGGCTCATCGCCCCAGCCCGCATTCTGAGCCCAATGAGCCGGAAACGGCTGCGGATCGTACGCATCCATGTTGATGATTTCGATAACCGTCCCATCCTTCGGCGCCGTCTCAATCGGTTGCCAGCCCGATGTCTGCGGTTCATTGGGGATGAGTTTCTGAAGACGATCGATCTCATCTGCGGCGGCGGCCATGTCATCACGCACTGGATGAAGCATTGGCAGCGGCGCCGGTGAGGTCTCCAGCAAAATCCAACGCGCACATCGCTTGGCGATCTCGTTTGTGAACTTAACCATTGGTGGGGTCTCCGTCGCAAATGCAGCCGGGTATGTTGTGCAGACACTGCTTGGCTTCGCGGCACGAAAGCATCATGAACGGCTCACCTTCACTGCCGGCGCATCCGGGGACTGCCGCCGTCGTTGCGGGAGGCTGGGCGGCGAGGAGAGCCTTCGCGCGCTCAAGGCGTCCATCTCGGGCGTAATCGTGGATATCGAGTTCACCCATATCGAAGGCGTTCTCTTCCCATGGGTCGCCGCTATGACTGTAGCCGACGCAATCAGCAATGACGGCAAGTGCTTCTGCAAGAGCCTCCCGCAGTGCGACTGTCGATGATTGGGCACCAACGCCAGACAGGCGTTGCCGCTCGCATACCTCGCACGTGTCCTTCTCTTCCTGCGTGACGTGAAAGAATGGGCCGTGCTGCGGAGCATCGCCAGTCGCGGCAGAACATCGCGCCTGATGCTTCAGCACGGCCTTCACCGCCGAACCAGCGAGGCCAAAGGCAAGCACCGCGCTGCCCTTGAAGAAGGGATGGGCCATGATTGCCTGCTGCACATGGGCCTGAAGCTGGACATCGGTCTTCTGGGGTTCGGTCATGGCTTCGGGATCCATCCAAAAACGTATAGCAGCAGGAAAATGATGATGCGCAGGGTGATCGGGTGCATCAGTCACACCACCCCGGCCGCTCCAGCTTGGCGCGTAGGGCGGGCGCGCAGGCATGGCAGCACCGATTCGCAAACGCGACCCTGACGGTCGGGACGTCCTCGGCCTTGCACTCCGGGCAGGTCCGCGCCAGCGCCCGGATCGCCTCGAAGCCGGGATAGACGATCGGCAGAGGCGACACTGAGATGCGGCGATCGCACCACATGCTGATCTCGCCGTGCGGCAGGCTGCCGTGCGGCTTGTCGACAGGATCGCCGGGGCGGGCGAGCCCCATCAGCTTGAAGCCGTCGCGCTCGCCGGTGAAGGCCTGCGACATCGGCTCATGCTCGTAGGTGGGACGCAGGCTCCAGCCGTCCACGGCAATGTCCAATAGCCACTTCTGGGCGGCCGCGACCTCGTTGGCGAGACGCCCGGCATGCAGCTCATGCCAGATCGCATCATTGCGCACGCTGGTGGCTCGGCCCCAGCGATCGGGTGGACCGGGGAGCCAGACGCTGCGCATGTCAGCGGGCCAAGGCCAATGGGTCACAGTCATGTCGACACCTTTGCGGAGGCGAGCGCGGCGCGCGCGCGGATGATGTAGGGCGCGGCGCCGTTGCCAGCTTTGGCTTCGGCCAGCAGGTCGTCGTCGCTGTAATGGCTCCAGCCCATCTGGCCGAGGCACTCCTCCAGCGATTCGGCCAGCCGCATGTTGGGCGGGTATTCCGCGGCGTAGCGCTCCAGTTCGGTCGCGGCCGCCTTCAGCACCACATCGTGCTGGCCGTCCTTGAACTTCGAGGAGCGCGCCATCAGCCGCAGCAGCCGGGCGATGGTCATCGTGGCGTGGTTGAGATCTGCGGCCATCAGAACACCTTGATCGAGAACGACAGCCTGATCGGCTCGCGGTTGGCCTGATGCTCCCAGCAGACCAGCACCGGAGGCTGTGGCGGCGCCTGCTTCAGCGCCTCGCCGTTCAGGTAATCGTCCAGAGCGCGCTGGCACTCCGCGGCGCTGCAATTGTAGTCGGGGTCGTCCATGTGATGCTCTCCTTCGGTTGGTAGTCGAGGGAGGGGCTGACACCCCTCCCCCATGCATGCGCGATCGCCTTGAACGGACTACTAAGCCACTCCACCACGGCCGGGCGGGCCGCAGGCGATCTTTCTGGGAGCAACCGAGCCACGCACTGCCCGACTGAAGGTCCCCGCCCTTATGCGCCCCGGAAGAGGCACCGCGCCTTCTGGCTTGGAGTTGGGCTTCCGGCCTTTGGACGGCCTCGGCTACTACCCTAGCCCCTTCCGAGTAAGCCTGACGTTTATCACGCCCGGGCGGTCGGGTAAAGCGGCTTCTGCTTCTTCTTGGGGACGAGCGCCTCGCGCTGCTCGATCCGCACCTCGTCGTCGGAGCGCAGCATGCCGTTGTCGCGCAGGTGCTTGACCGCCTGCGTCATGGCGTCGGTGAGGTCCTTGTAGCGGCCCTTGGGAAACACCGCCATTTCCTCGGTGACCTTCTCGCCCCAGTCGCGCAAGGGATAGGGCACATAGACCATACCCTGCGAGAACGACGGCTGCACCGCGATCGCCCGCGCCACCTTGTCGAGCCCCTTGGGGTCGACCAGCTGGACGCCCCAGCCCGCCTTGGGGTGGCTGTCCTGCAACGTCTGCGCGGCCGAGATGCCGGACGCCTTGGCCTCGATCAGGAGGCGATCGACATGCCATTTGATGCAGGTCTGGGCCACCAGATCGGTCAGGCCGATCGCCTTGTCCTTGCGCAGCGCGAAGTGATAGGCGGTCTCGCCGGGCTCGGGGATGACCTTCGGCGACGAGAACCTTAAGCGCCGCCGCCATGCATGGATCAGCATCGCCCGGTTGAAGCCGTGCTCGTTCTCCCAGATCCCGACCACCACCATCGCGCTGGGGTCGTTCTGCTCCTTCTCGGTGAAGGCCGAATCGACCGAGGCGACGATGTATTTGAACGGCGGGAACTTGCCGTCGACCGGCTCCCATGGCTGCCACCATTCCAGCTCGAAGATGGCATCGCCGCGCACCTTCGGGGTCTGCTGGTACTGCCCGGCCCATGCGTACGGCCCGGCATCCTTCTTCATCGACGGGATGATGCGGTCCGGGAAACGCTCCGGCCATGCCAGCTCGCCGTCGCACTCCTCTGCCGTCTCGCGCCAGCGCGGATCGGTCCAGCCGATCTCGGTCATCGGCGGCACGCACTCGCCGCGCTCGTCCGAGACGAAGCCCCAGACGTATTCCATCGGGATCAGCAGATGACACCAGTCGCCCAGCTCGGTGATGATGGCGCCGGAGACGTCCTCTTCGTGGACGCGCTGCATGATCACGACCTTGGCGCCGGTCTCCATGTTGTTGAGGCGCGACGACATCGATTCGCGAAACCAGCGCACCGTCTCCTTGCGGGTGACCTCCGATTCGCTTTCCTTGATGTTGTGGGGGTCGTCGAGGATGACGCGATCGCCGCGCTCGCCGGTGCCGACGCCGCCGACCGAGGTGGCGAACTTCCAGCCGTGCTTCCAGTTGGAGACCTTGCGCGATCCCTGCGCGCGGACCTTGACGATCTGGTCCTCGGGCTTCAGCGCCCGGGCGCCATACATCTCCTGATATTCCCGGGAGGTGATCAGATCCTTGAACTTGACGTTGTCGCGCTCGGTCAGCATCGAGGAGTAGGAGAACGCCACATAGCGGATGTGGGGCATCTTCATCGGCCCCCACTCCCATGCGGGCCAGAACACGTCCGTCAGCAGCGACTTCATGAATCCGGGCGGGACGTTGATCAGCAGCTTGGTGACCTCGCCGAAGGTGACCGCTTCGAGGTGCTCGCAGACCGCCTCCAGAGCCCAGCCATCGACGAACTTGGTGCCGGGCTCCAAGAGCGGCCAGAAGTAGCGCACGAACGCCAGCAGGCCGCCCTGCCAGACCCCGTTCTCATCGCGATAGCCGCGGGTCTCGTGCTCGACCTTGGCGCGGCGCTTGCGCACCTCGGCAGCGAGCCCGAGGAAGCGCTCCAGCTCCTCCCGCGTGGGCTGCCGGTTGGCATAGGCCGGGATCCTGCGCCGCTCGCTGGAGGCGTAGCGGCGCCCGCGCAGGGGCTCGTAGCGAAGGCGCTGGGCGATCATGTGTGCAGGTGGGTCGGCCGCAGTTTGAGCCCGCTGCCCGTGCGGTAGACCTCGCGCATCATACTCAGCAGCGAGTCCTCGGTGAGGGCGTGCGTGTGGGTCGGATCAGCGAGGCCGATCGGGTGCTCCGCGGCGAACAGCGACACCCCGTCGACCATGTGGGTATGGCCGGGGTCGTAGATGCCCCTCACCGGCATCAGGATGCCCGGACGGATGATCGCTGGCGCGGCCACTGCGGCCAGCCCGAGCAGCAGGTTACGACGGCTCAGCATCGGGCGCCTTCACGCAAGGCACATCGCGCCATTCCGAGCGCGTGACCGCGGGTAGGCCGCCCTCGTAGATCTCCCAGCGCTGCTGCAAGATCTTGACCGTGCGCATCTCGTAGGTGTCATGGCGACGATCCTGCATCGGAACGCTGATCACACGCTCCTCGAACCGCAACACCGGCGTGCACTGCTCGTACCAGCCGAGCGGCTGATCGCGATCATCCGGCATTGGACTGGCCCTCGGCGGCCTTGGCAGCGTCGTCGGCGGCCTTCTTGGCGGCCGCGGCCTGCTCGTCCTCGATCGCCTTCAGCTGCGCCGCGACGATGCGGACCATGGCGAGCGGGGCGCCGGTGATCAGGCCGGGCGCGACCACGATGCCGGGCGCGGTGATCTGGCCGTTGGTGATCCGGAACGGGGTGAGGGGGAAGGCACTCTTGAGCATGGCGAGCGCATCATCGATCGTGCGCTTCGGTGTGGCCTCGGCTGGCATCAGCAACTCCTGTGGCGACGGCGTGTCGCGTCACGGACCATACACAAACGAAAAGCCCCCGCAACATCTCTGCTGCGGGGGCCAAGTCTAGGGATGCAATCGGGGGCGACCCGACGCTTCCTGCGTATCAGGTTGCGGGGGTCTCAGCAACCGGAGGTGTCGGCGCCGGCTCCTCGATCGGCGGGTTGGGGGCGGGCTGCTGGACCGGCATCACCGACTGGGTGATCGCCTCCGAGGTCGACGCAGCGAAGTTGTTGTCGCCACCATAGACCGCGGTGATGGAGTGGTCGCCCGCCGGTGCATCCGCGGTCGAGAAATTGGCCACTCCATCGGTGATCGACGCGCCGCCGATCTCCTGATCGCCGGACAGGAACGTCACGGAGCCGGTGATCGCGTTCGCGCTACCCGGCACCGAGGCACTGACCGCGGCCGAGAACGTCACCGATTCGCCGACGGCGATCACCGCCTTCGAGGTCGACAGCGTGATCGAGGTCGCCGTCTTGGCCGCCGGGCCGCCCGAACCATCCGAGGCGATCGTGGTCGGGTCGTCGTCGTTGGTGGCGATCGCGTCGTTGATGACGCGGCTGTTGCCCTGCAACTCCGACAGGATGTCGTTAAGGGTGGCCTTGCCCGCTGGCGATATCTGGCCTTCGAGCGCCACGTTGAGGCGCTCCTTGATGCTGCCCATCAAGGCCGACATCGAGGCGATCTTGCCCTGCTGCTCTTTCACGACCGCGAGGATCTGGTCGGTAGTTACGTTCTGCTCTGCCATCTGTCGCTCCAGTTTGCCGATTTGGCGAAGGATCAATCTGCCGAGGATTTCCAAGTGACGAAGATCCTCGGCGACCCCCTCGTCCCTCACCACGATCTGCTCAGGATCGGGCAGCATGAAGCCGCCCAGTGGACGCCGCAAACTACGGAACAGTGCCATGCTCCACCTAACCAGCCATTGCAATGTCGGTTCCAGTCTGGATGGCAACGATCTTCGCCATGCTGTCCGGCCCGATCTTATAGCCACGCCCGCGTGAGCTTTCTATGACGATGTCGAAGCCTTCCACCTTTCTGCGGATGTTGGTGATGTGGACGTCGATCACTCGGAACGACGGCCGCACCGGCTTGCCGTTGGCGAGCACCGAGACCAGATCGCGCTTGGAGGCGATGCCGCCCTTCAGCAGCAGCGCCATCAGCCGGGTCTGGGCGGGCGTCAGCCCGAACTTAAGCGGCACCAGCGCGACATCGATCTCGGGCAGGCCGTTGAACTTGGCCAGCTCGCGCTCCAGCTCCGCGATGCGCGCGCGCAGCTGGTCGTTGACGGCTTCCAGCGCCACCACATAGGGCACGCTCTGCTGGGGCTGGTTCATTCCGCGTCGGAGCCGCCTTCAGGCAGGCGCATCAGGCCGTTCTGCCAGCCCCATGCCACGATCTGCTCGCGGGTCATCAACTCATCCGGCCGTCGCAGCTCGGGCTGCTCGGCGTCTTTCACCGGTACCGGCGGCCACGGCTCGCACAGCGGCACCTGCGCCAGCGCGGCGCGCATGCCCTCGAAGTCGCGGCAGGTCACCACGATCTCGGCCACCGGCTCGAACGAGGCATGACCAACAGCCATGCCGTTAATCTCCATGAACTCTGGCTTGCGGTCGCAGAAGATCAGTCTGACCGACTGCCCCTCCCAGTTGGCATTAACCCAGTTGGCAAACTTCGCAGTCATCGATCGTCTCCGGTGGTGGGTGTTACTTGTCGTTGCCGATCGCCTTCTGGATCTGCTTGGCGTCGAGCCCGATCGATTCGCCGACAAGGATCAGGCTGTCCTCCAGCTCCTTGTCGGTCATGCGGGCGAAGTCGCCGGGCTGGCCGACCTCGACCTGCTGGACCAGATAGCCGCCCATGTGCGCGAGCAGCTTCAGGCCGTTGATGGCGTTGCCGTCGTCGCGCCCGGTCGGCTGGTAGCCGGTGATCGCGCCCTTGTCGTCATAGACCGGCTTGGTGCCGCGGATCGCCCGGGTGATGACGAACTTGGCGTGCTTGACGATCCAGCCCTTGTCGATGCGCTCCTGCTCCAGCGCGCGCTCGTTGACCTGCCGCTGGGCCTCATGGCGCTCGCGCACCAGCTCGGCGATCCGGGCCTGCACATCGGGCTGGTTCACCACCTTGGTGGCGGCGGCATTGGTGTTCCCGCTGTACCCGGCGTCCCGGTAGGCTTGCAGCTGGGTCTTGCCCATGAAGACGCCCTGAGCGACGGCTTCGAGCTTGGGATGCTTCAGTTGCGGCATGGTTACCTCGGTTAAGCCTTAACTCGCATGGTCCGCACCGTCTCGACAATCCAGCTGATGACGAAGCCGCCCAGATCTGGAGCCCAGCGCAGCTCGACCCCAGCAGGGGCGAAGTCGACGGGGAACATGCCCCAGTGGCCGATCGATGCCATCGCCATCTCAGCTGTCTCTGAGGGCGGTCGTGGCCACCCGCTCATTGAGGAAGGGGAACGCCTCGCTCAGCTCCTTGAGCAGGATCTCTGTGCGCTTCAGGGCCATGGTGAGGCCGACCTTGCGCAGCATGGTCTGGAGGACGCAGATCCCGAGATAGGCGGAATAGATTGCGTCCTCCTGTTCCTTGGTCACGCGGTGCACTCCCCTTCGTCGGTCTGGCACAGCATACCCTCGGTCGACAGAACCTTGTGGCCCTTGCGCGCCATATAGGTCCGCATCTCCGCTCTGCTGTAGCGTTTGGAGAACTGCGCCAGCCCCTCCGATTTGGTGAGCCCGGCAACAACGTCTTCCATACGCTCCCACCATAGCGCACGCTCCTTTCCAGCACATTGGGATCCTAAGCTTAGAATTCCACGTGGACAAGTTGTCGC
>JADMIO011429287.1_pt1 | contig 24803 bp, 25 predicted proteins | sample 8958161 | NCBI WGS metagenome assembly JADMIO01 (sample SAMN16585339, study PRJNA669376) | soil metagenome | isolation source: Crop rotation soil | place: USA: Cullars Rotation, Alabama | collected 2011
GCCGCGACTTCAAGTCACGTGAATTCCAAGCTTCGGATCCCACTGTGCTGGAAAGACTGCATTCGGCCAGGTGGTGAATAATGGAATGACGGTGGCCGACCAGATTGCGGCGCTGCCGCGCTTTAACTTCGGCGGCGCCTTCGCGGCTCTTCCGCTAATCGATTACACGAACGGCCAACCGATCCGGATCATGAACCTGGTGGTCTTGAGCCAGATCGTGCGTCCGCTTTCATTTTCAGCGACGAGCGATAACACGGCTGTCGCGACCGCCGTAATCAGCGGAACCAAGTTGGTGCTGAAGGGTGTGGCGGTTGGCCAGACGGTCGTTCATGTCACCACAACAGACCTCGGTGGTGCGCAGACCAGCCAGAGTTTTACGGTCACGGTGACGGCGGGGCCTCCGCGCCTGGCGAACATCTCGACCCGCGCCTTTGTCGGCACAGGTGATGAAGTCACCATCGCAGGTTTTATTCTTGGGGGCAGCAATTCGCCGCGACGCATCGCGGTGCGTGGACTGGGGCCGTCAACCGGCCTGGCTGCCCAGGCGCTCGCGAATCCGAAGCTTCAACTGTTGGATAAAGACAACAACGTGCTGGCTTCTAACGATAACTGGGATTTCAGCGCCGACGAGCAGGCGATCCGTGACGCGGGCCTCAACACCCCGTCGACGAACGAGCCTGTCCTGATCGCGACCGTGCCTTCCTCAGTGTCGGGGACCGCTTACACCGCGATCATGAGCGGCGTCTCCAACGGAACCGGCATTGGTCTCATCGAAGTCTTCGATCTCGATAATGAAGCGGGCGCGACGCTCTTCAATATTTCAACCCGCGGCAAAGTGACGACTGGCGCCGGCGTTATGATTGGCGGATTCATTGCCGGCGGCACCGGCACACAACGCGTCGTCATTCGCGCGCTCGGGCCGACGCTCGGCACCTTCGGGATCGCGGGTCCGCTGGCCGATCCGCGCATTGAATTGCACGACGCGCAGGGCGCGACGGTGGCAACGAATGACGACTGGGGTAGCGGCCCGGACGCGGCTGAATTGCAAACTCGCGATTACGATCCGCCAGATCCGAAAGAGCCGGGTTTGATTTATAACGCGGTCGGCGGCTCTGGCTACACCGTCATTGTGCAGGGCAATCCGGCCGCGCCTACTGGCGTCGCGCTGGTCGAGGTCTTCGCGGTTGCGCCCTGAACGAGCGATTAATCGTCGGCGCCGGCTTTGACAATTTGCGCGAAACTCCGCGGGTCCAGGCTGGCACCGCCGACGAGCGCGCCGTCGATATCGGGCTGTTCCAACAGCGCGCGAGCGTTGTCGGGTTTGACGCTGCCGCCGTATTGAATGCGAACGCGCGCAGCAGTCTCTTCCCCGGCAATTTCCGAAAGCGTGTGTCGAACAAACGCGTGCGCTTCCTGCGCCTGCGCAGTAGTGGCGGTTTTGCCGGTGCCGATCGCCCAGACCGGTTCGTAAGCGATGACTGTTTCTCCTATCTGCATCGGTGTGAGCTCGGCCAGGCTGCCGCGGAGTTGTAACGCGAGAATTTTTTCGACGTTGCCGCGCTCGCGTTGGTCCAGCGTTTCGCCCACGCAAAGAATCGGTTTCAGGGTCGCTTCATGAGCAGCGCGCACCTTGCGGTTCACGATGTCGTCGGTTTCGCCGAAAAGCTGGCGGCGTTCGCTGTGACCGAGGATGACGTAACGCACGAAAAGGTCGCGCAGCATGGCGGGACTGATTTCGCCGGTGAATGCGCCGCTTCGTTCCCAATGCATGTTTTGCGCGCCCACTTTGACGTGCTGTGCCCTGGTCAGCGCTTCGTTAACTTTCGCGATTGCGGTGAAGGGCGGGACAATGACGACCTCAACCGCCCCGGATTCTTCGCCGACTTCGAGGAGAAAGGTGTGGAGAAAGGCTTCGGCCTCCGCCAGCGTCATGTTCATCTTCCAGTTGGCAGCGACGATCTTCTTGCGCTTCACGATGCCGCCATCCTCCGCAAAACCGTCCGCTGGCGCAAGCGCGGCGGCGGCCCCATCTTGCACCAGCGCAAGCAGCCGCTAAAAAATCGCAACTCAGCGACAGCAGAACGAGACTTGCTCCGCTAGAATTTTCAGGTGCCGGAAGCTGTGGCTACTATCGATCGCAACGGACTCCTCTCAGGCGGTAAAGCCCAGGCAGTCCGCTTTTATTCTTCGCGCGGGTTCCGCATTGCGACCCAGGTTTTGCTCGTTATTGCCATGGTCTCCGTGGCCAGCATCCTGATTTGGCAGGGGATCACCACCCAGGGCGAACCCGACCCGCTTCGGCCGAACGCTCGCCCGTCCGCCGCCTTCCTCGACATTGGCGTCCTCGTGTTTCGCGAAGGCCTTGAATGCATCCTCGTCCTCGCTGCGATCACAGCGAGCATGGTCGGCGACCGCAGCGTGCACCGAAAACCAGTCGCGCTCGGTGCCGCCATCGCATTCGCGGCCAGCATCGTGACCTGGTTCGTCGCCGTCGGCATCATGGGAGAGCTGATGGAGAATGTTCCGGCTCTGGCGCTCCAAGCTGCCACGGGTTTGCTCGCGATTATCGTGCTGCTCGTGATCATGAACTGGTTCTTCCACAAGATTTACTGGGGCGGCTGGATTCGCGCGCATAACCGTCGGCGCAAGGCGCTGCTCGCGAACGCCAACGCGGTTCTCATCACGCAGCGCCGGCTTTTCTGGGGCTTCATTCTCCTCGGGTTTACCTCGCTTTATCGAGAAGGCTTCGAGGTCGTCCTTTTCCTCCAGAGCTACAATTTGCGGCTTGGCGGCGGCGTTGTCCTCAAGGGCGCGCTCCTCGGATTAACCCTGACCGCCTTCGTCGCGATCCTCACTTTCGCACTCGAGAAACGCCTTCCTTACCGCAAGATGCTGATTACAACCGGCATCCTGCTCGGCGGTGTTCTGCTCGTCATGGTCGGCGAACAAGTGCAGGAAATGCAGCTCGCAAACTGGATCGGCACCACGCCGATTCCGTGGCTGGAAGCGCATCTCCCGGGCTGGGTCGGAATGTGGTTCGCGGTCTTCCCGAATGTCGAAGGCTTGGTGGGCCAGGCGCTCGCTGCAATTATCGTCGTCGGCTCGTATTACGCCGCGCGCCATTTCAGCGCGAAAGGCGAAGCAGCTGATTCGCACGAAGCCATGGCGGCCGAACTCGAAGCGCAACCGGTGGTTGAACCAGCAACCGTCGAGCGCGTCTCCTAGCTGGAGGGACGGGCTCCGTCCCGTCCCAATTCAACGGGGACGACACGGAGGTCATCCCTCCATGCAGGCCTGCCCTCGAGTAGCTCCAGGAGGCACTCTCGGCCGGTCCTGATGAATGTGATCTTCGCGGCTACGCGGGGGTGGCGATGCGCGAGCTTCCGAGTCTCGACTTCTCTGTACGGGACGTGCCCGTTCTCCACACACGCCGAATTCCTCCAAACTTTGTAGCATATGCTACAAAGTTTGGTCAGAGCGGAAGTCGAGGGGAGGGGAATTTGGGGGCGGAAGCGGCCACGACCCGATCCGAATTATTTGTCGCGCAACGCGCTCACTCCCGGCAATTCCTTGCCCTCGAGCAGCTCGAGCGAGGCGCCGCCGCCGGTTGAGATAAAGGTCATCTTGTCCGCCACGCCGGCTTGTTTCACGGCCGTCACTGAGTCGCCACCGCCGATGATGGTGGCGGCGTTTGATTCCGCGAGAGCGTGCGCGATTGCGAAGGTCCCTTTGGAAAAATCCTCAATTTCGAAAACGCCGACCGGTCCATTCCAGAGAATGGTTTTGGCGGCGGCGATTTCCTTTTTGAATTCGGCGATCGTGAGCGGCCCCACATCGAGATTTTGCCACCCGTCCGGAATTCCTTGTTCCACTGACAAGCGTCCCGTCTCGCGCGTCGGCGTACCCGCTTCCAGTTTTTCGGCGAGCAGTGCATCGACCGGCAGGACAAGGCGCACACCTTTTTGTTTGGCGAGATCTAACAATTCTTTGGCGAGATCGACCTTGTCAGCTTCGACGCGACTGGCGCCGATGGCGATGCCCTGCGCCTTAAAGAATGTGTTCGCCATCGCGCCACCGACCAGGATCGCGTCCGCCTTGTTCATCAAGGCTTTGATCACGCCGATTTTGTCCGAGACCTTGGCGCCACCCATGATGACGACGAAAGGTTTCGCCGGCTGATCGAGCTCATCCTTCAGGTGCTTGAGTTCCTTCTCCATCAGGAGGCCCATCGCTGATTTTGAAACGAATTTCGTGATGCCCGCGGTGCTGGCGTGCGCGCGATGCGCGGCACCAAAGGCGTCGTTCACATAAACGTCGCCAAGGCGAGCCAGCTCCTGCGCGAAGCCTGGGTCATTGGCTTCTTCGCCGGCGAAAAAGCGGACGTTTTCCAGCAGCGTCACGTCGCCGTCCTTCATCTGCGCGACAATCTCTTCCGCTTCCCGTCCGATTGTCTCCCGGCTAAACGCGACCGGATGTTTGATCAGGTCGTGCAGATGATCCGCGACCGGGCGCAGCGAATATTTCTCCACCGGCTTCCCTTTCGGCCGTCCGAAATGCGCCATCAGGATCACCTTCGCGCCGTGCTCGCGGAGATAGTTGATCGTGGGCAGGCTTTCCTGCATGCGAGTGTCGTCAGTGATGTGGACATGGTCGCCATGGCTTTCGACAGGCACGTTGAAATCGACGCGGACGAGGACGCGTTTACCGGAAAGATCGAGATCGCGAACGGATAGTTTGCTCATAAAAGGAAGGCGATTGAGGTCTAAACAACAACTAAACCGATCTGCAACTATTACGAAATAGGTCTCTGGACCTACGACAGCGTCACGTTCCAGGCGCGATTGAATCCGGAAGGAATGAAGATGAGCGGCTCGGACAGAATCATGACGTTGTCTTTGGCTTTCGGTCTCCTCGTCATGGCGACTCTGACCGCCGCCGCGCGCGATTCCCATCGAGTGAAACGCATTCTCGTGCTCGGCGACAGTTTATCCGATGGACTGATCTTGCCGCGATCGCAGGCGTATCCGGCTCTCCTTTCGGAGAAGCTGCGGGAGGAGAAGCTCGAGTTCGAAGTGATCAACGACAGCGTGAGCGGCGGAACGACACGTGGCGGGCTGCAGCGTCTGCCGAAACATCTCGGCAAACCAATCGACATACTGATCCTCGAGCTCGGCATCAACGACGCCTTGCGCGCCCAACCGATCAGCACGATACGGGACAACATTCAGAAGATGATCGACCTGACCCGCAAGCGCTGGCCGCAGGTCCGTGTTGTTCTCGCCGGCATGCAACTCCCCGGTTACAACGCCGACGATTACATCAGCGAATTCGGGCGCATGTATTCGGACCTGGCGGAACGCAATAACGCCGCGCTGGTTCCGTATCTGCTCGCCGGCGTTGCGGGGAATCGTGGCTTGAACCTCGGTGACGGCATCCACCCGAATGCGGAGGGGCAGAAGATCCTGGCGGAAAATGTCTGGGCGGTTCTGAAGCCAGTGGCGCGGGAGGTGGCGGCGCGCTAATTTTTTGAATCCAAACGGGCGAATGCCTGCATCGAACCCTTAGAAGCCATGGAAACGACCCCTTCTCTTCCTACCTCGTCCACCGTCAATCCGCTCGCAGTTCCGAGCATTCGCACCTGGGCGGTTTTGATTCACGCCAGCGCGCTCCTGGGCGTCTATATCCATTTCCCGGGGCATCTTTTGCCGCCGCTCATCATCTGGTTGTTGAAACGCGGCGACTCACCAGAGCTCGACGCGCACGGCAAGGAGGCGGTCAATTTCCAGCTCTCGATGCTGATCTACAACGGCATCGCCGCGGTCTTCTGCCTCGTCCTAATCGGGTTCGTGGCCCTGCCCGTCCTCTGGGTGTTGAATGCAGTCTTCGCCATCATCGCCGCGATCAAAGCGGGTGACGGGGGATTCTATCGCTACCCGATGACGATCCGTTTCATCCAATAATAGCCACGCGTTGCCGGCGACCGTTGGAGGTCGTCGAACGAGTCGAGCAAGCGGTTGATTTTTGGGTTGAGGAGTTCGACCAGTCGCGCGGTGATCGCTTCAGAAGCGAGCCCGATCGCGCCACCGGCGAGAACGTCGAGCGGCCAATGCGCGGCTTTCGCAATTCGACTGATGCCGATTGCGGTTGCGGCTACCCCGGCTGCTGCGCCGGGGCCGGGGAACTGCCGCGAAAGCGCGCGAGCCGCCGCAACGCTGCACGCCGTGTGTCCTGATGGAAACGACTGTTCCGGCTTCTGTTTGGAGCCGCCTGCATCGGTTTCGTAGCGACCGGAATCGAGGAACACGTGTGGACGCGTCCGGCGAACCAGGCGTTTCGCTATTCGTTTGGTCACGTCGGTCAGGCCAACGGCGGCGATCATCGAGATCCCGCTCATGGTGACGCGTCGATCTCTCGTGACGAGGCCAGCGATGAACAGTCCGGCGGAGATCACGTAGAGCGGGCCCTGGTCGCCGATTTCGCTCGCCTCAGCCGCCGCCTTGGCTGCCGGATGATCACGTTTTTCAGCGATGGTCGCGCCAATCTCCACATCAGCTTTTTCCACCGCCGATACATCAGCGTCGTCGCTCGTGCGCGCAGAAGTTGCCCTGTTTGAGTTGTTTGGTCGGTTCATGGCTGTGCACATTCTTCGTGCACGGCTCCATGAACGACCGTAACCGCGCCGATGTTAGCAGTCGCCTGCGCTGACCAGGATTACGGCTGAAGCAAAACGGTGCGCGCGCGATCGAAGTGCGCCTTCTCCACCTGGCCGAACAATATTACCAAAAAGGAGTCTAATATACGTGAGTCACGTATACCAAGGCGCGGTAGTGGTACAGTTTCAGGCGACTGAATTGTGAGCCGCCCGCGTTTCCCGTTAGTGGGAGGGGCATATAGGGTAAAATGCGCGCGTTGCGGCGTCTTGATAAAGGAGGGGCCAGAGAACTGGTCTGGCAGGCCTCTTGCGTCGATCTGTGGCAAGTGCTCACCAGCGGGCACAAATCACCAACACGATACCGGTAAAGGCGGTGGCACCCGCCATAATCGCAAGCGTCCAGCTAATCTGACTGAGGTACAGTGCACCCGCGACTAACCCTAAGCCTATGAACGCGATACCGACGATTCGCACATGGCCAGCGTGAGGCTTTGGGGAATAATGGCAAGGCGGGTATTGGGCTCAGTCCAGTAGAGCAATCACTTCGTCCAAGCTCCAAACGTGATCGGACACACCAGCTTCCATCGCAGGGGTAACGCGCAAGCTCTGGTGAATCCGGCAGAAGTTGTAGTGCATGTAGTGAAGGGCAACGGCGGCTTCTAGGTTCTCGACCTTTTTGCTAAAGCCGTTAGTCAGGCGAGTGAACCGACGCATGGACATTCTCATGGTCAGGTTCTGCCGCTCGACGTAGCTCGTGGAGATGTGCTTGTGATCTGGGCTGCCATTAATAACCGCGCGGCGTGCGCCCATGCAGATTCCGGGGCTGTAGCGCGTGTTCGGGCCGTCGCTAGGTTTGCCGTAAATCTTCACCAGCATTGCGTAATCAATGTCATCTTCGAACGCGTCATAGACCGCTTCTAGATATGGGCGATGGCCGTCTGTGGTGAGTTGAATGCGGTGCGCCATTCGGCTCGCCACATCATGCATAAAATGTTGCGCCGAGAGAGCGCCGCGATCACTGATAAACCAGCACGGCACGAGCTTGGTGTCAGCATCAAGCGCAACCCACGTCCAAACGTCGCCAGCGCCCTTAACCTTCATCTCGCGCGAGCAGTTCTTTTCCTTCGCGCCAACGAAGCTCCAGATTTCGTCGCACTGAATGCGCTGGCACTTGAGATTGCGAAACGCCTTGTCCTGATAATCGGAGCAGGCCGCGCCAAGATCGGTCAGTAGCTTCATTACGGTTGTACGGTGAACGCCGGTCATGCGGGTAACGGCACGGAGTGAATTGCCTTCAACCAGTGCGGCTACGACCTGTTTCCTTTCCGCGGTTTTCAGCTTGTTCATAACGAGAGAATATCACGTATGCTTGACCGGTCAAGCATAAAAGCCAATGGCTCGTGCGGTTTGCGGTCCCGCACGGCCACGGTGACTAACTAGCTGAAGGGCAGCGCGAGTTGCCCGCATTTACCGTGTAGGTGAAGCGGAAACGCCCTCGCACTTTTCGGCCGCATCGGGATACGCGTGTGCCGGTGTTTAACCGGACAAGCGAACACGATTGGCTGCCCGCACTTACGACAAGCATAAATACGTGACATTGGGTTGGGTTGCCCTTTCTAAGAGCATTTCGATTGACACCCAGCCCCTTTGATACCACGCTTATCACTCGAAAAGGACGCGGCTGAAGGGGCCTATTGAGGCGTTCGGTTGCAAATACACAAACTGGCCGAAAGGCTTTGACACACTTAAGGGGGACGGACTGCAATCCGTCCCCTGTGTGTTTATGTGGGTAAGGTTTTACTCGTTCGGATTTTCTCCTCCTGCCGTTTCTTCGGCGGGTTCGACTTCCGGCTCCGTCCGACCTGCGGTTTCATCTTGGACCGCTTCCTCTTCGGTTTCTGCGCCGTTGCCATTTTCGGATTTTGAGCCCGACGATTTACGCGGTGCGCGGCTGCTCCCACCGTACCAATTCTTCAGTCCAAAGATGTCATCTTTGACTTTTGAAAACTGAGCGGTGTTTTTGGTCAGTGAGACCTTGATTGCGCGCTTGGTATTTTCCTCGTTGCCGCTCGTTCCCTCGAATTGGTAACCACCGGCCTTCAGCGCCTCGTAGATATCGTCGATCGACGCGGGACCATCTAGGCCGCGCTGTTTTCGAGTTTCGAGTATTTCGACAACGCTTCCAGCCAATGGCCTGCGATGGAATTGATCGGTTTTCCAGGACAGCGTAACAGGCGAACCGGATTGACCCAAGCCACCAGGTCCGCCCCCGACATTTGAATACACCTCTTGCTGGCCAAGCTGCTTGGCGAGGGTATTCACCGCGATTTTCAGCGGTGCTAACTCCGCTTCCTTCGCGCTGATCTGCGCCACCAATTCATCGATGGCAATTTGAATGGCATTTGACACAAGGGAACTCTCTCATGTCCACGCAGAGATGCAAACAAATTTCTGCGCTATGCCAGATAGGTCTGGGAACCGTAATTACGGTTACGTTAACATACTGATTAGCAGCTATTTATCCTTCTGCTACTTAGCAGACTTCGCCCAGCGCGAGCGCGCAGCCTTTCTTGCGATCTCTTTTCTTTTGCGCGCAGAGAGCGATTCTGCGCGGGCCTTGCCGCCCTTTAATCCGCCGAGCCGTCCCAAAGCGACCGCAGCCGGATTTTTCCGGACGTCTGGACTCGCCTGACTGCCGGTCGTTCGCTCAACAATACTGGCCGCAATCTGGTTTAGGTCTCCGCCCTTGGCTCTCTTTGGCATGGCAGAAGTATGCTTGAGCGGACAGGGAGGCGCAATCTTTCCCTGATTCAAACTGTACCACTACCCAAGGCGCCCTCGCGTTCCCTCGGATAAGACGCCACGCACCAGGCGATTACGTTGTTATCTAAAAGACGGTAGATATACGTGACTCACGTATATCCGGGATCTGGTTAAGCGATGATCGTCCAGTTTATTTTGTAGCGGGATCGACGGCGTCTCGCTCCTTCTGGAGCGCGGCTTCGAAAGCGGCTTTCGCGTTGTCTACAAACTCATCGTAGCCGATCGGATCGAGGAAAACGGTCAGGCCATTGCTTTCCAGGCGCTGAAGCTTTTTTTCGAGGTCAAAGTAGCTGCCGTGTGCGCCGAGGAAGATGTCGCACGGCAATGATTTCAGGATGCGAAAGGTATCGGCGAAATCCTTTGCGATACCGGGATAAGAGGCGGGCTGATTTGGGCGGTCGACAAAGTGGAAGTCGGACCAGAAGAAGACACCGCCGACAATGACGACGTAACGAAATTGGTCAGGCGACTCGTTAGGAAGATGCGCGGGGAAAGTCCACGTTGTGCAGCCGCGGGTGTGACCGGCGGTCTTGTGCGCAACGAGAGTCATGCCACCGAGCTCGACCTTGTCGCCGTCGTGCAGGACCCGATCCACCTTCGTCGGCGGAAATGGAGGCACGGCGCCAATCGCCGCAAGGAAATCGCTCTTGCCGCCGCTTTCGACGACATCGGCGTCGCCTTCCATCACCATCACTTTTGCGCCGGTCTCGCGGACGATCTGCGCAGCCCCGGCCATGTGATCAAAGTGTGCCTGGCCGTTAAGAAGGATTTTTGTATCGGCCCATTTGAATCCTAGTTCCTCGACGCTCGTCCGGATTAAAGGCGGAGAGGATTCGAGGTTGGCGTTAATGAGAATGTTTCCCGCCGGCGTTGTGACGAGGTAAGCCGCCAGTTCCTCGCTCCCAACATAGTAAAGATTCTCGGCGATCCGGAACGGCGCGATCGGCGTCGTCCACTCGGGATTAATTTCGGCCGCCACGGAGGATGCGAGAGACAGGGCAAAGAACGCGAAAAGGCGGTGCATTGGCTGTCCAGTAAACCTGTTTTAATCAACCAAAGCGAAGCATGTGGGCGAAGCCGAGGCTACGACGTCCTGGTTAAGGACCGCCGCAACTCGTCGATCCGGGTTTCGGGTGCGCCGTAGATTGCGCGATAGTCTTCGATACTGCGGAGGATAACAGCGGATGCTCCTTCCCGGTCGAAGACTTCGGCGATTTCGACACGGCGATTCTGTTCTTCCGGCAGTTGTTTGTAGGTCAGGAAGTAATGTTTGAGTCGATCGATCAACCCAGGCGGAGCGTCTGCGATGTTTTCGATGTGACCGTAGCTGACGTCGGATTCGAGCACGGCGATGATTTTGTCGTCGGCTTCGTCGCCGTCGAGCATGCGGAAGCCGCCGATCGGCACCGCTCGGACAATGAAGTCGCCATGTGCCGCCGGTCGTTCGGTCAGGACGCAGATGTCGAGCGGATCGCCGTCGCCGCGAATGCCGGTGCGGCCGGTGCTCTCTTCAGATAGACGCGCCACCTCATTTCCGCAGAAGGTTTGCGGAATGAAGCCGTAGGGCGTCGGGCACATGCTGGAAAAACGTTGCGGCCGATCGACGCGCAGATGGCCGGTGGGTTTGTCGAGTTCGTACTTCACCGCGTCGGTGGGCACGATCTCGATGTAGGCGTGGACAATGGCGGGCACCTCCGGACCCGGGACAACACCATGCCATGGATGCGCCTTGAAGAGCTTCGCGAGGAGATCGTTTAGCGCGTCATTCGTAGACATGATGCGTCAGCGTCCCAAAACCGCGGACGCGCGTGAAGCACGAACGCAAATTCGCTCGCACCGATTTCTGGAAGCCACAGAACTTGCTAGACCTGTTACCGCTGCCGCCATGTTCGCAGAGACTTCGTCAGCGGAACTTCAACGGGTTGAGGGCTGCAACTGACGTTGCGCGGCGAACTTGAAGATGACAAAACAGATCCCGGCGGTGGCGGCGAAGCCGGCGTGCAGGAGCCAGAATTGCGTGGTGACCATCTTTTCGAAAAAGCCGCCGACGTAGCCGACCATCGAGTTGGCGGAGAAGAAGGCGAGATAGTAGAGGCCGATCACCGTCGCGTTAATGGCTTTCGGCGCGTAACGAGCGAAGAGGGCAAGGCTAACGGGAAGCATGTGTGCGAAAGCGATGCTGTTCACGAAATGGAAGGTGACCGGCCAGAATAAACCGATCTTGTGGCCAGCCTGTTGTGTCGCGGCGGCGGCGACGAGGCAGAGCATGCCGCCAACGGAGAATGCGGAGCCGATGATGAGCTTGGTAATTTCATCGGGCTCGCGCCACCGCTTCCCGTACCAGCGGTAGAAGAGCGCGACGATTGCGAGGAAACTGACGCTTACGATGGCATCGAGCGTCACCAGCCAGGTGGTGGGCAATTGTTTCCCCATGAAGTTGAGGTCGAACTGCTGGTCGCCCCAGACGAGATAGGCGTTGAAGATCTGGTTGTTCGGAACGATCGCGATCGCCATCACCGGGATGAGGAGGATCAGCGCAATGACAGCCTGCCAGTCCTGTCCTGAGAGTTTCGCTTTTGGAGCCGCGGCCGCGCTGGCGGCCGAGTTAGGGTTGTTGTCGCTGTCGCGCAGATACTTTTGTCCTGAAAGGTAAATGACGGTGGCGAGGAGCATGCCGACACCGGCGGCGCCGAAGCCGTAGTGCCAGCCCACTTTTTCGCCGAGCGTGCCAACGATCAGAGGTGAGGCGATGACGCCTGCGTTGATGCCGAGATAAAAAATCTGGAACGCATCGGCTCGGCGCAGGTCTTCTGGTTTGTAGAGCGACCCGACCTGGCTCGCAATGTTGCCTTTGAACATGCCGCAACCGAGAACAAGGCAAAGCAGCGCGAACAAAAATGACGCCTCGAATGCCATGAGGAAATGGCCAGCGGCCATGGTGAGGGCGCCGAGCAAGACGGTGCGCCGCCGCCCGAGAAAGCGATCCGCCAGAAAGCCTCCGAAGATCGGTGTCAGGTAGACGCTCGCGGTGTAGGTGCCGAAGATCGCGGACGCGAGGGGCTGACCCTGCAAACCGTGGTACATCGGGAGGCCACGCAATCCTTCGAACGCGAAAACGTTTTCGACCCTGCCCGGCAGGAGGAGATACTTGACCATGTATAGGACAAGCAGCGATTGCATGCCGTAGTAGGAGAAGCGCTCCCAGGCCTCGGTGAAGGCGAGATACCAGAGGCCTCGCGGATGCCCGAGAAATTGCGGAACGTGTTCTTCGCCAGTCAGCGGCGCGGCGTCATCGGGCTCGGCAGCAGCGGTCATGACGCGAGCTTATGCGGGAACGCCGTTCGGCGAAATGACTAATGAGGAATCTTCCGCAACAGCGTGTTGCAGCTCGCGCCTTGTCATCCCGAGGCTGGCGCAGCGCGCCGAGGGATCTCACAAGCGTCATGTGGGGCGGTGGCTCGCCGGCGTCGCGCTCCCGATGCGGGATTGGGAGCGCGCGAGTGGTAGAAGCGCCTGCCGCTGACGCGTTCCCGCTCCTTCTTTCGCGGCCAACCTTATCCTGCTGCCGAGCGCTTTATGGCTTGTGAGGTCCCTCGCCGTCTGCGCGGCTCGGGATGACAGACGCGACCGCACACGCGGGACGGACGCCAGCGCCGTTTCCTCTTAAGCCATGGAACAGCTCAATCCCAAACATCTCGATCCGTCAGATCCACACAATTTGCAGGGGAGCGAAAAGCCCGTCCTGGAACGGGTTGTGATCGCAACGGAAGGGAACAGGTGTGACGAATGTGTCCGCGAACTGCGGGAACCGCTCATGCATTTGAACGGAGTCGCCTCAGTGGACGCGAACCCCGACCGCGAATCGGTGGTGGTGACATTCGACGCCCGGAAGGTGCAGGTGGCGGAAGTGCACGAGGCGATTGAACGCACCGGCTATAAAGCGGCGCCATTCGCCGATTAGCCCGGGCCGCGGCAACGAATTGGGGTTCGACTGCGCGATTGTAAAATGAGCGGCTTCGCGCCATCGTTCCCCTCCGCATGTCGTCCTATCGTATTAACAGTCCCGCGGTCATTCACCAGATCTTCGAGACGGAGGTGGTGGTGGTGAACCTTGAAAACGGAAGCTACTACAGCGTGGAAGGTGCCGGGATCGACATCTGGCGCCTGCTCGAGCAACGTTGCGGCCGGGAGATGATCGTGGCCGCCTTTACCCGCCATGCCAACGGCTCCGCTGAGACTAACGAAACACAGGTGCGCGCCTTTCTCGATGAAGCTGTCGCGGAAGGGCTGATCGTTCCTGAAGCCGACGCGCCTTCCTCTGGCACGACACAGCCGTCCCTGGCATTGGCGGAGCGGATCCAATCGAACCCGCCCCGATTGCACAAGTTCACCGACATGCGCGACCTGCTCCTGCTCGATCCAATTCATGAACTCGACGAAGCAGGCTGGCCTTTGCGCAACCAATCGCTCGGGCGGTGAACGCGGGCGACGAACCGCTCGCCTTTTTTGAGCGGGCGGAAGCCACCTTCCGCGAAGGCGCTGCTGCGGGAAATTTCGAGCGGCGGACTTATCGCATCGCGGAGCAGCCGATCGAATTGGTTGCCGGCCCGGCTTACGACTTTGCGGCAACGGCATTAACGCATCTCGTTAGCAATGATGCCGTGGCGCCCAGTTTCCGCATCCTGGCGTGGGATGACGCCTCCAGCTCGAAATCAATGCCAGCGCCCCCATGGTCGACGGACGCGTATGGGGTGAGGGGAGAGATCGAGGGCTTCAACGACGATCGCTTCCGGACCGCTTACGACCATGGCGCAAATTCGCTCAGCATGATTGATCTCGAGCGCGGCATCGCGCTTTTCTGGATGCGCGATGCCGCGCATGCGCCGCAGCCGGACCGGGCGACGCCGTTTCGCACGATTTTTCATTGGTGGGCCGAGGCTAACGATTCCCTGTTCGTGCATGGCGCCGCAGTAGGGAGTGATGCGGGTGCGGTGCTCATTGCCGGAGCAGGCGGCGCGGGAAAATCGAACACCGCGTTGCTTTCGCTTTCCGAAGGCCTTTTTTACCTCGGCGACGATTATTGCCTGGTGCGGCCGGATCCAATCCCGCGCGTTTTTAGTCTCTACGCGACGGCCAAATGTGCCGCGAAAGATTTCGTGCGGTTTCCTGCTCTCGAGAGCGCGGTGGCACCGTCAACGGACGAACCGGAGCCGAAGCGGTTGCTGTATCTCGCGAAGGAATTCGGCGAACAGCTGCGCGACTCGCTTCCTTTGCGCGCCATCCTCGTTCCGCATGTCACTCTCGCTTCCGATGAAACGATCGCGGTTCCTACTTCATCGGCCGACGCTCTGAAGGCGCTCGCACCGAGCACGATTTCCCAATTGACCGGAGCAGGAGCGGAGACGTTTCACGGGCTCGCTGCGCTTGTCCGACAGGTTCCCTGTTTTCGTCTTTCACTGGGCCGCGACTCCACCAAGATAGCGGGAGCGGTTCGGAAGGCGATCGAGCAGGCGAACGAATGAATTTCCAGGAAAAGGCGCAGTTGGCCGTTGTCATTCCGGTTTACAACGGCGCCCCTTTTCTGTCGACGCTCCTTGCTCGGTTGCTTGCTCTCCCGATGCCAATGGAGATCATCGTGGTCGATGACGGTTCCACGGATGCAACGCAGGAAATTGCGCGTGGGTTCCAAAACGTTCTCTGCCTTTCACGCGCGCATGCCGGCGTTTCAGCCGCGCGGAACGCTGGTTTCGCCGCCGCGACGGCAGACGTCGTGGCCTTCCTTGATGTGGATGACGAATGGGCGGCCGACCATCCGATCGCGGCATTGAAGCTGATGCTGGCAGGACAGCTTGACGTCGCGATCGGCCTAACAGAATGCCTGGTCGAAGAGACCGTCTCTTCGCAGCCGTTTCACCTCTTCAATGTTGGCAGCGCGCTGATTCGACGGGAGGCGTTTGTTCGCATCGGTGGTTTCGACGAATCCCTGAACCTGGGTGAAGACGTGGATTGGTTCATGCGGGCTCGCGAAGCTGGGCTGAAAATGGCGCTGCTCGATGTGCAGGCGTTGCGTTATCGCCTGCACGGCGCGAACACGCTTGCGACGCCGGGAGCGGCGCGGACCGGCTTATTGCAGGCGCTGCAGTTATCGCTCGCCCGCCGGCGCAGCGCGGAAGAAACCATGCTTGCTGATCTTCCACACATGGCGCCAATCCCGGAAAATCCTGTTCATGCTGGATCTCGTTAGCGTCATTATTCCCGTCTATAATGGCGCCGCGTTTCTTCGGGAAGCGATCGCCAGTGTTTTGGCGCAGAATGACGGCTCGCTCGAGGTCATCGTTATCGACGATGGCTCGGATGACGAAAGCGCCGCGGTTGCGCAGAGCTTCGACAGGGTCCGATTGCTTCGGCAGGAGCGGGCGGGTGCCGGCGCCGCGCGTAACTCCGGGATCGCGGCCAGCACGGGCGAATTTCTCGCCTTCCTCGATGCCGACGATTTCTGGCTGCCAGGCAAAGTTGAACAACAACGCCAAGCTCTCGCCGACGATCAGGCGCTCGAAGCAGTCTTCACGCATGTTATCCAATTCCACGACACCCCATCCCAGCATTCCGAGAGCGAAGCTGTGCCCGGCTTTTTGCCCGGAACCATGCTGATTCGGCGCGCTTCCTTTAAACGAGTCGGTCCGTTTCTCGAAGGATTGCACGTCCAGGAAACGGCGGAGTGGCACTTGCGCGCGCTGGAGGCAAAGCTGCGTTATCGAATGTTGCCGGAACCTTTTTACCGGCGACGGGTTCACGCCGGGAACCGCGGCATCCTCGATCCTAATCCGCTCGGTTATGTGCAGGTGCTGAAAGAATCGCTCGACCGGCGGCGGAAAGCGGAGCGATGACAGCGGTCATGGACCCGCCCGAAGCCGAGCTGGCGCAGCGAGACGAAGGGATTCTCAGCGCTCCTGAGCGATCTCTTCTGCTGAAGTGTGCGCGGCAGGAAATCGCGCCCACTTCGTTCGAAGAAATCCGGTGCGCGATTGAGGCCGGGGTATCATGGCCGCGGCTGGTGCGGGCCGCGTGGCGTCACGGCGTCGCTTCTCTACTGCACGCGAATCTTGCGCACGCGGAATTGTCGTCGCTTGTCCCGGGGGAGGCGAAACAGTCGCTGCGGCAATGTTACGTCCGGGCAGCTTTCCGGAACGAATCCCACTTCAATGCGCTGGCCGCGTTGTTGCCCGAATTTGAGCGCCGGGGCGTGCCGGTGATGTTGCTGAAGGGGGCCGCGCTTTCCCTGACGCTGTATCGCGAACGCGCCTTGCGACCATTCGCAGATATCGATCTGCTGATTGTTTCTCCATCGATCGACGGAGCGAAGGAAGCTCTGTTTGCGGCCGGTTACATGCTCGGTCCTGAGTTACTCTCCGAAAACCTTTCGCGTCGCTTCCATTCGAACCTGCCTTTCGTTAGGAGAGGTCAGCGGCCTGTTCACATCGAATTGCATTGGGACCTGACCGATCGGTTCTCCAACTATGCTTTCGATCACGCTGCGTTGTTTAACCGGGCGCGGCGAATTCGCCTGATGGAGACGACCGCATTGGTGCTGGAGCCGCACGACGACCTTGTCTATCTCGCGGCGCATCTGGATAAGCATGGATTCGTTAACCGCGTCCTCGCGGATACGGAGGACCCGGCAGCGTTTGTGCTCGATGAGCTCAGCGCGAACCGCCTTATCTGGTTCACCGATTTGCATGAGCACATCGTGCACAACGACCTGGACTGGGACGAGGTGCGGCGCCGTTGCGATTCCCCCGAGCTCAGTGACGCGGTTGCATCATCCCTGGTGTTGCTCGAAAAAGTTCTCGGGACACCTGTTCCCGCTGGCTGGTCGCGGCGTCGGGCGCGCGCTGGTAAACGCGGCGTATATAACCTGGTCAGGCGATGCGGTGCGCAGCCCGCGAGTCGCGCTTTCCTGGAGCGGCGCATTCTTTCTACCCGGAAAAGTTTTGAGCTGCGGTTGATTCGGCTTCCCGACGTTTGGGCCGCGCTCTTCCCGCGGTGCGAGGCGTCTATCTCGGAACGGATTGGGCACGCGCTGCGTGTCAGCAGAGAAGTCGTCGCGCTCGCGATTGCTCTGGTCATCGCGCGGGTGAGGAAAATAGCGCAGAGATGACGGCCTTCCAAAGATTCAAGGGTGTGGACCCTCGCACGCTTCTTCACGTGGGCAGCGCGATGCTGGTCGCGTTCCTCGTCTACGCCAATTCACTCGGTGGCGATTTCGTTTCCGACGACCGGAAGATCGTCCTGGAGCATCCGCATATAAAGGCGGTGACCTCATGGCCGCACATCTTCACTTCGGGACACTTCGCCGGGAAAGGCGGCTACCGACCAATCACGACGCTGTCATTCGCGGTGAACTACCTCGTCGCGGGGGAACGGCCGATGAGTTATCACCTGGTGAACGTCCTCCTGCACCTGCTGGTTACGGCGGGTTGTTATTTTCTCGCTCGGCGTTTGACCAAGGACACCGCCGTCGCCTGGCTCACCGCCTTGATCTTCGCGGTTCACCCCATCCACACCGAGGCGGTGACATGGATCAGTGGCCGGGCCGAGCTACTGGCGGCGCTGTTTTTTCTGGTTAGCTGGCTTCTTTATTACCGCGCTACCGACGGTGCCAGCCCGGAGCGCAGCGCGTTGATCGGGTCGCTCCTGTGCTTTTTCGCGGGCATTCTTTCGAAGGAGAACGCTCTCGTTCTGCCGGCTGCACTCATCCTTGGCGATCTTCGGCGGTGGCAGTTGCAGTCCGAACAAAACGACGGTGTCTTCAGGTGGCTTGTCGGCCGCTGGAAACTATATGCGGCCTTCCCCGGTCTCATTGTCGCTTCGTTCCTGGTGCGAAAACTCCTCTACACCAGGCCGTTCATCCGGGCATTGGAGCATCTCTCACCGGTCGATAATCCGGTGGCGCATCTGTCGATCTGGGGCCGGATTCCCACCGCGGTCAAAGTGATCGGAGATTATTTCCTTCTTCTCATTTGGCCGCGTCATCTAGCGGCGGATTATTCCTATAATTCGGTGCCGGTCATCACGAGTTTCACGGATCCCGGTTTCCTGCTGGGACTGGGATCGATCATTGGCCTCGCGGTCATCGCTGTTGTTTCGTTTCGGCGGCGCGGCGCCATGTGGGTGGCAATCGCTCTTGGCCTGCTCGCGATCGCGCCGGTCACGAACATTTTGATTCCTATCGGCACGATTAAAGCCGAGCGGTTGCTGTATCTGCCGTCGCTGGGGTTTTGCCTTGGGATTGCACTGCTCGTGGTGGCGGCGCTTCGCTGGTGCTGCGCCCGTCGCCTGGTTTATGGCTCCGGGGTCGCCGTCGTGGTGGCGGCATTGGTTCTTCTCGGCGCCCGCACCATTCGTCGCAACCTCGACTGGCGGGCGGATCTTCCACTCTTACTGAGCAACGTCACTGTAACGCCTAACAACTACAAGGCGTGGCAGAATATCGGTTATCGCTGGCAGCGAGACGGTAAAATCAGGGAGGCCGTGATGGCTTACCGACGGGCGCTCGAGATCATGCCGGATTCACGCGACGCCGCGATCAACGTAGGCGTCGCGCTGCTCCAGGCCGGCCAGGCAACTGATGCGATCCAGCATTACGAGAGAGTGCTCGCGCGTGATCCCCGCGACGTTTCGATGCGGCTCAATCTCGGCCTCGCATATGCCTCACGAAACGACCTCCTTTCGGCGATCGAAGAGTTTCGCGAATGCATCCGACTGACACCGGGCGCCGCGATCGCGCATTACAATCTGGGGCGGGCGCTTTCGGCCTCGGGCGAGCGTGAAAAGGCGCTGGAAGAATACAGGCAGGCGGTCGAGTTGAAACCGGAATACGCGGAAGGCTGGAACGCGCTGGGAGCGCTTTTAATCAAGCTGGAGCGCCCTGCTGACGCACGCGCGGCGCTCATGAAAGCCATCGCGCTCAAGCCGGGCTATCCGGATGCGGTCTACAACTTGAACATTCTCGACACCCGCGAGTAAGCGGAGAGGCGATTTTGTCTTTGGAATTGAGCCCGCGGATTGCTATATATGCACCGCTCGGAAGGTATAATGAAACTTCGTTTAGCTTTCTTAATCGCAATCGTCTGCGCTTTTAGCACCGGGGCCTACGCAACTCCGCCGGCGAACCCGGGCTTCGAGACAGGGACGCTCCCGCCTTGGACGGGTGTGGGAGTAACTTCCGTTGGCGGTACTTTCGGCACAGAGGCACCGGAAGAAGGCAACTTCCAGGCGGTCATTCAAACGACCGACAACCTGACCGTGAGCCAGACTTCGCTAGAAGGGTTCCTCGGGCTCCAGGCTGGATCTCTCACCGGTTTTAATTCCTCTCCCGGCGGCATATCAGGAAACGCAGGCGGTTCCGCCATCAAACAGATCGCCATCAATCTCCAGGTTGGTGACGTCATCACTTTCTGGTGGAACTTCTTGCCGGTTGGTTCGCCCTCTTCCGCGGCGCAGAACGATATTGCTTTCTACACCTTGCACCTCGACGGATCGACCGGGACTGCTGCGAACGTTTTTGCTCTGAGTTCCTCCACGCTGTCCGGCGGTTCCACTACTGGGTATCAGCAAAGGATTAGCGCTCCCGTAGCGCAGGCGGGGACTTACCTCATCGGCTTTGGCGTGTTCGACAACTATGATAACGGCGGAAACCAACTGCGACCGGACCTGCTGATTGACGCGGTCATTCCGGAGCCGTCTTCATTTTGCCTTTTCGCGCTCGGCCTCGCTGCAGCTGGCGCGTTTTCCTGGCGGAAACGAACTGTCTGACTTCGCGCCTGAATAGATAACGCTGGCGTCCCGTAGCCTCCTCTGGTATCAAGGTTTCCCGCGTGAAAAAGATACTATTCGCCTGTTTGCTACCCGTTCTTTCCCTTGGTGGACTAACGGCCGCGCCTCTTTCCAACGGAGATTTTGAAAGCGGGCTCAGCCCGTGGACGGGCATGGGTCCCGTGAGCCAAAGCAGCTCTCAACCGAACGAAGGAATGTTTCACGCGCTCATTCAGACGAGCCAGGGACAGACGGTTTCTCAAACGAACCTCGAAATGTTTCTCGAACTCCAAGGGGGTTCACTCAATGCCTATCATACAGGGACTGCGGCATTCCCTCCACCCGGAGGATCCGCAATGCTACAGATGCCGATCACGATCGCGGCCGGCAGCTCCATTTCGTTCAAGTGGGATTTTCTCCCTAACGGGAGCACCGCCGACCCGGTCCAGAATGACGTCGCTTTCTACACCCTTCATCTCGACGGAGTCGCGGGGACTGCGGCAAACGTCTTTACGCTTAGTTCCACCATCGCATCCGGGGGTAACCCGACTGGCTATCAGATGGTGACAACAGGGCCTTTGGTCGCGGGCGATTATGTCCTTGGCTTTGGCGTCTATGACAACGCCGACGGGAACATGGGGAACGGCAATTTCTTCCGGGCCGATTTGCTGATCGACGCCGTCACGGTTATTCCTGAGCCATCGACCGTCAGCCTGCTCCTTCTCGGCTTGTCGGCCGGCGGTTATTGCTTGCGCCGCCGCCGGAGATAGCTTCGGCGGCCGCAGTCGGGCGGTTGTAGCTGCCGCCGCCTCGGGCGGCCCAAGACCTCACCTTGCGGATTACTTTCGCTTTCGCGCAATCGCGCGTCGCGCGATCTCGACCATCTCGTTCACCCGCCGCTCTGTTCGCTCCCTGCTGTAGGTCAGATTGTTCCCGTGCAGGCGCTTTAGCACCAGCGTATCATCCAGCATCTTCATTCGGGCACCGCAGTCCTGGGCCATCGAAAACCAATCAGTGTCATCCGTTTGACCAAAGGTCTCGTCGAAATAACCGACCCGCTCGAAGAGTTCCTTCCGCGCCACCAGCGCTTCGATGACCCAACCGGGAATATCCGATCCGATGCGGTCAAGCGGCAGACCGATGCTCGCAGGATCGACGCCGGGCTCGACGAAGCAGCGGACATGTGAAAGGCAAAATTCGAGTTCGGCGTCGGTAGCAAAACTTCTCCCCTGCAGGCGCAATTTGTCCGGCAACCAGATGTCGTCGTGCGAAGTGAAAGCGATCAACTCCCCGGCCGCCATCCGGACGCCCCTGTTACGGGCTGCGGCAATCGAAACCGGCGACTCGTCGCGGAAGTAGGTCACGCCGGAGAAGCTGCGCGCGATCTCGGCCGTCGCATCAGTCGAGGCGCAATCGTGCACCAAAATCTCGTGCGCTTGATACGTTTGGCCGACGATGCTGCGCAGCGACTCTTCCAGGTAGTCAGCGCCGTTTCTTACGGTCAGGAAGACGCTGATTGTTGGCGTGGCGGAGGTCATGCGGAGGACAAGATAACCAGCATGCCTCTGCTGGCATTGACTCGGGTGAATTTTTCCGGCTCCAAATCGGTCCAAGGAGAAGCGCCCTGCTCGTACCCAATCCGATTCTCAGAGAGGGGCTGGCTCTGCTACTTCTATGAACAATCGGCAAATATTTGGCAATTATCGCGTGCTGACCGGCCATGACGGCGTCCCGGTCGAGCTCGGGCGCGACTCAGCGGGAGTAACTTACAAGGCGGCGCGAGCCAGTGACTTTGAGCAGGCCTTTCTCACCGTCGTTCCATTGAGCGCGATCGATCCCGGCGCTTTGCCACTCTTTCAAAAAGAAGCCGCCGCCGCAAAAGAGCTGGATCACCAGAACATTGCCCGTGTTTTTGAAGTCGGATCGACCAGGGACTCCTTTTACAGCGCGACCGAATACCTCGAGGGCGAGACCCTCGAACAATGGGTCAACAAATACGGGCGAATGCGCCCTGAGCAGGTGCTCGGTATCGCGGCGCAAGTTGTCAGCGCCCTTGCGGCCGCCGCCTTTCACAGCGTGCCGCACCACTCAATTCAGCCGGCGAATATCATGTTGTTGCCGTCATCTGCTGAAACGGAAACGCCGCAGATCAAAATTTTTGGCTTCGGCATGGCGCGGGTGAAGCCACCGCATCCGGAGACGGCACCGGATGGCGCTTTGCCCGCCTACCAGTTCGCCGCGCCGGAACAACTCGATCGCGGCGCCGTTGATTTTCGGTCGGAAATTTACAGCCTCGGCTGCACCCTCTGGTTTCTGCTTACCGGCACCCCTCCATTCGTTGGCTCGCCCGCGGCCGTGACAGCGCAACAGATGATGGCGCAACCGCCGATCGAAGAGCTCTCGGACTTTCCAAGATCCATTCGATCGCTGCTCGACCGAATGCTGCAAAAGGACCCACACAAGCGTCCTCAGGATCCGACGCGTCTCGCGGCGGAAATCGCTAACGCGCTGGGCGGCCTTCGCCGGACGCCGTTGTCATTTCTGTCGGGATTTGGCGCGGTCGGGACCCTGTTTACACCGAACGCTGAGCGGCGAGCCGCGCTGCGTCAGCGTCTGAGTTTTCGCCGGAAAGCCGCGGCGCCGTTGGAGGTGCGCGAGCCGGATTTCGACGCCAAACCACTTGGCTCATTCCTTCGCCCGCTGGCGATCGCCGCGGCAGTCCTTCTCTTCCTTGGCGTTGTCGCCGGAGTATTGGCGTGGAAAAGCGCGCGTGGGGGAGCTAACGAGGCACAGGTAGATAACTCCGCTCCTGGCGAACCAGTCGGTGTTCCGGTTGCTGGAAGCAGTGTTCAACCGACGATTGTAAGCAACGAATCGGCGGCAGCTACGGCGGCAACGCCTGCGCCGAGCGCGGTCGCGGCGGCCAGTTCGGTTCCCGCTCCCGCTACGGCTTCGCCGGCGGAAGTAGCGACCACGTCATCTCCGGCAGAAGAGGAAAAGAATGCCATCGTCGCCGCGGATGAAAGCCGCCCCGGGGAAGAGCCTGCTCCACCAGCCGAAGGCCCGGCGGAACCCGTAGTCGCGGCACAACCTGAACCGCCTGCTAACACTCCCGCTCCAGTGGCAGCCGCAAGCGAACCAGCAGCGGCCCCAGCGTCTGCGTCTACTCAACAAAACGATTCTGACATGGAGCGGGAAGAGGCGCCGGCTCCCAAACGCGTCGCTAAAGCAGCGCCAAAAAAAGCAAAGCCTCGCCGTTCGGAACCGGAAGTGCGGCGCGCCGAGCCGGCTGACCTGGAAGAGGCGGAAATCCTGGCGCAAGCGCCTCGCCCTGCCGTTACACGCAGCGGCCGAATGAAGGCGCGGTTTGTCGGGGTAACCCCGGATGGTCGCTGGATTTTCGAAGGACCAGAAGGCCAGGTGGTGGCGAACCCGCCGCAAGTTCGGCGTGCGCTGCCGGTGGACGAATAAGGCTACGCGAGAACTTCGCGCTACGCGCTTTCGCTAGCGGTTCGCTGCGGCCGCTGCCGTCGATTTCAATGTCCTGATCCGCTCATCAGGACCTTCGTAGCGAACCACGGAATTTTTCTCGTCCAGGACGACGACCCGTGGACGATGTGTCTGCGCTTCCTCCGGTGTCAGGCGCGCGAAACCCATGATGGTACGCGATCGCCAATCTTGCCAAGATGCGCGGTGGCTCCGTTCAACTCGATCGCGCCGCGGCCGGCCGGCCCGTAGATCACGTCGGTTTCGAAGCGCTCGCCGTTGCGCATGTTTCCCACTTAAATTTTCTCGTAGGGGTAGAAACCTGCCCGCTCCGCGAGATCGGCGGAGATGGTCAGGCTGCCTTCACAGTCGAGGCTCGCACCGGTCACGGCGGCGCGGTGCAATTTTGATTCAGGAGGGTGACAACACGGGGCTGCAAAAGAGCGACCGCGGCGGGGGCGCGTCTGAGATTCCTGGTCGGACGTAAATTTCTTGCCCTCAACAGTTAAGCCTAAAACGATTACAAACGACTCTTTGCTTATGTATACAGCGTCTTTCGGCAGACTTGTCAGCGGCGTCGCGACCTGTCAGCAATTTGCGCGGGTGAAAGGGCGATCACGGCGGCTCCATTCGTTATTAGCAGGGCTTTTGACGGCGGTGTTCCTTACACTGCCGCAGACGGCTTTTGCCCAGGAGGCGTACCGCACGCCGCAGTTCCTTAAGAAGCTCTCGTTAGAAGAACTGACAGACATCGAGGTCACCTCCGCATCGCGACGACCTGAGCTGCTTTCACATGCCGCGACCGCGATCGATGTCGTCACCGCGGAGGAAATTCGGCGCGCAGGCGTTTTTAATATTCCTGACGCGCTGCGACTGGCGGCAGCCATTCATGTCGCGCAGATCAGCGGGACAAGCTGGGCGATTTCGACCCGCGGGTTTAATACGACCACGACTAACAAGTTACAGGTGTTGCTTTCCAGCACATTGGGATCCTAAGCTTAGAATTCCACGTGGACAAGTTGTCGCG
>JADMIO011449850.1_pt1 | contig 24800 bp, 16 predicted proteins | sample 8958161 | NCBI WGS metagenome assembly JADMIO01 (sample SAMN16585339, study PRJNA669376) | soil metagenome | isolation source: Crop rotation soil | place: USA: Cullars Rotation, Alabama | collected 2011
GATCGGCACTGTGGCTGAATAGTCCGCGGCGTTTTGATCATCGACAGCGAACGTCAGCGATCCGACAGTCGTTTCGGTTGGACCATAATGGTTGATGATGCGGCACGAGTGATCGAGTCTGGCGATCTGTTGGACCAGATCCCACGAGAGTGCTTCGCCGCCGAGAATGAGATACTTCGCCGGCAGAATCCCACCATCAGTTTGAGTAGCGAGAAGGCCGTACAAATGGGACGGCACGATCTTTAAAACATCAACCGGACGTCTCGCGAAGTAATCACGGAGTAGATCACCTTCCATCGCTACTTCATAACTGAGAATGTGCAGGCAGCCGCCCGACACGAGCGACGGAAAAATGCATGTGTTGCCAAGGTCTGCGCCGATGGTTGAGACCGTGGCGAATGCCAGTGGTCCATCAACCTTGAGAAGCTGCAGGATAGCTTGCGTGTAATTGACCAGATTTCGATGCCGGACGGCCACGCCCTTCGGAACACCGGTCGAGCCTGACGTGTAGATTACGTAAACCAGGTTTTCAGCGGTCGTGATCGGTTGCGGGTTGTCGTGCGGCTCAGCAGCGAGCAATTCACCGTCGCGTTGGAGATCGATCGTTTCTCCGCCGAAGTCGAGTTTCCGATCACCGACGAGCAGCAACGAACGGCTTTCACGGAGCTGCAGCTCCAATCGCTCCTGCGGATGATCGGGGTTGAGCGGCACGTAAGCTCCGCCTGCTTTCAGGATTCCGAGCAAGCCCATGATCAACTCCGCCGAGCGCTCCATGCAGAGACCAACACAGACATCTGGTCCAACTCCACGTCGGCGCAGCAAATGCGCGAGCTGGTTGGCGCGCGTATTCAACTCTTCGTACGTCAGCTCCTGATCGCCCGAGACAAGCGCCGGCGCCGCAGGGGTGCGGGCGGCCTGCGCCTCGAATAGCTCGTGAACGGTTTTGTTGATCGATTCAGGAGATAGCCCCACCGCGGTCTGGTCCGCGTCCACCATTTCTATCTCGCTGAGACGACGGTCGGGATGCTCGAGAACGTTGAGTAGAAAATGCTGAAAGTAGACGGCAAATTTATCGACTGTTTCCCGATCGAAGACGTGCGTGTCGTAGTACAACTGGGTCACACCAGAGCGCACACACGACAACTTGAGTTTAAAAGGACTCAAGCAGACCTGTTGCTCGATTACGGAAAACGATAACTCTCCGCCATCGTATCTTGTCTGCCGGTCTTCAAAGTCGAAGCTCACACAATCGCGAACCGGGCTCGGCTCGAAATACTCCTGCCATTCGGCTGCGTCTTCCAAAGCGGTGTGAACACTGCGGAGGTGTGAGACAAACGGCTCATCTTCACAACGACTAACAACCGGCAAATTCTTCGCATAAACACCCATCGCATTAGCCAGGTCTTCGAGTTTCCGACCTGACGAGAGATTGAAGAGCACGAACTCAGAATCCATCGCGCCGCTCAATCGCCAAACAAATGCTTGCCAGGCGGCGAAGAGAACTGTCGCCACTGAGGTCTCCTGGGCCAGGGCTTCAATCTTTTCAAGCGCGGCACCGAGATCAACACCAACCGCTCCTGCGACAAACTCCTGCGTGTCGCTGAGCCGCCTTTGCATCGGCAGCACGGGTGTTGGAGCAACCTTGGCCCAATAGTCTTTGCCTGTGGCTGCTTGTTCATCGGCAGCGTCCAACAACTCGAGCTGCCATTCGGCGTAATCCGCATATTGGAAAGGCTCGTCCTGATCGAGGCTTTCAGCGTACGCACGGCTGAGCTCACTGATGAAATTTGCGAACGTCACTGAGTCGGCACAAACCGCGGGAAGCAAAATCAATAGCAAGTGGCGCGTGTCACTCTGTTTGACCAGCGTCACGCGCAGCAGCGGCCCCTGAAAATAGTCGAACGGCTCCTGCTCGTCAGGTATTTGATCAATGATCTGGAATGAAAACTCCGGCTCCGGTGAGATTACCTGGAACGGGGTCTTGATCCCCGGCGCGAGATGAAAAGTAGTACGCAGGATCTCGTGCCGCTCAACAACACTCCTGACCGCACTTTCCAGCAACGACACTTGCAGTGGTCCATCGACGCGGATCACACTGAAAGCATTCTGCGCGAATGCCCAACCATTTTTCTGTTGCGGGGATAGGTGGAACCCTTCACGTTTGGAGCTGTCCATCGATATCCGATCTAATTATTGGCAAAGCCGACACGCTTCAGGAGGTCTGAAAACCGGGGATCTGAGCGAAGATTGTCATACCTGGGATCAACCTTGAGCCAATTCAACGCGTCACTGCGGGCCTCATACGCCTTACTTAGCCATTCGAATGCTTCATCTTTCTGTCCAATCATCGCGCAAAGCCTCGCCAGCTCAGCCGCGGATTCATATTGTCCGTTAGAGCGTTCTTTCAGCAACTTGATTTCAGTTGTTACGAGACCCGTGTAGCCGGAACTAGCATAAGCTTGCCTGAGCTCTTCCATCTGTTCGGCGCTCCATTTCGGAGCACGCATTTTTAGCGTTTCCTGAAAAGCCTCATCGAACATTCCCTTCTCCTGGTAAGCTAATGCCATGTAACCGTGTACCGCAGCGTTTGGGTCGAGCGCAAGCATCTGGCGATATTCCTCTAATGCTTTATCGTATTGCCGAGTGAATAACAAATACGAGCCCAAAATCGTCTTAACACGTACCGACAAGGGATCAAGCTCTTGAGCGCGCTTAATTTGTTGAAGAGCTTCGTCAGGCCTCTCAGTCGCCAATAAGTAAGTAGCATACACCTGATAGGCGGTCCCGTAATTTGGATTCAACTCGATAGCGCGCTTGACTTCTGCTTCACCGCCCGCCCACTTCCTATCATAGCGAAACAGAACGAACGCCAGCGACGTGTGTGCTTCGGCCAGAGTGCTATCGATTTCCAAAGCCTTCATTGCCTCCGCTTTCGCTTCCGGCATAGTCTCATTCGGCGGCCGGTCGTCCATAAGGCTGTACGAGTCAGCGAGGCCGGAATGTGCCAGGACAAAACTGGGATCTTTATCAATCGCTTGCCGGAAATATTCGGCGGCCCGGTAAACATCGCGCCTGGACCAATACTCGCGACCCTTTAGATAAAGCAAATACGCAGTATTGTCTCGCGGGTATGCGTTAGTTCGAGGCTGCTCGCCATCCGTTAGTCGCTGCTGCAAGCTGGTAACTATGTTACGAGAGATCTCGATCTGGTTAGCGAGCAAATCGGTGATTCGAAAGCTACGTGTTGTGCCCCAGATATGACGTTTATCGAGTGCGCTTACCAGCTCAGCGTTGACAGTCAGCAGGTCTCCCTGTTGAGTGATCTCACCGAAAAGTACGGCTTGCACGTCCAGCTCGTGTCCGATGTTTATAGGATCAACTGACTGCCCGCGATAACGCGCAACTGAGGCATGCGCGATGACCTTCTTCATCGATGGAATCCGTGATAGCTCGTCGATAAGACTGTCTGTAATCCCGCCACTTATATAATCAGCATCCGTGTCTGCGTTTCTGAAATTAAATGGCAGAACAGCGACCGACTCCAGCACCACCTTGCTCGTCGAAGAGAACCTGCTCCAGATCATTGCCGCGACGACAGCCATCAGAACTAGCGACGCTACACCACCGACCAGAACTTTACTGTTGAATCTCTGATTGTGTGCCGGCTCTGGCTTGTGCGAGGCGTTCTCAATCTTACCCGCGTCTGGTTGTTTGAGCGCGGCTTCCAATGCTTCCGCAAATCTACGTGCATCGGTGGGCCGATCACTGGCCGCAAACGACAACGCCTGGAGAATCAAACCCTGTGCCCTTTCAGGCAAGTTCGGACGCAAGTCTTTTGGCTTGACCTTCACGCCGTCACGATGCATTTCCGCAAGCCGCGCTATCGTCTCAGGATTGAACGGACGGCGGCCAGTAATCATCTCGTAGGCAATGACGCCGAGGGAGTAGATGTCGCTGGCTGTTGTAACTGGCTCACCTCTGAATTGTTCCGGCGACATGTAGAGGTAGGTTCCGAGGGTGCGAGGCTCGACCGTGCTCGGTGCGATGAGAGAGTTCTTCACCTTCGCCACGCCAAAATCAATGATCGTGGGTTGCTCATCACCGTCACTCAACATCTGCAGCATGATGTTTTCAGGCTTCAAGTCGCGGTGCAAGATACCCTTTTGGTGTGCTGACGCGAGCGCAGAACCAAGCACCTTGATCAAGCGCGCGACGCGGTTCAGCTCCATCCCTTCGGGGGTTATGCAGGAGCGCAACGTAACACCATCCACATACTTCATCACGATGTAAGGACTTCCCGAAGGCAGTTCTCCGAAGTCGAACACGCCTATCACGCTAGGATGGTCAATGCGGCTGAGTGCTTCGATCTCCTGCCTCGACTTCTGCACAGTCCACTCGTTTCGTACTTCCCTGTCCTGAAGTATCTTGACGACAACTTTCTTGGACATCACCTTCTCGTCAGAGGCCAGAAACACGCAACTGAATCCGCCGCGGCCGAGTTCTCGAAGGATTAGGTAACGGTTATCGAGGAGGGTTCCGACGGGAAGCAGATCGTGGGAGGGATTCGGCGACTGGTTCTCCGACATCTTGATTGTTTCGTAGCCGCGCAGATGATCTATAGGATCGTCCGTCATGGATTAGAGGAATGATCTCGGTCCGAGGAAGACTTATGGCGTTATTGCGGTCGTTAGCCTACCGCAATTCTCAATCTGCTTCAATGTCTTTACCCTCTGCGTAATCTCTGCGTCCTCTGCGCCTCTGCGGTTTACATGCTCTTTTACCGCAGAGACGCAGAGGACGTGGAGGTTACGCAGAGACTAAATCACCCATGGCGACGACGATCTTGCGCTCTCCCACGAACGGGTTGCGCGAGTGGGCGACCAGCATGTTGTTGAGCATCAGGATGTCTTGCTCTTGCCAGGGAAAACTCACGGAGAGCTTTTGAGATAACTCACGCAGATAATCCACAACCGAATCCTCGATCGGTGCGCCATCACCGTAATAAACATTCCTTGGCAAGTCTTCTTCCTTCATCATCGAAAGCAGCGACTCGCGCACAGCCGGCGCCAGGCAGGAGATGTGATGCAACTGTAGCTGATTGAAAAATACGAGCTCGTTTGTTTGCGGGTGCCGGACCACGGCGGGACAAATCTGCCGCGTGCGTAAACCACCTCCGGCTTTCCATTCAAAATCAATACCGGCGGCGCGGCAATATTGCTCAACCTTCGACTTGTCCGCCGTGTGAAAGAATTCCTGCCAGCTTACATCCAGTCCATCAGTAAAGTTTCGCACGTACATCAAACCCGATCGCTCAAATCGTTCCCTTACGACCGAGTCCATCGCTTGGTACATTTGCCGGCAATCGACAATCGGCGATTCCCCTCCCTGCAACGCTGCCTTCACACAATAGAACCAGATCAGCATGGGCCAACGATGCATGTGCGAGCTCTCGTTGTGAAACAGGATCGTCTCATCGGCAGGATACGGAGTCGAGCCGTAGACACGACCTCCCAACTCTTCGCGCGGTAGATCGCCATACTCGCCGAACAACTCGACACAGATGGCCTCAGCCGTACGCTCAAACTCAGAAACCGTCGGCACCGCAAAACCGCGAAACAGTATCGCGCCGTGACGCAAGAGGTGCTGCTCGAGCACCTGCCGGTTATTCCTCGCCCACTCGGGCAAATCCACATCAGCACGTGCCGGTTCGATGAGCAGCGGGAGGGTTTGTCCCACTTCCAGGAAACCGGTCTTTACGCTCGCGACCTCCGACAGATCGACTCCCTTGCGCCGCGTCGCCCGCAGCCGCTTGATCTGTGATTCCTTTCTTTCACTCTGTTCCATGGTCTTAATCTGTTTCTGCGGATCTGCGACGAGATTTTTCAGCAGCGATTGAAACTGATCAGCCATCTTCGCAATCGTCGTCGCTTCGAACAGATCCGGGTTGTACCGCCACAGGGCCGTAAACTCCCGTTCAGCTTCACTCACGAAAAGCGCGAGGTCAAAGCGAGAGCTTGCATCGCGGAATTTAAATGGCTCAACCTCGAGGCCGCCCAGTTGCAGCTCGTGCTGCACACTGTTCTGCATCACGAACAACACCTGGACCACAGGATTGCGGCGCAGGTCGCGTTCGGGCCTGAGCTCCTCGACCAGCTTCTCAAACGGAAACTCCTGATGTGCGTAAACGTCGAGCATCGTACTGCGAGCGCGCGCTAGCAGCTCGTTGAATGTGGGATTCCCGGAGAGATCGATTCGCACCGGCAGCAGGTTAACGAAAAAGCCGATCAGCGGTTCCAACTCCACCCGATTTCTATTGGCGAGATCGGTGCCGACGACAATATCTTCACGACCGCAGTAACGCGCGAGGAAGAGTTGAAACGCGGCCATCAAAGTCATGAATGGCGTGACGCCTGCCCGTTGGCCCAATGTTTTCAAGGAGCTTGTCAGATCATCTGAGAGTTTTAGCGTGAAGTCGGCGCCGGTGAAGGTTTGCACCGAAGGCCGTGGCTTATCAAGCGGTAACTCCAGGACCAAGGGCGCGCCCGTGAGATGGCGCTTCCAAAACGACGCGTGTGTCGCAAGGCGCTCTTCGTCGAGCCAGTTTCGTTGCCAAACGGCATAGTCAGCATATTGGATCTTCAGGTCTGGTAAAGCTGCAGGCTGTTGGTGAGTGTAAGCATCGTAAAGTACTCCGAGCTCACGCAGGAGGATTGCGGCAGACCAGCCGTCGCTGACGATGTGATGAGCGTTAAGCAACAAAATGTGTTCGGTTTCATCGAGCATGATCAACGTCGTGCGGAATAAAGGTCCTGTTTTGAAATCGAAGTGACGCTCAGCTTCTGCTCGCAGGAGTTTTCTGGCTTCTTCCGTGCTCGTCAGATCGATCAAGCTAAAACTCAGCGGCTGAGTTGGAAGAATTCGTTGTACCGGCTCGTCGTCAACTTCATCAAAAACGGTGCGCAGACTTTCATGCCTCGTGATGATCGTCTCGAGCGCGCGTGTCAATGCGGCGACATCGAGACGACCGCTCAGATGGAAAGCGAGTGGAACATTGTAGAAAGGACTGTCGGGTTGAAGCTGTGTCAGAAACCAGAGTCGTTGCTGAGCAAATGACAATGGCAGTCGATCGCGGTGTTCTGCAGCGACGGGAATAATATTGGACTGATCGATAGCACCCGTGGTCTTATCAATACGCGCGGCCAGCTCCGCCACGGTTGGCGCCTCAAAGATCCAGCGCACGACCAGTTCCATATCGAATGATTTGCGCAAACGAGAAACTACTTGCGTCGCTAGAAGCGAATGCCCGCCGAGCTCGAAGAAGTTGTCGTTCGTACCTACTCGATCAATACCCAGCACTTCACTGAAAACGTTTGCGACGACCTGCTCTGTTTGCGTGCGCGGTGTGGCGAACGCGTTTTGGAGTACCGGCCGTAAGTGATCCGGTGCGGGCAGTACTTTACGATCGACTTTTCCATTCGACGTCAGCGGGAACGTTTCCATTACTACGAGCGCGGATGGAATCATGTAATCGGGAAGCCGCTCTCGCAGATACGGTTGCAGTTGCACCGATAGACCACGCGCGAGTCGTCCCTGCAATGGATTATTTGCGTAATGGCTCCAGGGTTTGGGAACGATGCTGCGTCTTGTTTCGCCTGTTGCTTCGCCGGTCCTCTTGAAGAGCACGTCAAACCGATCTGCGGCGCCGCTTCTGGCCCAACTGATCTCAGCGTCGTAGCCGAGGTCTGCTGCAAGCTCCCACATGTCTTCAGGTTCCACACCGCTATCTTTGAGCTCGCCGAGCGACTCGCGTACTTCACCAACCGTTTCGACCTCTAGCTCGTTCAAAGCAGTTTGGACTCTCAGATCATTACGAAGCCGCGCGTTAGGCACTTGTGTCAACAGCAATGACTGGAAATCGTTCTCCACTAAATACTGTCGCAGCAACGAGACCGTGAAGCTTTGTTTCTCCCAATCGCTCTTCTGCTCCGGAACGATCGACGAAGTGTTTCCGTTTTTTGTCTTGATCACTACGTCATAACGAAACTTGCTTAGCTCGTTCTGATAGCGACCGCGCTTGAGTTGGATTTGCACACTCGCGATCTCGGGTACGCGTTCCTGTAGCGCGATAAACAAATCCGGGTCGAGCACCAGCTCTTCCTCTTTAAGAATCTGGTTGCGGATTCGTTCTCTTAGCTCTGTGACTTTGACCTCGTCATCGGCCTGGCTGAGCTGAACTGACGCGTGAAATACGTTCAACAAATCAAGATTACGCAGATCGCCGAGAAAGACGGCGCCACCCGGTTTGACGGCGCGAATGGCTCCGCGCACAACGTCCAGGAAATAATTCACGCCCGGAAAGTATTGCGCGACCGAATTGAGGATTACGGCGTCAAAGGAGCCGGTATCGATGCCTTCAAAGTCATCAGCCGTTTTGTGCGCAAGCTGCACCTGCGGCAAAGCTTGCGAACTCTTGCTTAAGTGCTCGATCGCTGCGCTGGAAAAGTCTGTAGCGAGATATCGCTCGCAATGTGGAGCAATGCGAAACAGGAGCAGACCACTGCCACAACCAATCTCCAAAACGCGGCGCGGTTTGAGAGCGAGAATGCGTTCAACCGTCTGCTCGACCCATTGACGCATTTCGTCCGCCGGGATCGCCTCACCGGTGTAACTGCTATTCCAGCCGGCGAGGTTGAAGGTAGGATCAACGACTTCACCGCGATACATGTCGTCATAAAATTGACGCCACTGCGAAACATGCTCGGTGTCCCAGTTCTGGTCCAACAACTCGGTCGTACTCGTCTCGAGTTTCGGAACGAGGTACGCGACGAGGCGTTTGTCCTGGTCATCATCTCTGACAACGACGATACAATCGCGAATCAACGGATGCGTTTCGAGCACCGCTTCAATCTCTTCCGGTTCGATTCGGAAACCACGGATCTTGACCTGATGATCGAGCCGGCCCAGGAACTCGATATTCCCGTCCTCCAAATAAACCGCGCTATCGCCGGTCTTGTAGAGACGCGCTCCAGGCTCGGCTCCGTAAGGATCGGGAATGAAGCGCTCGGCCGTAAGCTCCGGCTTTCCGAGATAGCCACGCGCGAGACCCGCGCCGCCGATGTACAACTCTCCGGGTACACCGACGGGCTGCGGTTGAAGATAGGGACTGAATATATAAAGTCGTGTATTTGCAATCGGCCGCCCAATCGGAATCGAGCCTCGCCACTCTTCTTTACCGACCGTATACACACAACAGCCCACGACCGTCTCAGTTGGTCCATATTCATTAACGAGCATCGTGTTGGGCGCGGCATCTTGCCAGAATTTGATGCTGTCGGCAGTTAGGTTCTCGCCGCCGATTATGAACGCCGACGCACAGGCCGCCGCTTCCTCGCGCGTTAGTTCATGGCTGAGTAGTTCTAAATGCGCGGGCGTGATCTTTATCAGACTAAAACCCTGCTGGCTTCTGAGTGCCGAGGTTAACGATTCAATTCCTCCGCGTGACCTCTGCGTACTCTGCGTCTCTGCGGTGCTATTCAACCGCGGAGGCGCAGAGGACGCAGAGGTTTCGCAGAGATAAGCGGTGCGACCAACCAAAAGGGGCGTAAATAAACCCGTGACGGTCAAATCAAACGCTATCGAAGAGTGAACCGGCGCGCCTTTTCCTGCTTTCACCGGATACGCCTCGATGGCCCAACTGAGATAATTCGTCAAGCCGCGATGGGTGATGAGCGTGCCTTTGGGTTTACCGGTGGATCCGGACGTGTAAATCGCGTAGACGAGATTTTCCGGCATCACTGAGACACGAGGATTCTCGCGACTCTGCCCAGCGATCTCTTCGTCATCAGGACAGACGATGCGAGCATTTGTTCCGAGCTGTCTGTCGCTAATTAATATCGGACTGAGAGAGTCTTCAACCATGAAGCGCAGACGCTCGGATGGATAGTCTGTCTCGAGTGGAAGGTAAGCGGCGCCGGCTTTTAGAATTCCCAGCAGCGCCACCACCAGCTCTGCAGACCGCTCCAGACAAACACCTACCAAAACATCAGGGCCTGCCCCCAGTGATCTCAGATAATGGGCGAGCTGATTGGCGCGCTCATTCAACTCGCCGTACGTGAGCCTCGTATCCCCAAACTCCACCGCCACTGCTGTCGGATTTTTCTCGACCTGTTGCTCAAACAACTCATGAACAAATCGATCTTCCTGGATGTTAGTCGTTTGATTCCATTCGACCAGGATCTGATCTCGCTCAGCGGCGGTTAACAGCGGTAGCTCCGATATCTTGCGTCCCGGATTAGCAACGATCCCTTCGAGCAATACCCGAAAGTGGTCCACCATTCGCGCGATGCGCGCGCTATCGAAAAGATCGACGTCATATTCCCACGTCGCTTTCAGTCCCTCGGCGCCTTCAAGAATCGAAAGCGAGAGGTCGAACTTCGTCGTGCCGCTGTGAACCTCCATCGGCGATAACGTGAGGCCCGGAAGCTCGAGGCTGGTGCGCGTCGCATTCTGCAGCGCAAATGAAACCTGGAAGAGTGGATTACGGCTGGGGTCGCGAGCCGGTCTCAGCTCCTCGACGAGTTTTTCGAAGGGTACATCCTGATGGTTATACGCGCCGAGTGCCACTTGTTTGACGCGTTTGAGCAAGTCGCGAAAGCTCGGATCTCCGGACAGGTTGGTCCGTAGCACGAGTGTGTTTACGAAGAAACCGATCAGACCTTCCGTTTCGGCACGTGTGCGGTTAGCGATCGGAGAGCCGATCACGATGTCGTCCTGATAGGTGTAACGCCAGAGCAGCACCTTGAACGCCGCGAGCAACGTCATAAAAAGCGTGACTCGCTCGTCGAGACTGATCTGTTTCAGACGCTCGGTGAGTTCTGGCGATAAGTGACAGACCTGCTTCGCTCCATGAAATTGCTGAATCGCCGGACGAGGTCTGTCAGTTGGCAGCTCGAGTGTTGGCGGAGCGCCGGTGAGTTTCGTTTTCCAGTAGTCGATTTGCTCCTGAAGGACTTCTCCCGTTAACCACTCTCGCTGCCAGACGGCATAGTCAGCATACTGAATCGGCAGCTCGTCTAATGGCGAAGGGTTTTGCTGAGCGAAGGCGTCGTAGATTTCGCCCAGCTCACGAAACAAAACTCCCATGGACCAGCCGTCACTGACGATATGATGGATCGTGAATAGCAGGACGTAGGCTTCAGCACCGGTTTTCAGCAAGCGCGCGCGAACTAACGGCCCCTTGTTCAAGTTGAAAGGTTGCTCCGCCTCGGATTTTGCCAGTCGCAACGCTTCACTTTCAGGTTCCGGTAACGAAGTGAGATCGACGACTGGCATTTCCAACGTGAGGCTCTTGGCTATTACTTGGACTGGACCAGTCTCGTCCATTGAAAAGGTTGTGCGCAGGGCCTCATGACGACGAACAATCTCCGCGAAAGTGTTTTCGAGAGCCGTAACGTCAAGCTTTCCTTTGATACTGATGGCGAGTGGGACATTATAAAAAGGACTGCCCGGCTCCAGTTGGTCCAGGAACAGGAGTCGTTGCTGAGCGAACGAAACGGGAAATGTGTAAGTCTGCGCTTCCATATAACTAAAATTCTTCTCTGTGCCACCTCTGTGTTCTCTGTGTCTCTGTGGTGGATCGGGTTCTTAACCACAGAGACACAGAGAACAGAGGTGGCACAGAGAACCTTAATTCACACTAACCAAAAACGGGAATGCGTTGGTTGTTAGCAACATGCGCAACTTGTTAACTAGCGTGAACCGGGTTTCCACGTCGAGCTGGTCCAAAACATCTCTTAGCCGTGTTGAACTATCAACCCTGGCGATGATTTTGCTGCACAAGTTGTCTACATGCAGACCCGGATATGGCCGCAGCCGGTCACTCAACACATAATTGCCATCCTCAGATCTGATAAACACTTTCTTCTTCGTACTGCTCCTTCTAAACTTCTGCTCGAGAAACTCCTCGCATAATTGTTTTTCAGACTTCCGCGGACGATCAGCGTCCGTTCGCTGCAGATAAAACCAAAGCATCGGCGATCGCTCCAGCATCAGATAATTCGAGACGGTCCATCGCTCCGAATCAGGCAATGCGTCATAGAGCGTCTGCAAACGATCGTCGTCAAACTCCAGATTCCATTGATAAGTGCGATTCGCAACATCGAACTGGTTGAGACATGGTGCAAACAGCTCGAGGTTGCAACTTCCAATCAATTCTTCCAGCGACGGCACGGTGTAACTATACTCAACCGGCTGGAGCAACGAATCAGCAAGCTTTGCTTCCGGGCAATCCTTATAGCTCTCGAGAAACTGGACCAGGCGGCCCGGCAGATTGAAGCCGCCGATGATCTCCTGCGCCACCTGCAGCTCGCCTTCAAAGTTAGCTTCCGTCGTCGTGCCCGCCAGAATCCGGACCGCCTTCTGAAACGCAGTCGTTTCGATCCGGTGATAACGGTTGTAAACCATCAGCTCGAGGATACCGCTCGGCTTTAGCGCGCGGGAAAGCCGTGCGAGCGGCGTCTGCGGGTCAGCGTTATGATGAATCACCCCCGTGCAGATTACGTAATCAAACTCATTCTCAGACTCAAAATGATTAATGCTCTCGCGTCGGAATTCCACGTTTGAGATTCCTAGCTGTCGAGCATTGGCCGCCGATGTTTCCAAAGACGTCGACGACAGATCGGTGCCAAGGATCGTCGCATTAGGAAATCGCAGCGCGGTGAAGATCGCCTGGTTGGTGCCGCAACCTGCAACCCAGATCCGTGGATTCGCGGGCACGAGTGAGTGATCCCAACTACCCAGACTTTGATTTAGCATGACAGTTTCAAACTCTGGATCCGTCGCCGCGTCAAAAGCAGACGGCGCCCACGGAAATTGAAATCTTCCATAGAAGTTCGCGTTGAGCGAGTCAGTCGACTCGATCGATCGCGCAAAACCGATATTGTCTTCGTCAGTGTTTGTCATGGCTTCACGAATTCGTTCGTCGCTGAAGTTTCCGGCGGTCTGCACTTCCGAAGAGCAAACACGATCCCGCGTGCAGTCGATGCTCCGCTCATCGCTTCGCCTCAAATCACGATCCACAAGTCGATCGACTAGTCCCGATCCGTAATCCGATCCACTAGTCTGATCCATTAGTAGCCATCCAGTAGTCACCATTCCATTGTTGGACACAGTCAGTACCACCTGCGGTAGCGGGTGGGTGCGCAGCCATCACTCAGCTCGTTGCACCGCTACGCACCCACCCGCTACCGCAGGTGGTACTGACTGTGTCCGGCAATGGATCGTTACTCTTGCAAACCTGTTCGGCATCACCTTCTCGGAATCGATCTGATTGGCTGCATTCCGCTGGTTCTGGCAGTGGCTTGAATACTGCGCGCCAGCTCGGCAATGGTCGGCATCTCAAATAAACTCGCAGGGGACAACTCCACGTTGAAGACACTGCGCACTTGCGAGATCACCTGCGTGGCTAAAATCGAGTCGCCTCCGAGGCGGAAGAAATCGTCGTGAATACCAACTAATTCGCGGCCAAGCACACGCGCCCAGATCTGCGCGAGCTCCGACTCTTCGCGAGTACTCGGCGCCTCGTATGCGGCTTCAGCCTTCGACGGCAATTGATCACGCGCTTCGACGCCGAGCAGTTTTGCGAGTCGCGTGCGTTGTATTTTGCCGAACTGTCCTCGCGGAATCTCGCTCGCGAACAACACCTGTCGCGGAACTTTGAAATCCGCGAGCCGCTCTCTAGCGAATTCGCGCAGCTCTTTCTCAGTTACACTGGTCTGCGATTTCAAGACTACGATTGCTGCAACTTCTTCACCCAACACTTCATTCGGTACGGCGAAAGTCACAGCCTGGTCCACCGCCGGATGGGCCATGAGAATCGCGTCAACTTCCGATGGTGAGATCTTTTCGCCACCGCGATTGATGATCTCTTTGATTCTACCGGTGAGAAACAGATAGCCGTCGCTGTCGATAAATCCCTGGTCGCCGGTTTTGAACCACTCTTCATTAAAGGACTCTTCCACCGCGGCAGCATTCCCCTCATAACCTTGCATCACGCATGCGCCACGGACCACAACCTCGTCGTCCATCACCGCGAGATCTGCGAGAGTCGGAACTCCAACCGAGCCAACCTTGCGCTTGCCGGGCGGAAGCGGATTGCAGGCGATCATTCCACACTCCGTCAAACCGTACGATTCGATCACGGGAGCATTAAAGGTGTTCTCCAACTCCTCCAAAACCGCTACCGGCAAGGGCGCAGACGAAGAGCGTATGAAGCGCAATCGATTCTGAGAGACACGTTCTTTTTCTTCCACCGCGCGTAACAAGATCGCCTGGTGAATACTGGGCACTGCCGTGTACCAGGTCGGTCCAAATTCGTCGAGCCAGTCGACAAACTTCGGCGCGTAGAATCCCGGCGGACAAACGATCCCGGCGCCGCTGATCATCGACGCGAGCGTTACGCCAACCAGTCCGGTCGAATGAAAGAGCGGCATCACGTTAAGGCAAAGATCTTGTTCGGTGAGTCGGAGAAACATCTGATTGTTTCGGGCCTGGTTGAGGATTTGATCCTGAGTGAGAGGAACGAACTTTGGCGTCGACGTGGTTCCGGAAGTGTGAAGCAACAGCGCCTGGTCGTCTGCTTGCGCGAAACCTCCTTGCTGGTTTGCCCGTCGCTGCCCACCCTCTAATCTAAAAACACCAGCGGCAGCACCTGCGACAGGTACAAGCTCGATGATTGAGAGTCCCAAATCTTTCGCGATTGCTTTCGCGGCTGAGTCGTTTTCTGAGTCGACAATCAACGCTTTCGCGTTCAGGCGTGACATGTAAAACTCAAACTCGTCAGCACGATAACCAGGGTTGAGAGGAACACAGGTTACGCACGCCGCGGTGGCAAGAAACGCCACTGCCATCTCTGGTCCATTGTTGAGCGCGAGTACGACTCGATCGTTACGGCCGATGCCCATTGAGTTGAGCGCCGCGCGCACTTCTTCCATCTGAGCTAATAGCGCCTCGTAGCTTAACGGCAGCCGTCCCGGCGCGACGATGGCCGTCGCATTCGGGGCTTGCGCTGCGAGGTGGTCGTAAAGCGAGGTGGGTTTAGTTTGTGTTCTTGTCGATCCCATGTGAGCTTAATAAATAACAACCTGCTGATTGTCTCTCACGCTCGATTCGGTAAAACTCTTCGACGGTGAACCCGGCCGCGAGCGCATCGGTAAACGCGGCGCGAGTGGCGTTACGCCATGCAACTGCCAGCTCCGGATTCTGTTGCTGCAACACACCAATATCAGCCGGCACATCGATCAGCAAATGGTCTTGATTCACGAGCGCGTGTGTGCGGGGCGAGCCGTCCGGAGCCATCTTCACGAGTGAAACATATTTCTCGAGCTCTTCAGGCGATGGTTCTACTCCTGCTATACGTTTTCTGACTCGTTCGCTTTCTAGAAGCCATTTGACCCAGAGTCGATCAGTGCCAATGAAGCGGTGCAGCGCGCTCGACGTTTTTTCACCGTAGAAATTAATTCGGTACTCGTTTGCAATAACGCCCAGCTTGGTGAAGTTGAGGTATGCGTTCGGGCTCTGCAGCGGATCGAACGTCCACGTAATGCACGTAAAGCCTCTTGCGAGTGCGTGCTCGCGTTGGGCCAGTTTCAGTTTTTGACCAATGCCATGTTCCCTGAATTGCGGAAGAACGGCGAGCATGTGTGAATGAAAAATGATATGGCCGTCGTGGGAGCCGACAAATCCGAAGCAGAACCCAACGGGTGTTTCTCCGTCAAAGGCTCCGATCAAGACGCCGCCTACTTCTCGGGTGACAATGAAGTTCATCAGAGGCATGGTGTCGAGATCATCCCAACCCCAGACGTCCTTCTGAAGTTTTTCCAGAGCCTTCATCTCCGAAATTGAGTCTATTTCCCGAATGATTATGGAGGAATTCATCACAGCTCACGCTAAGTATTGCTAACACACACCGTCCTGACAATAAGAGAAATGCGCAACCGCGACTAAATACCGAAAACATTGCATTTTTATCCACAGATTACACAGATTTTATTTTAGAGTCTGTGTAATCTGTGGATAATAGCGGCGAGGAGCAACGAAGATGGTTGATGACGACCGCGAAGACACCGCGATTTATAAAGTAGTAGTCAACGACGAAGACCAATACTCAATCTGGCCGGCCGATCGTGAGAATGCACTAGGCTGGAGAGATGCCGGCAAGACGGGCACGAAAGCCGAGTGCCTGGCCTACATCCAGGAAGTCTGGACTGACATGCGCCCGCTGAGCCTGCGCAAGAAGATGGACGAGGCGAGTTAGGCTAGAGCGAGCAGGAATCGCAGACACGCGCGCGACCAACACCGACTCATTCTCAAGCCCCATCTCCACCGCGTTCAGAAGCGGCTGTTTCGCCTGCTCCTCGAGCGTGCATGCGCCGCTTTGATTTCTGACGCAACTCACCTGCCCGAACATAAACCGCACACAGCAACACCACCACGCAGGAAACTGTAGCTCGACCCGGCAGAAACGTTTTTTATCCTTTTGCCATACATAGCGGACCGGGAAGTTGGTCCTACTCTGTCAACCACATTGGAGCTAAAAGATGAAGCTAGAGAGTCGATTCTCACTGCTCTGTGCACTGATCGTTTTCCTGATCGCTGGTCCAGATCCGGCTCGGGCGCAGCGACTTTACGATGGAGCCCGCGATAAGGAAGCCCAAAAAGCGCAACAACTGGCTGATGAAATCACCAGCAAGACAACCTTCGACAAACAACTGGCCAACCTGGACAAACTTTCAAAGCACGATTTTGATGTGTACTTTTCCGGCGCCAGGCGGCAAATGGATCTTGATCTCAGAACCTTCAGAACCTGGGAGGGCGTTACCGTAGTAAGCGACCGAGTGAAGGCAACTCTCAATACTGCTGATTTCATTTCCAATGATGAGGCAAAAGCAATCATTGATGATCTTAAGGTCGATTGCGAAAAAGGGCGAACTCAAGATTTAGGCAAAGCGGTATGCGAGGCGAAGGCACAGCTAAAAACACTGAACGACGCAGTGAAGGCCAGTGAAGCTGAAAAGAAAACTCTGGAAGAAGAATTGAAAACCCGGTTGGAAAAGATCGGAGCCATTGAGGCCTTAGTCGATAAAGCCGAATCCTTCCTGAAGTCGAATTCGAATGCGAACAAAACCATCGAAGGCTTGTCAGAAGTCTTCATCAACATCGCCAACTCATACGTCAATTACGTCAATAAACTGGCAACTATCAGAAATCAACCCAAAGACGAGCTGCGGCTTTTGCTGCAGCGGATCGCCGTCGAGTCGTTGCAGGTAGAAGTTGATTATTGGAATCGTGTAGGCGAAATCGAGCTCAGGAGAGCAACCGAGGAAACAGATATCAACTTTCTGGTCAAGGACGTCGAGTTTCGCCTCACTCAGATTTCAAAATGTCTATCCGTCGACATGCCCACTCTCAAGGCAGAAAAAATAAATGCGACCTTTTCGAGAGCTCTGGCTCTGCCGATGTGCCGGATCGTGGATCCCGAAGATGCAGGCAAAGAGCTTGAGCTGCCTAAAGACGAAATCGTCGCGTATCTATATCAGACCTTGCACAGCGCCGCCGCTCTCGCTGCGAGAGGCGAGAGTCCAATGAAGTTAGCAGAGCTGAGGTTGGCCCAGGAGGAGCATCGCTTTTCAATTCGCCACAGCGCCGTTATGGCCAGAACCTACGAGGTGGCCCTGGGGAGTGGGACCAAACGTCTGGCGCGTTTTTATGCAGGCGGACTCAAGCCTGAAAAAATCGCGCAACTGATCTACTCCGCGGCTACCGTCGCTATCCCCACCGTCATCGCCATCAAGTAGGAGGCTAAAGTGAAACGATTAACCACTATCTTACTGGTCCTACTCTCCCTCGCGCTGTCGGGTTGTGGCGACAAAGAGGCTCGCGATTACGCCGCCAAATTGATTCCCGTGCTCGATGCGTACCAGGAGGAGCTCAGTCAAAAAATCAAGGCCGAAGAAGATGCGTATGACGAGCTCGCGGCCAACTATGAAGAGTACCGGCGGGAAGACATCACCTTGCGCCTGGCGAGCGACAGGAACAGCCGCTCAGCCGATCTCGGCGAAGAGATCGCCAATGCCGGGAAAGCACCCACGTTGTCAAAAATACTCGACGGACTGCAGAAATACGCAGACAACGACTTCAAAGCGAGCAAGGAAATACTCGAGGAAGGACTGGACGCTCGCAGCAAATATTTGACTGATCTCGAAAGTTTGGAAGTTGAACTGCAAAAAATAAAGTTGCTGAAGGAGTCGTTAAACGAGCTATCGAAAGGGAAGAAAGACTTCCAGCAGTTTCAGGAAGCAACGGATTTTCTGCTCAAGACCGATGCCGAAATAAACAAACTCTTGTGCATTGATCTAAAGAAAGAGAAGGACGCTTTGACCAAAGATCAGGCGGCGGCGACTGATGCTGAAGTAAAAGAAAAGCTCGGTCTCAAAATCAAGCGCGTCGACGCCCGGATGGCCACTAAAAAATGTGCGCCATAGAAAACATAAAGTAAGGAGACTTCCGATGCCAGTAGAATTTAGCAAGGCCGCGATCATTGCCAAAAACAAAACCGCGATAGAAGCATGTGACGCTTCCAGCAAACGACTTGGAAATATAGTCGGACTGCCAGTTACAAAGGAAGCGCAAAGGTTGGCCCAACTTAGTCGCGCTGATAACGAGAAAAAACAGTTGCGAGCTGTCAACACACATTTGAATACCGCCGGGACAACCGTTAAGCCGATGGCTGATAAAACCGCCGAAGAGTTGAACGCCCTGGGCAACAAGCTCGATCAACAAATCGAAAACGATGCGATTACAAACGCTACGATTAGCTTCATAACCTCCGTATTAGACGACGTCAGCCGAATACGGACCATTACGGATGCGCACAAGGCATAAGTCAGAAATCATTGTTGGATTGTGTCAGTACGGGGATCTGGCCCAGGTGCAATCCCGACTTCGAGAGACAAAAATGAAAAACTTCAGCGTATCAATCGCGATCTTCTTTGCGTGTATCTGCTCTGCGTCTACTGTCTTCGCACAAGCGACGGTGCATCGTGCTTTCAGAGCACTCTCCGAGAAGGAGGTGCGAAGCGAATTCGGGAAGTTTGAAGAATTGGGCAAGAAGTGCGCGCAGGTCGAAGCGAAAGGTCAGAAGTGTGCTCCGGTCACCTTCTCACCGGAGCAACCACTAAACATTCCTCTCCACACAACGCGAGGAGATGAGTTCCTTACTTTCAGGGCGAGTATCCTTGCGCCTCGTTCGCAAGTGAGATCGCTGGGCTATGGATTCGGAAAAGTAGCCCGCAGTCGCACTCCAGCCGATCGAAAAGACATACTCGATCGATTGATCTCAAGAATGCAGGATGCGCCTAACACGATCGCCGTCGTTTTGAAGCTGGTAGCGCGGAGCGACTGGAGCACATCCCTTCCCCCGCTCAGCTTTGGTTTGTTGAACGAGAATCAGGGCAAAGTCTGGTCTTCCTCCAAACCGAATTTAGAGTGCGCGCCGATGGACCTTCTTTGCCAAGCCGGTCTGAGCGATACAGGTGAATCGGTGACGTTTCCTCTTTTCACCTCACCGAACAACGTACCTTTTCTTAACGACACCATGAACCGTGTGACCATGATCGTCACGGTCGATGGCAAGGAAGAGCCAATTGTTTTCGATCTAAATGGCCTGCTGTGATCTAAGGACAGCCACCCAGGTTGCCTGTTGCCAGTTGATAACCACCGGGTGATTATTCTCTTCATGGTGCACTCCTGCGATCAAAAGGGTTACCAATTAGCAAAAGGGGGCGGACACGAGTTCCGCCCCCTTTACAACTCCAGCGAAATAACTTACTTGCGCTTGCGTGAGGATGCACGCAAACGTCGGACTTCCTGTTTCAGTTTTTCGATTTCGTTTTGCTGCTCCTTGATCGCATTGAGCATGGTCCAGATGATTGGATCGTTGTTAACCATCAGGTAACCGTTACCATTCGACGTAACGGCTTCCGGGATTACCTGTTGCACTGCCTGTGCGGAGAAGCCAATGTGTTCGCCTGGCGAGTTAATGCCCAAAGCGTTGTCTGGCTTGTATTCGTAACGCAGTGGCTGCAATCGCATCACCGCTTTGAGTCCACTGTTATAAGATCCACGAATTCTCTTCAAACGTTCATCCGAAAAGACGGCCCACGTTCCACCACCAGGCTTGCTGGCGCTGCCGTTGACCGAAAGAAGCTCTGTCGGCGCATTGGTTCCAATGCCGACGTTGCCACCAGTGGGATTGAGCAGTAAAGAAAACTTAGTTGCGAGGTTCGAGCTGTCATAGACTTGCATCCAGCCCGCTCCTCCACCAAAACCAAAATCGATTACGCCCGTGCCGCCGTTCTGGCTGAAACGCGTAATGCCTGTTGGTGTGGTTCCTGACGAAGCCGGCAAGCCAGTATCTCCAAAAACTTCCAGTTGCAGCTTTGGCGAGGCCGTTGCCAGACCAACGTCGCCGGTTGCTGAGATGTCGATCGAGCTCGTCGGTGCGCCGGGCCGAATACGGAAGGGCAGCCTCGAGCCGCTCGTAACATCACGCACAAAAAAGTTGGCTTCGTTGCCGGCGATGTCCCATGTTTGCGCGGTAAAGCCGCCGGTATTATTTTGTTCGAGTCGCATCGCGGGCGTGTCGGTGGTGTTGACATGTATATCGAGGACGGGCGTTGCCGTGCCGAGACCGATGTTGCCACTGCTACTCACGCGCAGTGAATTCGCGGGAGCACCGGCATCTACTTCGAACACGATCGTTCCTGTCTCAGAGTTTCCGGTTGTACCCTGATCGACAAACGCGAGGAAGTTGCCGCCGCCACTCGCTGAGCTGTTGGCGCGAATCTGCCAGTTGTTCGACGCGAAACCTGCGGAACTGCTGGTGTCGTCAAACTGAATGCGGTCGTTGTTCTCTTTGACTCGGATCGTATCGAAACCAAAACTCTCACCATCGACGCAATCGAGTCCCACGCAGGCACTGCCTTGTACGATGAGATCGTCTGCAATCACAAAATCAAAGAACGGGTTGACCACCGCATGATTGCGTTTTAGACCATTCATCGCGATCCCGCCAGTCGGGCGGAAAGTGGTAGCGCGGAAAGGTCGAGCCGGCGTAGTAACCTGGGCCAATCTCTTTGACGTTGGCTCTTCCATGCTTCCCGGAAGGACCACTGATCCATTGAGAATCGAGAAGCTTCCCGATTCGACGACGGGGGCCGGAAGCTCTCCACGTTTGCGCAGGTCGCGCCCAACTTCAGCATCATTGCCCTTGGTGCGCGCTTTGGACAGCGTGTCTTTGGTTGCCGCCGAGATGACGGGGACGACGCGCAGCTCGTAGGCGTATTGGCCGTCGGGTAACCTTTCACCTTTATCATCAACAAGCTTGAATTCGACTGAGCCGCTGCGGGACTCTTTGCGGAAGACCTGTTCGTCGGGCGCCGAGACAGTTACGATCAGTCCGGCGTTTGCAGTGGTCACATCCCACCTGACGCTCGAGGCGCCGGCAGACATGTTAGCGACTTTGTTTTGGCCCAGCGCGGTTGCGTGGAAGCAAGCGGCTATTAGAGCAATGCATAGCGCGGCGAAAAGGTATTTCGGATTTTTCATGGGGTCTCCTTTTAAACAGGCCTGGGTGCCTTGGTCTGTAAAAGTTAAATAAGTCCTGGCTGCTGAAGGGAGGATTCAGAAGAGGCTTACACGAGCGAGGCGAAATCTAGGACGCTTTGATATACCAACGTGCTGTTCGACTGTCAAGAACTTTTGAAAAGTACTCGCGAGTGCGACTTATGGTGGGCCAAATTTCTGTCGGTCTTCTTTCGGGTAGATGCCTGGATTAAACTCACGCGAGCAACTCCCACACACTTGAGAATCGGAGAAGCAGACGCGCAGGCACTCAGGACACTTCAAAAGACTCGTCCGCGACTCTTCTTTCCGCGACTATCTTGACCTTTTTGAGTTCCGTTTTTTCAATGCCAAAAAATCTTGCCATATCGGTGATTTGATTCGGACTTACGAAGTCCGTGGGCTTCGCGCAGAATTTCTCTATACCGGGAGCAAACCCGCGGCACTTCATTGTTTTCGGGATGTTCAAGCCAATGCGGCAGGTGCCTTCCGGAGAGCGAAGCAGGCAGAAATCGCAAATGATCATTTCACTTCCCTTCTGTTGCGCTGCAAATCCACCGTTTAAGAATGAGCCTGCATCATTCGCCGTATGCGATCCGCGAACAGCACATCCATCTTCTGTGGTTCTATGATCGCGGTTACCTCACCTTCACCAAACAGTGGGTGCATCAACGTTTGTCCTTTGCGATACGCTCGCGTGGGATCATATGGCGCGCCGACTTTATTAGACGCACGCCGTGTTGTTCCGGCGCGATACACGACACGTGACGCACACATTGGACACTCGACGCGCGTGATCTTTCCTATTTTGCTCAGTGAAACCACGATGTGACCCCGCTCCTCGTTACAAGTGATGCACATTTGGTCGACGCGATCTCCAATTTTAAAAACTGACTTCTCTTCCATAATTTCTCCTGAATCGATAGTGGGTGAACAAATCTCTCTCTTAGATAAACACGGACTGCGGCTCGACGTAAAGCTGGCGAGTTCGTAGGTCTGAGAATTAATGGATGCCTTATCGCTCACGGAACATTGTAACAGTGTCACGCGGAGGCGTCTGTGCGCTAAACCGCTTATAGGCAAAGTCGCTTTAACTCTTCGCACCTTATATATGTGTGTTGGCGCACGGACGGTAAGAGTTCCCAGTTGTATCTATGCTCGCAGCGCACGTTACATGATGATGGATCGAGCACTGCGAAAGAGGTTCCCGGGAGACGTTTGAAATGGACAATGAGATTGGTATAAACCCGATCATACTGGTAGTCGAGGAGGTCCAGGAGACGCGCGACGGCATTGAAAAACTGCTGAAAGTCGACGGATATCGCGTGGTGTTAGCCCGAGATGAATCAGAGGGAATAGAAAGCGCCAGGCGACAACGTCCTGATCTGATTCTCGTGAGCCGGTCAGGGTTACCAGGCGAGGTCTTTGGTTCCGGACGTCGTTTCCGCGAAAGTGCCGCGGCAGGAGACGATGTGCCGGTTGTTATTTTCTGCTTTGACGAGATCCCCGACGGGGCTGAGGTCGCTATTGGCAAAAATGTCCACATCGCCCAGCCTGACAATTTCAACCAGTTGCGAGGTCTTCTCTCAAGTCTGCTGCGAAGGATTCCGACGGACGCTTGAGTGACATCGCGACAGAAAGAAAAATTATGACCGCTGAAACCAACAGGAAAACTTTTAACTTCAGATTCATAGATGCCCCATCAAAGGTTGTAGTGGAGCTAACGAATGCAAGCGAGAAGACGCTCAAAAGCATCGAGGTTTTGACTATCTTTCTGAAGGACAACGAAACCCCCGGCGGTGGTCCTTCACAAGCTCATATTCGCTTCGACGGCGTAAAGTCTATGCAACCAGGAGAGAAGACGGTTTTATCTCATCGAACCTGGATTAATGGAAAACCGGCTGACGCTGATCACGATCAGATGGAACGACTCAAACTTTTAGCGGGCCAAGCCAACCCTTATGCACTGGAGATTTCGTGGGAGGATGCTGAGGGCAAGATGCGTTTTCAACGAATACCGGTCGGCAACTAACCAGAGACGAGGGCGGCTTATCCCAGTAAGCGGTCGAACTCGTTTTTCACTACCCGGTAACACTCACAGACGGTCTCTTCCATTCTCTGACGATCGAGGATCGTGATATGACCGCGGACGTAACTGATAGCCCCCGCATCCTGCAGCCTTCCCGCAGCCACCGTCACGCCTTCGCGGCGCACACCCAACATTCCCGCAATTAGTTCCTGCGTCATGATCAACTCGTCAGTATTCAGCCGGTCGTGGCTCAACAAAAGCCACCGGCAAAGTTGCTGTTCCACCGAGTGCAGCCGGTTGCAAACGGCGGTCTGCGAGATCTGAGTGATCAGTGCTTGCGTATATCGCAGCAGCAGGTATTGAAACTTAGCGCCCTTCGCGAACTCATCCTGAAGTACTTTGGCCTTCATCTTCACAGCTCCGCCGGCGCTCTGTACTACAGCACGATTCGGCATGGTGCCTCCTCCCATGAAGAGGGCGATTCCAACCACACCATCATTACCCGTCAATCCCATTTCGGCACTTGAGCCGTTTTCCATGGTGTAAAGCAACGAGACTATTGCTGTGGTTGGGAAGTAGACGTAATCCAATCGTCCGCCGAATTCGTAGACCACTTCACCAAGAGCAAAGGAGACATTGGCAAGCTGTGGCAGAAGGCGTTGATATTCATCATTGGGAAGCGAGGCAAGAAGTTGATTCTCGCTGGGAGTGGCAGGTACAGAAACAGGCATGACTAAATCAGGAGCAATGCTAACTACTTCGCGGAAAGGATAGCACGTATGTGATATAGCAAACAGACGGTTCAGTTCGCACTGCCGCAGTTCGAGTAAGGCATCGATACTCCGCAATTGCTTCGCACGTTAGATCTTAACTCGGATGGGAACGGACGCGACGCGATTTAAACGAACACGTTTGATGCCGTGGGCCAATCCGATAAATTGCAAGGTTCGAATACCCAACCAGTTCAAATCGAACTCGTACCAACGCAGACCGTGGCGCGCCGAGGTGGGATGAGCGTGATGGTTGTTATGCCAGCCTTCACCGAATGTCAGCAGCGCTACCCACCAGCTATTTCGCGAGTCGTCACCGGTTT
>JADMIO012752910.1_pt1 | contig 24800 bp, 25 predicted proteins | sample 8958161 | NCBI WGS metagenome assembly JADMIO01 (sample SAMN16585339, study PRJNA669376) | soil metagenome | isolation source: Crop rotation soil | place: USA: Cullars Rotation, Alabama | collected 2011
CTTTCCCGGGCGGCGGCGCGCCGGCGCCGCCTTCCGCGTCGAGCTCGCAGAAGCGGGCCCACTGCCGCTCGAAGGGCGCGGCCGCGCCACCGTCGCTCAGCCAGCGGGACCAGCGGTCGTCGCGTGACCACGCTTGCGAGCCCTTGCGCGCCCGGTCGCTCACGCCGCCTCCAGGAACGACTTGAGGTCGGCTTCGTCGACGGCGGGCTCGCCCGGGCTGACGTTGCCGACGCGTCCCTCGAGGATCCAGTCGGCGAGGCGGTTCACCTCGCCGAAGAGGTGATCGAAGGAGTCCACGACGAAGAGCAGCGGCTGATAGTGGTCGATCTCGAAGCACTGGTTCACGACCCACTCGAGCTGCAGCGGATAGCGCTGCACGCGCGGCGATTCGATCGCGTGCTCGATCTCGCCGTTCGAGCTCAGCAGCCCGCTGCCGTAGACGGCGATGCCGCCGGGCCGCCGGTCGTCGCGCATCAGGCCGAACTCGATCGTGAACCAGAAGAACCGCGCCATCGCCTTCACCATGCTCTCGACCGTGTGCAGGCGCTCGTGCTCGTCCTCGATCGAGCGGGCTTTGCGCGCGGCCGCCTGCGCGACCTCGCCGAAGCGCACGAGCACGTCCGCGAAGCGGGCGTCGGTGTGCATCGGCACGTGGCCGGCCAGGTCGTGGAAGATGTCCGGCTCGGGCAGGTAGTCGAGGTGGCCCGCGTCGCGGATCGTGATCGTGGTGGGGAATTCCCGCTGCCGCAGACAGTCGAAGAACAGGTACGCCGGCACGTAGCCGCTCACGGGCTTCGCCTGGAAGCCGGAGAGCGGCTCGAGGAATCGGTTGATGTCCTCGAGGTGCGGGATCCGCTTCGGGTCGAGCGCGAGCAGGTCGAGCCCCTCGAGGAAGCGCGCGTTCGCGTACTTCCGCCACTTGGGCTCGATGCGGTCGTAGAGCCGGCGCCAGGTCTCCTGGTTCTCGTCGCTGTACTGCTCGTACGGCTGACGGATGAAGAGCTCGCCGCGCTCGCGCGCCCGTTCGATGAAGGGCGCGCGGGTGGTCGTGAGGTCGGCAGTGCGGATCATGCCCGCCTCGCCGGAAGAATCGTTCCGCGGCATTCGCCGAGACCGATGCGCGCGAAGCCGGGCTTCTGGCAACCGCCGCGCAGGACGATCTCGTCGCCGTCCTCCAGGAAGCGGCGCGCCTCGCCGGTCGGCAGCTGCACGGGCTCGGCGCCGCGCCGGGTCAGCTCGAGCAGACAGCCGCGCGAATCCGCCGTCGTCCCGGACACGGTGCCGCTCCCGAGCAGGTCGCCGGGGCGCAGGTTACAGCCGTTGCTCGCGTGGTGCGTGAGCATCTGCGCGGCGGTCCAGTACATCTGACGGAAGCTCACGCGGCTGAGGCGAATGGGCTCGAGCCCCTGCTGGCGCATGCGTGGCGTGAGCAGGAACGCCTCGAGCGTCAGGTCGAAGCCCCCGCACTCCCGGTCCGCGTCCGACGTCAGGTACGGCAGCGGCCGGGGATCGTCGGTCGCGCGCGGGTACCCTGGCGCGCGGAACGGCGCGAGCGCCTCCAGCGTGACAACCCAGGGCGACACCGTGGTCGCGAAGTCCTTGGCCAGGAACGGCCCGAGCGGTCGGTACTCCCAGGTCTGGACGTCCCGCGCGGACCAGTCGTTCAGCAGGCCGAGCCCGAACAGGTGCTCCTCGGCCCGGGCGATGGGGATCGGCTCGCCGAGCGCGTTGCCGCCGCCGACCCACATCGCGACCTCGAGCTCGTAGTCGAGCGCGCGGCTCGGCCCGAAGCTCGGCGCGTCTGCATCGTCGAGCTTCGTCTGGCCGAGCGGTCGACGGACCGGCGTGCCGCTCACCACGACCGAGGACGCGCGTCCGTGGTAGGCGATCGGGACGTGCTTGTAGTTCGGCATGAGCGGCTCGTCAGGCCGGAGCATCCGGCCGACGTTGAGCGCGTGCTCGATGCCCGCGTAGAAGTCGGTGTAATCGGGCACGCTCGTGGGGACGAGCAGCGCGACCTCGGACATCGGGACGAGCGGCACGCCGTCGCGCAGCTTCGCGTCTACGCGCAGCAGCTCGCTCAGCCGCTGTCGCAGAGCGCGGCGCAGCGAGGGACCCGAGCCCATCAGCGCGTCGAGCCTGCCGACGAACAGGCCGTCCCGCTCCAGGGCGCCATCGAGCAGTCCGGCTTCACTCGCTGCAGCTAGGTCGACGACCTGATCACCGATCGCCACGCCTACGCGTGGGCCGTCCCCTGCGTCGAACACACCGAACGGCAGGTTCTGGATCGGGAAGTCGGATCCCTCGGCGTTGGCCGACTCGACCCAGCTGCGGAGCGCGGGATCGTGGGTCCCGTCCATTGCGGTGAGTCCCGCTCGGTTCGCCATGCTCGCCGTCATCCGACCGCGCCGATTCCGCGCAGCTCGCGGACGGGATCCTCGCACGAGCAGGTGCCGAACGAATGCAGCAGCCGCGTGCGGGCGCGACGGATCTCGTCGGGCCCCGCGCCGCGGTCGCGCCACCGCACGGAATCGTCGGCGAGGTCGAACGCGTCCCACGAGCGCTCCTCGAGAACGGTGCCCAGCTCCGACTCGTCGATGCGCCGCGCATCGAACAGCACCGCGCCCACGAACAGATTCACGAAGCCGTGCATGGTCGCGCAGGGTCCCCCTGCGCCGTCCATCGAGTGCTCGCCGCGGAGCGCGTGGTGGAGCCCGGCGGTCGCCTTGAAAGCGACGCTCGCGTCCGAGCAGGCGCACACGAAGCGCGCCACCGCCGCGGCGGACGGGAAGGCGGTCGCGGCGGTGCCGCCGGTGCGGATCTTGGCGCAGGCGCCGGCCGCGGCCACGGCCCCCACCATCGCGTCGAGGTCGCGTGCCCCGGCGTCGATCTCCAGGTAGAGCGTGCGCCCCCCGGCGTCGTGGTAGGCACCCGCGACGTCCTGGATCTCGGTGACGCTCTCCACCTTTTGCTCGATCGAGCGCACCGACAGCGACGGTCCGCCGCCGCCGTGCCGCGCCTCGGCGTCCGCGATGCGCTGCGTATCCTCGCGCGGGTCACCGGCGCCGATCACGCTCACGTCCCAGACGCCCTCCGGGTCGCGCAGCAGCGGCGCGTCGGCCGCGCGCGACAGCTCGGCCAGGCGCGCGACGGGGACGACGAACCGTCCGAGCAGGCTGCGGTTCTCACTGCGGCTGTACGCGGCCCAGCTCCGCACCGCCTCGGCCATGCCGAGGCTCGCGGGTGGGAAGAGCCCGGCATAGTCGAGCGCGCCCTCGAGGAGGATCATCGACCCGGCAGCCAGCTCCACACGTATTCCTCGTCCTCGAGCGCCCGCGCCTGCTTCGTCATGCGCAGCGGCCGGAACGTGTCCACCATCACGGCGAGCTCCTTCGTCTCCTCCTTGCCGATGGAGCCCTCGTACGTCCCGGGGTGCGGGCCGTGCGGGATGCCGTTCGGATGGATCGTGAACGCGGCGCGCTCGACGCCCTTCCTCGACATGAAGTCGCCCTCGACGTAGTAGAGCACCTCGTCGGAGTCGACGTTCGAGTGGTTGTACGGTGCGGGAATCGCGAGCGGGTGGTAGTCGAACTTCCGCGGCACGAACGAGCAGAGCACGAAGCCCGGACCGTCGAACGTCTGGTGCACCGGCGGCGGCTGGTGCACGCGGCCCGTGATCGGCTCGAAGTCGCGGATGTTGAACGCGAATGGCCACAGGTGCCCGTCCCAGCCGACCACGTCGAGCGGGTGATGGCCGTACACGAAGCGCGTGATCGCGTCGCGCGCCTTCACGCGCACCTCGAACTCGCCCTGCTCGTCGTGCGTCACCAGCTCGCGCGGCGGACGGAGGTCGCGCTCGCAGTACGGCGAGTTCTCCAGGAACTGGCCGTAGTTGTTGATGTAGCGCTTGGGCGGCGCGACGTGCCCGTGCGATTCGACGACGAGCATCCGCTGCGGCACGCCCGACTTCGGCAGGATGCGCCACATCACGCCGGTCGGGATCACCAGGTAGTCGCCGGGCTCGTAGTCCAGCACGCCGAACTGGCTCTCGAGCGTTCCCGTGCCCTCGTGCACGAAGATCACGTCGTCGCCGTGCGCGAACCGGTACCAGTAGTCCATCGGCCGATCCGGCCGGACGATCGACAGCACCACGTCCGAGTTGCCCATGAGGGGGACGCGCCCCTCCACGGCGTCGCCGCCCGCCGGCGCGTTCAGCGACTTGAGCAGCCGGTGTCGCAGCGGCCCGGGGCCCTCGTACTCGAGGCACACCTGACCGAGCATCTCCGAGCGCTTCACCTGCGTGGGCGGCCGCACGTGGTAGAGCAGCGATTCGATTCCGGAGAAGCCGTGCACACCCATCACTTCCTCGTGATAGAGCGAGCCGTCCGGCTGGCGGAACTGCGTGTGCCGCTTGTGCGGGATCGAGCCCATCCGGTGGTAGTAGGCCATCGCCGCCTCGCGCCTAGAGGTTGCCCCGCGCTTCCTGCTCTCTCTCGATCGCCTCGAACAGCGACTTGAAGTTGCCCACGCCGAAGCCGCGCGAGCCGTGGCGCTCGATCAGCTCGTAGAAGACGGTCGGCCGATCCTGCACGGGCTTGGAGAAGATCTGCAGGAGGTAGCCCTCCTCGTCGCGGTCCACGAGGATGCCGAGCTCGGCGAGCTTGTCGACGGGCTCGTCGATCTTGCCGACGCGGCCCTCGAGCTCTTCGTAGTAGGTGTTCGGCACGCGCAGGAATTCGACGCCGCGATCGCGCAGTGCCTCGACCGCCGCGATGATGTCGCCGGTCGCGCACGCGATGTGCTGCACGCCGGGAGTGCCGTTGTACTCGAGGTATTCCTCGATCTGCGACTTCTTGCGCCCGTGCGCCGGCTCGTTGATCGGGAACTTCACCTTGCCGGTGCCGTCCTGCATGACCTTGGACATGAGCGCCGAGTACTCGGTCGCGATCGCCTGGTCGTCGAAGTGCTGGAGCTGCGAGAACCCCATCGTCTTCGCGAAGAACGCCACCCACTCGTTCATCGCGCCGAGCTCGACGTTGCCGACGATGTGGTCGATGTGCGAAAGCCCGATCCCCTTGTGCCGCTTGCCGTCGGGTGAGCCGTGGTGCTCGACGAAGCCGGGCGCGAACACCCCGTCGTAGTCCGAGCGGTCGACCAGCTTGATGATCGTGTCGCCGTAGCACTTGATCGCGCTGTAGCGCAGCGCGCCGTGCTCGTCCTCCGCGACCGACGGCTCGATCGCGGGCTCGGCCCCGCGCTCGGTCGCCTCCCGGAAGGCTCGGTCGGCGTCCGGAACGGACAGCGCGATCACGCCGACACAGTCGCCGTGCACGTGCGCCTGACGCGCGATCTCGTGGTCGGGCGTGAGCGCGGTCGAGAGCACGAGCCGGATCTTGCCCTGCTCCAGCACGTACGACGCGCGGTCGCGCGAGCCGGTCTCGAGCCCCGCGTACGCGCGCCGCAGGAAGCCCATCCCGTTCTCGTAGAAGTGCGCGGCCTGCTTCGCGTTGCCGACGTACAGCTCCAGATGGTCGATGCCGAGGATGGGAAAGAAGTCCTCGGTCGACTTCTGCTGGGCGCGGCTGCGGCGAGCCGGCGCTTCGGTGCTCTTCATGACTCGTTCTCCTGCAGGAGGCGGCCGATTCCGGCCACGCCTTCGTCGATGCGATCGGGTGGGACGTTCGAGAAGCTGAGGCGCATGCTGCGGCGGCCGGTCTCGGGGTCGACGGCGAACGCGCGGCCCGGCACGAACGCGACGTGCTCCTCCCGGACCGCGCGGTCGAGCAGCGCCATCGTGTCGACGCCGTCCTCGAGCTCGACCCAGGTGAAGAAGCCGCCGCTCGGGCGGGTGCGGCGCGCGGCGGCCGGGAGCTCGCGGGCGAGCGCCGCGTCCATGCGGTCGCGGCGCTCGCGGTATTCGCGCTTCAGCAGCTCGACGTGTCCCGGGAGGTGGCCCGCCTCGAGGTAGGCGGCGACCGCCCGCGAGATCAGCGCCGAGCTCTCGAGGTCGTTCGCTTCCTTGAGGATCGAGAGCGGCGCGAGCAGCGTCGTGGGGACCACGAGCCAGCCGAGTCGCAGCCCCGGCGCGATGATCTTCGAGAACGAGCCCACGTACAGGACCCATTCGTCGTCGATCGCGCGCAGCGGCGGCACCGGATCGCCGTCGTACGCGAGGAGCCCGTACGGGTCGTCCTCGACGATCGGCACGCGGTGCTTCCGCGCGAGCTCGACCAGCCGCGGCCTGGATTCCGCCGCGACGCTCACGCCGAGCGGGTTGTGGCCGTCCGGTATCACGTAGAGGAAGGCGGGCCGTGGACCGCGCGCGAGCCGCCACGCCACCGCGTCCACGTCGATGCCGCCCTTCAGATCGGTCGGCACGGTCAGGTGCACGGGGCACTGGGGCGCGACGGCCTGCGTGAGGCCCGTGTAGACGATCTCCTCGGTGAGCACGGGCGCGCCCGGGTCGAGCAGCAGCGAAGCCAGCAGGCTGAGCCCCTGCTGCGCGCCGCTCGTCAGGAAGACGCGCTCCGCGGTGCAGCCCACGCCGCGCATGGCCATGATCTGCACGATCTGCTCGCGGAGCGGCTGCCACATGGGGCCGTACTGGAGCGCGCGCTCGTCCTGGGCGAGCACCTGCGCCATCGCGGCGGAGAAGTGCGTGACCGGGAAGAGCCAGGGATCGGGCAGCCCACCGGCCAGCGAGAGGACGTCCGGCCGGGCGACGACGCCGATCAGCTCGCGCAGGAGCGAGCGCTGGAGCGTACCGATCCGTTCGGCGACCGGGAATTCGGAGTCGGTCGTCGGCGCGGACGGGGTGGGCCCCCGCCGTGCGGGTGCTCCGGAAGGGATCCTTGCCATCTGGGCTGCACTTGGCCTGGATTCTGGGCCGGCATCGTGTTGCGCGGACGTGACTTGGGCGATCGTCCGCCGCATTCACGATCTGAACCTGCAACACGGGTGCCCGCGCCCTCTTCCCTGATACCCTGCCGCTGGCGCGGCGGTCGGTCCGCATGGGATACTGCCCGGATCGCCCGACCGTCCCTACCCGATTCGAGGTCCGAAAACGATGAGCGCCTACGGAGCCGCCCAGCTCGCGGCCGCTTTCCGCACCGTCCGCAAGAACACCATCCAGGTCGCCAACGACATCCCCGAGGCGAAGTACGACTACGTGGCCGCGCCCGGCGTGAAGTCCGTCGGCGCGCTGCTCAAGCACCTCGCCGTCGCCCCGGGCCTGTACGAGGACATGCATCGGGTGAAGCGCGTCACCACCCTGCAGGGCTACGACTTCGGCGCGATGATGGCCAAGAACGCGGCGGAGGAGGCGAAGCCGCGCTCGAAGGCCGAGATCATCTCGTGGCTGGAGAGTGAAGGGGAAAGGTTCGCGAAGTGGCTCGAGACGCTCTCGGACGACTTCCTCGCCGAGACGTTCACCGATCCGAGCGGACAGAACTCGCGCTCGCGGCTCGAGAGCCTGCTTTCCCCGAAGGAGCACGAGATGCACCACCGCGGCCAGCTCATGCTGATCGAGCGCCTGATCGGCATCACGCCGCATCTCACCCGGCAGATGCAGGAGCGCATGGCGGCCCGTGCGGCTCAGCAGCCGGCGGCGCGCGCGTAGTCACCGCACCCGCCGAGCTGACGGAAGCCCCGCCCGGCCTCGAGCCGAGCGGGGCTTCTCGTTTCAGGCCTGGATGACCGCGCCCGTCTTCGTGCCGGCCACGGATTCCACGTAGGCGCGCGCGACCTGCGCGGCGGGCATCCCGGGCTTGGGGTCCATGCCGAGCTTCTCCAGCGTCTCCCGCACCCACGGCGGGCTGACCACGTTCACGCGGATGCTGCGCGGCGCCTCGAACGCGGCGCCCACGACGAAGCCTTCCAGCGCAGCGTTCACCATGCTGACCGCCGCGCCTCCCTTCATCGCGGTGTGCGCCAGGACGCCTCCGGTCACGGTGATCGAGCCGTGGTCCGCCACGTGCGCGAAGCCGAGCCGGATCACGTTGACCTGTCCCATGAGCTTGTCGTGCAGGGAGAGCTCGAAGTCCTCGTCGCCGAGCTGATCGAGCGGCTTGAACGCCGCGTTGCCGGCGGCGCTGATCACGGCATCCATGCGGCCGGCGCGCTGGTACATGCGCTCGATCGAGCCGCGGTCGCGAAGGTCGACCGTGATGTCGGTGTGGCGGTGGCTGACCGATACGACTTCGTGGCCCTGCAGCGCGCGCACCACTTCGCGCCCGATGGTTCCGGTCGCGCCGATGACGAGAATTCTCATTCGCACGTCTCCTCTGCGTCGTATCGTTGGATGGGCGCGAGATCACCCGCGAGCGCGAAGCGGGTTCCGGAAACGAAAAGGGCGGCGCCCTGCGGCGCCGCCCTTTGCCTTCCGAAAAACTCCGCGACGAAGCGCGTTAGTCCTCGTCGTCGGTGAACGTGGTCGTCACGATCGTCGGCGGATACAGCAGCGACGCCAGTGACGGAGCCTGCATCCTCACCTTCTGGTCACCCGCCGGCGGAATGACGAGCGAGAAGTACGGCCCGCCGTCGCTGAGCTCCGCACGACCCTTCAGCGCGATCTGACCTTCAGGGATCGCGAACACGTCGAGGTCGCCCTGCTCCCGGCCGACCCAACCCGGAATCGTCATCATCGCCGACTGGAACGGAGCGATCGTGCCGAGCTTCTTGTCCACCGGCGACATGTTCAGGTAGACCTCGACCGGCACGTCGCGGTTGTTCTGGACCAGCAGCTCGTCGTTGTGCATGCGATGCGCGCTCTGCGCAGCGAGAGGAGCCGTTGCACCAAGGAACAAGGCCAGAGCGGCCGTCGTGAGCTTCGATTGCGTCTTCATGATCTTTCCTCCCTCACGGGTTCTGCCGTCGCGCCCGGTCTTTCGAGCGTGTTGGCGCCGGGTGGGTCGATCTCCGTGGCACCCGGTCGAAGCGCGTCGTTTTTCGTCGCGTCTTCGCCCTCGATGAGGTGCGCGGATCGTGCCGCGGAAAGAAGAATTCGTGATTTTTCGTGACCTGTTCGTAACCTCTGTCGGCCCTTCCAAATCCGCGGAAATCCGCGACTTTCAGGTGCTTCAATTTTGCGGCCGGCGCCGAGCCGACCGTCTACATATAGAGGAGGTTCTCCAATGAGCTCGACCCTGGTCCGCCCCGCGGGGCGGCAGCGCAATACATGGGGGGTGACGCTGGTTCTTCTCCTCCCGGTTCTGATCCTGATCGGCCTGGCCGCCAGCGCGGCGACCACGATCAAGCCCTGACCGAAAGCGCGACTGGACGAAAGAGCCCCCACGGCACGGCGCCGTGAGGGGCTTCGTCGTTTCGGGGGACGCGCTGACGTTTCTGTAAGGTGATGGGGCGCTGCAAGATCGGGCGCCGTCCGGTTAGCTTTCAGCTTGAACGAGGGGCCCCGCCGACCAACCGGCCGACGGGGCCTCCGTGTGTCGATTCGCTCGGAATCCAGGAGGTCGGTGTGAGAGGAGCACGGGTGGTGGTTTGGGCGGCGGTCGGCGCGATCGCGCTGGCGTCCGCCGGGAGTCTCTCGGCGCAGCGGGCGGGCGGGCCTCCTCCGGGCGCGGCGCCCGGTGCCCGCCCACAATCGCCGCCCTGGACGGCGACCGCGATGCGGTTGAGGGTCGCGGACGGCTCGACCGCGCAGTATCGCGTGCGCGAGCAGCTCGCCGGCATCCCGTTTCCGAGCGACGCGATGGGCAAGGCGGCGGGCGTCTCCGGCGCGATCGAGTTCGCGGCCGACGGCTCGATCGTCAGCTCCCGCTCGAAGCTGATCGTCGACCTCCGCACGCTGACCAGCGATCAGGAGATGCGCGACGGCTTCATCAAGGGGCCGCAGGTCCTGAACACCGCCGACTACCCGCTCGTCGAGTTCGTGCCGAAGCGTGTGGTGGGTCTGTCGTGGCCGTTCCCGTCGGGCGGCGCCGCCCAGGCCGGCTTCCAGCTCGTCGGTGACATGACCGCCCACGGCGTCACCAAAGAGGTGACCTGGAACGTGATCGGGACCTTCGGTGGCGGCCACATCTCCGGACGGGCGGACACGGAGTTCACGTTCGACACGTTCGGCATCCCGAAGCCGAAGCTCGCGCGTCTGCTGAGCGTCGACGACGCGATCAAGCTCGAGATCGAGCTGCGGTTGGACCCGGAGGCGGCGCCGGCGACGGCCACGAAGTAAGCCGTCGGGTCTCATCCGAAGGAAGCCTCCGGCCCGCCATGGCCGGGGGCTTCTTTTCATTCCGCGTCTCGAGCGCGGAACGCCGCTCCTCAGGGCGGCATAGTACCGAAATCCCGTAATGCGGATCCCGCGGCCGGCCTCCTGGCCGGCCGCGTGCACCTTGGAGAGATCGTGAGACGTCGACTGTGCAAATCGAAGATCCATCGCGCGACCGTCACGGACGCGAACCTCGCGTACGAAGGCTCGATCACGCTGGATCCCGTGCTGATGGAAGCGGCCGACCTGCTCCCCTACGAGCAGGTGCACGTGCTCGACGTGGACAACGGCGCTCGCTTCGAGACCTACGCGATCACGGGATCGCGCGGCTCGGGTGAGGTCGTGCTGAACGGCGCCGCCGCGCGGCTCGTGCAGCCCGGCGACACCGTGATCATCCTCAGCTACGCGGACTACGAGGAAGCCGAGCTCGCGGCGTTCGAGCCGAAGATGATCTTCGTGGACCGCCAGAACCGGATCCGGAGGCTGGAGCGGGGCGACGCCGCGTAGGGCCGCCCTCGCGTCTAGTCGGAGCGCATGGCGATCGACGGATCGATGCGCGTGGTGCGCTGCGCCGGCAGCCAGCTGGCGAGCAGCGCGGCGGCGGCGATCGCGGCGAGGCTCGAGCCGAGCGCGAGCGGATCGGCCGGCGAGACGTCGTAGAGCAGCGAGCGCAGGAGCCGTCCGAGCGCGAGCGAGATCGCCAGCCCGGCCGCGAGCCCAAGGGCCACCGATCGCATCGTTCCGCCTACCACCAGCGTCAGCACGCGTGCGCCGCCGGCGCCGAGCGCCAGCCGGATGCCGAGCTCGCGCCGGCGCCGGGCGACCCGATACGAGACCACGCCATAGATCCCGACCAGCGCGAGAGCGAGCGCGGCCGCCGCGAACGCCCCGAGCACGACCAGGACGAAGCGCCGTTCTCCGAGCGAAGCCGCGACTCCCGCGCTGAGCGGCACGATCTCGACGGGCAGATCGGCGTCGATGCGGGCGGCCGCGCTCCGGTACGCAGCGATGGCCTCGGCGGCCCGCCCGGGCTGCGGCTCGATCGCGAGGAACGCTCCCCAGTGGGGGCGGAACGGCCGCTGCAGGGGGCTGAAGTAGATCGTGGGATAGGCGGCCCGCGTCAGGCTCTCGAAACGCACGTCACCGACCACACCGATCACCGTCGCGGGACGGTCGTGCGTGTCGTCCATGCCGCCCCCGGACACCTGGTGGCCCAGCGGGCTCTCCCCCGGCCAGTAGCGCTCGGCGAACGAGCGGCTCACCAGCGCCACGTCGGGCGCGTCGGCGCGGTCGCGCTCGTCGAAGAGCCGGCCCGCCAGCAGCGGGATGTCGAGCGCGTCGAAGAAGCCCTGGCTCGCGACCACGTAGCCCGCGTCCGCGATCTTGCCGGGGTCGTCGTCGAGCCGGACGCGACCGTTCGGGAAGCCCTTCATCGGAACGGCGGTCGAGATCCCCGCCGCGTTGATCGAGCGGTCCGCCGTGACCGCGCGCGTCAGCTCGTCGTAGACGCTCGCGATGGCGACGGCGTCGCCGTGCTTGGCGGCGCTCGGCGAGACGGTCGCGATCAGGACTTCGCGCTCGTCGAAGCCGGCGTCCTGGGCGAGCACGCGTCGCAGGCTCTGGATCAGCAGGCTCGAGCCGCTGAGCAGGACGGTCGCGAGCGTCACCTCCACGCCGACCAGCGCGCTCCAGACCAGGCTGCCTCGGCCGCTCCGCGCGGCGCGCAGCACGTGAGCCGGTCCCTCGCGCGACAGGCGGAGCGCGGGCCAGAGAGCGAACAGCATCAACGTCGCGACCGCCAGCGCGGCGGTGAACGCCAGCACGAGCGGATCGAGCGAGACCTCGGCCAGGCGCGGCACCGCGGCGGGAGCGAGGTCGAGCAACGCCCGGCGCGCCAGCGCGGCGAGCCCTACGGCGCCGGCCGCTCCGCCGGCCGCGAGGACCAGGCTCTCGGTGAGCAGCTGGCGCACGAGCCGGCCGCGCCCCGCGCCCAGCGACGAGCGCACGGCCATCTCGGTCGCCCGGGTCTCGCCGCGGGCGAGCAGGGTGCTCGCGAGGTTGGTGCACGCCACCAGCAGCACGAGTCCCGCCGCGCCGAGCAGCAGCCACAGCGGCCGGCGGCTGTCGCCCACCAGATTCTCGAGCCAGGGTGTGACGGCCGTGCCCTTCGCGAGATAGTCGGGATCCTCGGTGGAGCCCTCGAGCCCCCGCGCGGTGATCGCATCGAGCTCCCGTCGTGCGGACCCCGGATCCACCGTCGGCCGGAGGCGGCCGAGCACGATCCAGTTGTGCGCGCTGCGCGACGGGTTGGGCGGCTCGACGCTCTCCGCCGCGACGAAGAGGTCGGCGTCCTGCGGAAGCGCGAAGTCCGCGGGCAGGACGCCGACGATGCGCGCGCGCACCTCACCGACCGTGAGCGGGCGGTCGAGCACGTCCGCCGCCCGTCCCAGCGCGCCCGTCCAGAAGCGATGGCTCACGATCGCGATCGGCGCCGCGCCGGGCCGATGGTCCTCGTGCTGCGAGAGCCGGCCGAGCGCCGGCCGCACGGGCAGGACGCGCCAGAAGTCTTCGGTGCCGGCGATCTCCGTGGCGCGCACCGGACGGTCGCCGCCGAGCACCGCGAACGAGCTCGTTTCATAGCCTGCGATCGCGTCGAAGCCGCGCGCCTGGGCGCGCCAGTCCTGCAGATCCGGCCCCGACGCCCGCATGGGCCGGCCGTGCGAATTGAGCTCGGCGACCGCGACGATCCGATCGGGCTGCTCGTACGGAAGCGGACGGAGGAGCACGGCGTGGACGACGCTGAAGATCGCCGCGTTGCACCCGATCCCCAGCGCGAGCGTCGTCACGGCGATCACGGCGAAGCCGGGCGTGCGCAGCAGGCTGCGGACGCCAACCCGCAGATCCTGAGCGACGGACTCCCACGCGTGCTCGCGCTCGCCGGAGCGCTGCGCCGCCTCCGCCTCGCGCTCGGCCGCGCGGGCGAAGCGCTCGAAGTCCCCGAGCCGGCGGCGCGCCTCTTCGACCGCCGCGTCCGGCTCCCAGCCCGCGTCCACCAGCTCCTGCGCGGCGAGCGCGACGTGCGCATCCAGCTCGCGGCGCACATCGTCGGAGATCCGGCGCGGCCGGCTCACCGCGATCCCCCGGAGCGGAGCACCCGGCCCATCGCCCGTACGTACGTCTCCCACCGCCCGACCTCGTCGGTGAGCCGGCGAGCGCCAGCCGCGGTGACCGAATAGAAGCGCGCCTCCCGCCCCGACTCGGTCACGTCCCAACGACCGCGGATCAGCCCCCGTTTCTCCAGGCGGCGAAGCGCGGGGTAGAGCGCGCCCTCCTCGACCTGGAGCTCGTCGTCGGTGGTGCGCGCGATCGAGCGCGAGATCGCGTAGCCGTGCAGCGGCCCCGCGCTCAGCGTCTTGAGGATGAGAACGTCGAGCGTGCCCTTGAGCAGATCCACCGTCGCCTCCCGGCCGGGGTCCGACCCTCTGGTGTCCTATCCCTAAGACTTCACAGGGTAGGTCGAAGGTTGGAGCCGGCCGGGAGGCTCGGTTTTCGACGGAGCGCTAGGCGGCGCGCCGGCCGCCGTGCACCCCCTCGGCGAACTCCTCGATCATCTTCTTGTTGAACGCCGGGATGTCGTCCGGCTTCCGGCTGGTGACCAGACCCTTGTCCACGACGACTTCCTGATCGACCCAGCTGGCGCCCGCGTTCTTCAGGTCGGTCTGCAGCGAAGGCCACGACGTCATCGTCCGGCCCTGCGTGCCGCCCGCTTCGATCAGCGTCCACGGGCCGTGGCAGATCGCCGCGATCGGCTTGCCGCTCTGCACGAAATGACGCACGAACGCGACCGCCTTCTCGTTCATGCGCAGCTTGTCCGGATTCATCACACCGCCCGGCAGGAGCAGCGCGTCGTAATCCTCCGGACGCGCCTGATCGAGCGGCACGTCCACGGGCAGCTCGTCGCCCCACTTCGTGTGCTGCCAGCCCTTCACCTTGCCCGAGGCCGGGCTCACGAGATCGGCCTGGGCGCCTGCCTGCTCGAGCGCTTTTCTCGGTTCCGTCAGCTCGACCTGCTCGAATCCGTCGGTGGCCAGGATCGCCACCCGCTTTCCGTTCAGCTTCTCCGCCATCGTCGACCCCACCGCTGAGTGTTTCCGCTTCATGAGCGGTGGCCCGGGCCGCAAGAAGCGTGCGTCTCGCGGGCGTTCCCGGGCCGTCCTAGCTTGCCGGACGGCCCCTGTCCGAGGCCCCTGTTTCACCTCCCCCGGAGCGTCCCATGAAGCACCCGCGCTGGGCTCTGCCGCTGCTCGCGGCCGGCGCGCTCTCGCTCGCCGCGATCTCCTCGTTGGCCGCGCAGGAAAAGGGCGGCAGCGACGACGACGGTCCCTACACCCCGGTCGAGAACTGGCTGAAGCCGACCAAGGACGGATACCGCCCGGTCGGCTCGTACGCCGTCTACGCGGAAAGCCCGAATCGCGTCTTCATCGGCTACTCGCACGAGGACCCGGTCCCGCCGGCGGGTGGGCGGGGTGGACGCGGAGGCGGTGGTGGCGGCGCGGCGGGTGGAGGCGGCGGTGGACGCGGCGGTGCCGGCGGTGGCGCGGCGCAGCCCCCGCGCATCGAGCACAAGATCCTGGTCGTGGACGGCGACGGGAAGCAGAGCGAGGACTGGTCCAAGTGGGACTCGCTCTTCGCGACACCGCACTACATCACGGAGGACCCGCACGACCCGACGAAGGCGGTCTGGGTCGTGGACCGCGACGGATCCGTGGTCGTGAAGTTCTCGAACGACGGCTCCAAGGTGCTGCTGCACCTGGGCGAGAAGGGCGTGCAGCAGAGCGACAAGACCCACTTCGGTCGTCCCTCCGCGATCGCCTTCATGCCCGACGGCTCGTTCTACGTGTCCGACGGCTACGTGAACCGGCGCGTCGTGAAGTTCGACAAGGATGGGAAGTATCTGATGGAGTGGGGCGGCGTCGGCAGCGGGCCCGGCCAGTTCGCCGCGAACGGCCAGGTGCACGCGATCGCGATCGACGGACAGCACCGCGTCTACGTCGGCGACCGCGGCAACAAGCGCATCCAGATCTTCGACGAAAACGGGAAATTCCTGGACGAGTGGGACAACATCCAGGGTCCGTCCGACATCAAGATCATGAACGACGGCACGCTCTGGGTGGTGTCGGGCGTCGGCAACCGGCTCATCCGCTTCGACATCAAGACCGGCAAGCGGCTCGACTGGTGGGGGATGTACGGCAACTTCCCCGGCTCCTTCGACGACCCGCACTTCATCAGCGTCGACTCGCAGGGCGCGCTCTACGTCGCGATCTCGTCCAACATCAAGACGGGCGTCGAGAAGTACGTGCCCCGCGCGGACGGGGACAAGCGCCGTCTGATCGGCCAGCCACTCGTGGTGAAATGAGCGTAGCGGTCGGCTTCATCGGTCTCGGCATCATGGGCAAGCCGATGGCCCGCAACCTCATGAAGGCGGGCCATCGGCTGGTGGTGCACAACCGCACCGCGGCCAAGCAGGAAGAGCTCGTGCGGGAGGGCGCCAGGGCCGCGACGAACCCGCGCGAGGTCGCGGCGCAGAGCGACGTCGTCATCACGATCGTGAACGACTCGCCCGACGTGGAGAAGGTGATCGCGGGTCCGGACGGCGTGCTGGAGGCCATCCGGCCGGGCACGCTCGTGATCGACATGAGCACGATCTCGCCCGCGGTGACGCGCTCGCTCGCGGAGCGATTGCAGGCGAAGGGCGCTTCGATGCTCGACGCCCCGGTGAGCGGCGGCGACGTCGGCGCGATCCAGGGCACGCTCTCGATCATGGTCGGCGGCAGCGCGGCCGACTTCGAGCGCGCGCGGCCGCTCTTCGAGGCGATGGGCAAGAAGATCGTGCACGTGGGCGGCAACGGCGCCGGCCAGGTGACCAAGGCGGCCAACCAGGTCGCCGTCGCGGGCATCATCGCCGCGGTGTCGGAGGCGCTCGTGCTCGGCTCGCGGGGCGGTGTGCCGCCCGAGAAGATCATCGACGCGCTCTCCGGCGGCATGGCCGGCAACCGCGTGATGGAAGTGAAGCGCGACAAGTTCCTGACGCACCAGTTCACCGCGGGCTTCCGCACCGAGCTCCACCACAAGGATCTCGGCATCGCGCTGGCCGCCGCGCGCGAGATGGGCGTCGTGCTGCCGTTCACCGCGCTGGTCGACCAGTTCTTCCTGACGGTGATGCGGAAGGGCTTCGGCGGCGAGGACGACTCTGCGTTGATGCGCGTGATCGAGAACCTGTCCGAATACCAGATCGAATCCTGAACTCGACTTTTCGGAGACCCGGATGAATCGCCTCGCCCGCCGCGCCGCGCTGCTCTTCACGATCGGCTTCGCGTCCCTGCGGCCGCTCGCCGCGCGCGCGCAGCAGATGCCTCCCGGCACGCAGCACGAGGGCGCGGCCTTCACGTTCAACAAGATCGCCGAGGGCATCTACCACGTCGTCGGGACCGGCGCGATGCAGGTCGGCGCCAACTCGACCGTGGTGATCAACGACGACGACGTCCTGCTGGTGGACGATCACGCGTCGCCCGCGGCCGCGGCGGTGCTCATGGCCGAGATGAAGGCGATCACGAACAAGCCGCTGCGCTGGGTGGTGGACACGCACTTCCACTTCGACCACGCGCACGGCAACCAGGTGATCCCGCCCACCGCGCAGATCATCGGCAGCGAGTTCACGCGCCAGGCGCTCGCGGCGGGCGCGTCGAAGACCAGCCCCACGTGGAAGTTCGTCACGACGGCGGCGCAGGTCAGGGCGCTCCAGGCCCGGCTGGACACGACCAAGGCGCCCGAGGCGCGCGCGCAGCTCGAGCGGCAGATCAAGATCCAGCAGGCCTACGTGGAGGCCGTGGCCGTGATCAATCCGACGCCGCCCACGATCTCGTTCGACAAAGAGCTGAGGATGATGATGGGGAGCCGCGAGGTGCGGATCATGTTCCTGGGTCGCGCGCACACGGGCGGCGACGTGGTCGTCTTCCTGCCGAAGGAGAGGATCCTGATCGGCGGCGACATCGTCTCGACGATGACGTCGAACATGTCGGACGCGTGGGTGACCGAGTGGCCGCAGACGCTCGAGGAGCTGAAGAAGCTCGACTACGACATCATCCTGCCCGGCCACGGCCCCGCGTTCCGCGACACCAAGGTCCGCATCGACGCGTGGGAGTCCTACCTGAAGGATTTCGTCGCGCAAGGCACCGCGATGCACAAGGCGGGCGCGAGCGTCGACGAGGCCGCGGCCAAGATCGACATGCGCTCTCACGCCAAGGACTTCCCGCAGATCCGCGCGATCGGCCAGGACCACGACGCGGTCCAGCGGCTCTGGGACATCCTGGACGGCAAGGTCAAATAGAGCGCCTGCGGCGGCAGCACCTCGCGGTCGGGCTCATCGCGTTCGCCGCTTTTCTGGCGACCGGGCTGCACATGCGGCTCGACCTCGACATGGCGCACATGCCCGACGGGCCGCGCGCGCTGTACCGCTCGGGCCACATCTATCTGCTGTTCTCCGCACTGCTGAATGTGGCGCTCGGGCTGTACGTCACGCCGTGGGCCAAGGGGCCGCGCCGGCGATGGCAGGCGATGGGGTCCTCGGTGATCATGCTCGCCCCGGCGTTCTTCCTGTTCGGGTTCTTCGTGGAGACGCCGCGCGGGATGATCGACCGGCCGATCACGAAGGCGACCGTGATCCTGATCGCGCTCGGGCTGCTCTGCCACCTGCTCGCGTCGCTGGGGGCGCGGCGGGTCGACTAGCTAGGAGCTAGGCGCGCGGCCGCTCGAGCGCCGCGCGGTCCCACTTCGCGAGGTCCGCGGCCGCCGCGTACGTGCTGTCCACGAACGCGCGCAGGTCCGCTTCGGGAGTGCGCGAGCGCCGGACCGCCTCGTAGGGCAGGATGAACTCGCGCAGCTGCGGGTGATAGAACGCCGCTTCGGGCCGCACGCGGGCATCCTTGAGGCCTTCGGGCTCCGGCGCGGCGTACGCGTAGAAGACCGGCTCGTCCACCGTCGCGTTCGGCGACCAGCCGCCCGGCCAGAAGCCGTGGCTGATCACCTCGTGGCTGTACGCGTCGCGCATGAACGCCGGGCCCTCCATCGGCGGCGCCTTCCGTCCCGAGAAGCGCGTAGTGGCCAGGTCGAAGCTTCCCCAGAAGAAGTGGACCGGGCTCGCCTTGCCCATGAAGCCGCAGCGCGCGTCCCCCAGCACGCGCCCACTCGACAGCAGAATGCGGTGCAGCCGCTCGACGGGCGCGCGGTCGTAGCTCGCGTGCGCGGTGTCGCGGTCGAGCGCGATCGGCGCGGCGGTCTCGACCGACGTCGGCCAGATGCGCACCGGCAGCCCCAGATCCTTCAGCAGCCCGAGCGTCTCCGCGTAGAAGTCGGCGACCGTGCGCGGCTCGAGTGGCAGCGAGCGGACGTCACCCCGCGAGGTGCGGACATGCAGCAGATGGTCCGCGAAGTCGAATTCGATCGAGAACGGGACGTCGCCGAGGTGCAGCACACGGGTGGCGAGCCCGCGCGGACCGAGCTGGAGCGCGGAGCCCCAGCAGTGGTTGAGCGGGGGACCGTAGCCGACCGCGATCTTCCCGACGACCTGCGACCAGAGGTGCAGCGTGTCGTACGTGTCGCGCCAGCCGTCGAGCGGCAGCTCCGGCCAATTCGCCGCGCTCAACGTCCCATCCTACTGGGCCTCGGCGAGCGTGAGCGCGAACGCGTCCGGAGCGTCCGTCCAGCGCGCCGCGACCTGGAAGCCCGCGTCGGCGAGCAGCGCGTCCACGCCGGCCGGCGTGAACTTGTGGGAGCTCTCGGTCCAGATGGTCTCGCCGTCCGCGAACACGATGTCGACTTCGGCCGCTGGAACGCGCACCCGCTGCGCGCCGCGGGCGACCAGGTGCATCTCGACGCGCGACGCGGATGCGTTCCAGACGGCTCGGTGCTCCCAGCCGCGCAGGTCGAAGTCCGCGCCCAGATCGCGGTTGAGCCGCAGCAGCAGGTTCAGGTTGAACGCCGCGGTGACGCCGAGCGGGTCGTCGTACGCGAGCCGCAGCTCGCGCTCGGGCTTCACGAGGTCGGTGCCGAGCAGTAGCCCGTCACCCGGGCGCAGCGCGCCCCGCACCGTGCGCAGGAACGCGCGGGACTCGGCCGGATCGAAGTTGCCGAGGTTCGAGCCGAGGAAGAGCGCGAGCGCGCGGCCCGCGTGGTCGAAGGAGCGGGCCGCTTCGGCGAGGCCGTCCTGGTACTCGGCCTCGTGGGCGACGACGCGCACGCTCGGAAGCGAGCCGACGGTCTGGCTCGCGACGTCGAGCGCGCTCCGCGAGACGTCGACGAGGTGCACCGCGAGCGGGCGCCCGGCCAAGGCCGGCGCGGACAGCAGGCTCCGGAGCTTGGCCCCGCTGCCCGATCCGAGCTCCGCGACGGTGTCGAGCCCTCCGAGCCGGCGCGCGATCGCGTCGCGGTGGGCGAGCAGCAGCCGGTCTTCCGCCCGTGTGATGCGGTACCAGGGCAGCTGGCAGATCGCCTCGAACAGCGCCGAGCCGATCTCGTCGTAGAGGTAGCGCGTCGGCAGCCGGCGCGGGTCGCCCAGCAGCTGGCTGCGCACCTCGTCCGCCAGCCGCGCGGTCGGACGCTCCGCGTGCGCGCGCTCGAGCTTCGCGGCCGAGCTCACCGCGCGCACCTGAACGTCGCGTAGACGTACGGATAGCGCGGCCGGAACCAGTTGCGGAACGTCGGGCGCAACAATTCGGCCGCGGTCACCATGGACGCGCCCTTCATCACGTAGTGCTGCTCGTCGAAGAAGTCCGCCGAGTACTCGGGATAGGACGGGATCGGCTCGAAGCCGGGAAACGGACCGAAGCGCGTGGACGTCCACTCCCATCCGTTTCCCACGAGGTCGTCGACCCCCCAGGCGCTGCGACCGGCGGGATGGCTGCCCGCGGGCTCGGGATCCCAGCTCGCGAAGTCGAACGCGCCGTGCGCGTGCGTGGGCTTCGCGTCTCCCCAGGGGTGCATGCGCTCCGGGCCTTCAGGCGTGCCGAACGCGGCGCGCTGGAACTCGGCTTCGCTCATGAGGCGCGCGCCGTGCCAGCGCGCGTACGCGCTCGCCTCGGCCTGCGTGACGTAGACGGGCCAGGACTCGGGCAGCGGGAATCGATCGAACATGCCTCGCCATACCCAGCCGTCACCGTCCCGCTCCCAGAAGAGCGGATGCTCCGTCCCGCTCTCGCGCAGCCACGCGACGTCCTCGTCGCTCCACCAGCGCGGGTCGCGGTAGCCGCCGGCGTCCACGAACTCTCGGAACGCCGCGTTCGTCACGTCGTGCCGCTGCACCTGGAAGCCGGCCACGTCCGCGAAGGTGCGCGGTGACTCGTTGTCCCAGCCGAACTCCAGCTTCGCGCCGTCCTCGCCGAGCGTCGCCCGTCCGGTCGGCACGTCGATCCATTCCTGGCGGGGAACGGCGCCCGCCACGCGCGCGACGTATCCCGCCGGCTTCGTCTTCAGCTCGAGCGGCAGGCGATGCAGCATGTAGAGCAGCGTCTCCTGGTGCATCGCCTCGTGCTCGAGGATGGCGTACGCCGCGGCCCCGCGGTGCAGCAGGGGATCGCCGGGACGCTCGATCTCGCCGTGCTCGAGCGCGTCGAGCACGCGCCGGTCCGCTTCGTCGACGAACGCGCGCACGCGCTCGCGCGAGGGCCACAGGTCCTCGGGATTCCCGCGCGCGGCTTCGGCGGCCTCGGGATCGATGCCCCGCGCGAACAGCGTCTCCAGCTGCGGATCGATGCTCCGGCCGCCGAGCCCGCGCTTCACCAGCGTGTTGAAGCTGAAGGCCGGGAGATGGCCCTCGTAGAAGACGATCGGATTGCGGAGGTCGATCGGACGCGTGTAGTAGGCGTCCGCGTCCACCAGATCGAAGAGCGTCCGCGAGCGGGCCCGGTTGCGGCGGTACCACTCGCCCAGGGCGCGGCCGTCCACCGAAGGTGCGGTGCGGGGCCGGTTGGCCACCCTTGACCCGGTCATTATCGTCCGCCCATGGACAGAGGATGCGCGCATCTCAACGCTATCGAAACGGTCAAGAGGGCGCAGAAGCACGTGTGTGAGGAGTGCGTGAAGACGGGGAGCTCCTGGGTTCACCTGCGCACGTGTCAGGAATGCGGTGTCACCCTCTGCTGCGACTCCTCCCCGAATCAGCACGCCAGCAAGCACGCGCGCTCGTCCCACCATCCGGTGATCGCGTCGGCCGAGCGCGGTGAGCGCTGGCTGTACTGCTACCCGGACGACCTCTTCGTGGAGTACTAGGGACGAGCGTCCCGGTGTCCACGCCGCCCTATCGCGCCTTTCCGGTCCTCGAGAAGGCGCAGATCGCGCGCCTCGAGCGTCTCGGCGAGCGTCGCGAGATCCCCGCCGGCACGGTCCTGCAGCGTCCCGGCGACCTGGCCACCCACGTCTTCGTCGTGCTGCGCGGCCGCCTGTCCGCGCGGCGTCCGAACGACGACGGCGGCGAGGTGACGATCGATCCCGGGATGTTCACCGGTGAGGCGTCGCTCCTGTCGGGCCGGCGCACGATCGCGTTCATCGAGGCGGCCGAGCCGAGCGAGGTGATCGCGCTCGAGCGCGGCGAGGTGCTCGAGCTGATGGGGGCGGATCTCGAGGTCGGCGAGCTGCTGGTCGGCGAGTTCCTCCGCCGCCGCGTCGAGCTGATCGAGCGCGGCTTCTCCCAGGTGGTCCTGCTGGGCTCCGAGCACTCGCACGACTCGATGCGCCTGCGCGAATTCCTGACGCGGAACCGCCAGCCCTACCGGTGGCTCGACCTCGACCGCGACGTCGACGCGCGCGCCCTGCTCGACTCTCTGCGCGTTCCACTCGACGACCTGCCGGTGCTCGTCGGCTGCGACTCGAACGTCCTGCGCAATCCGAGCAACGGCGAGGTCGCCGAGCTGCTCGGGTTGAACGAAGGCATCGACCACGGCCACCCGCGCGATCTCGTCGTCGTGGGCGCCGGGCCTGCGGGTCTCGCCGCCGCCGTGTACGCCGCGTCGGAGGGGCTCGACGTGCTCACGCTCGAGACGCGCTTCCCGGGCGGCCAGGCGGGCTCGAGCTCGCGCATCGAGAACTACCTCGGCTTCCCCGCGGGCATCTCCGGCCTCGATCTCGCGGACCGCGCGTACACGCAGGCGCGCAAGTTCGGCGCGGAGATCGCGGTCGCCGAGTCGGGAATGCGGCTGCGCTGCGAGCGCCGGCCGATCGCGATCCAGACCGACGCGGCTCCGCGCATCGAAACGCGCGCGGTCGTGATCGCCACCGGCGCGGCGTACCGGCGGCTCGGCATCACCGGGACCGAGCGCTTCGAGGGAGCGGGGATCTACTACGCGGCGACGCCCATGGAAGCGCAGGGATGCGCCGGCGACGAGGTGATCGTCGTGGGCGGCGGCAACTCCGCCGGTCAGGCCGCGGTCTTCCTGGCGGCCACGGTGCGGAAGGTGAACCTGCTGGTGCGCGGCGACGGGCTGGCGGCGTCGATGTCGCAATATCTCATCCACCGCATCGGCCAGACGAAGAACATCGAGCTCCGCACGCACACCGAGATCGTCGGGCTCTCGGGTGACGACCACGTGCGCGAGGTCACGTGGCGGGACGCGCGCGCGAACGCCGACGAGGTGCGCACGATCGGGCACGTCTTCGTCATGGCGGGCGCGGTGCCGAACACCGCCTGGCTGGACGGCTGCGTGGCGCTGGACGACAGCGGCTTCGTGCTCACGGGCAACGCGCTCACGGACGACGTGCTCGCGCGCTTCGGCTGGCCGCTCGAGCGCCGGCCGCTCTTCCTCGAGACGAGCACGCCGGGGGTGTTCGCGGTCGGCGACGTCCGCGCGGGCAGCATGAAGCGCGTGGCGTCGGCGGTCGGGGAGGGCTCGAGCGCGGTCGCGCTCGTCCACCAGGTGCTGCACGAGTCCGCCTGAGGCGGATCTCTCCCTGCGCGACCAGGGCTACGCCGCTTCGACGGTCTCCGCGGGCTCGCCGCCGAGCGTGCGGGCGCCCGAAGCGTGTGCCAGCAGCCACCACACGTCCACCGCGAACGAGTAGACGAGCAGCGCGAGCGCGAGCGCCGTGACCGCGGTGGCGAACGGGACCGACGTGATCGGCGCGAGCGCGACGAGCAGCGACACGCCCTGCCATACGCACACCGTCTTGCGGCGGAAGCTCGGCGGAAGCGCGCCATCGAGCACCGGCCAGAGCAGTCCGGCGAAGACGAACAGGTAGCGCAGCGCGCCGATCAGGATGACCCAGGCGCCGAGCTTGCCGCCGCTCTTCAGCAGCATGGAGAGCGCGAGCAGCAGCAGCGCGTCCGTCTCCATGTCGAAGCGCGCGCCGAACGCGCTCGAGCTCCCGGTCGCCCGGGCCACCCGGCCGTCCACGAAGTCGAGCGACATCGCGGCGGTGGAGAGACCGAGGATCCACCAGGCTGCGGTGGTCGCGAGCATGGGCGGATTCAGCGCCAGCGCGCAGACGGGGAGGACCAGCGCCGCTCGGGCAAGCGTGACGCGGTTGGCGGCGCCGATCCCGAGGGCGGCCGCTCCCGGCAGCCGGCCCAGGATCACCACCGCGAGCACGGCGTAGAGGGCTTCGCTCGTGCCCAGATGGCTGGTCGGAAGGCCGAGCAGCCAGCAGGTTGCAGCAGACACGGCGGCTACGAGCAGCGCTCCAGCGGCCAGATCGACCAACCCACGGCTTCGCCGAGGCTGATCGACCGGAGCGCGCGGAGCGGGCCGCGTTGCAGTCGCCGTGGTCATCGGGTAGGCACCTTTCGCACCGGACGCGTGTGTCGAGAACCGCTCGACAGTTCTGGATCCGAACCCCCGGACGGGGAGAGATCGTGTCCGCCGAGCTCGCCCAGCCCGAGGCGGGCGAGGTGCTCGTGCGGGCGCTCTACTCCGGGATCAGCCGGGGGACGGAATCGCTCGTGTTCAGGGGAGAGGTCCCGGAATCACAGCACCAGGTCATGCGCGCCCCCTTCCAGGAGGGCGACTTCCCGGGACCGGTCAAATATGGGTACGCGAGCGTGGGGAAGGTATTGCGGTCGGAGGGCGAGGGTGCGGCCCCCCTGGTCGGCCGCACCGTCTTCGCCCTCTTTCCCCACCAGGATCTGTACACCGTTCCCGCCTCGGCGGTCACGCCCCTGCCCGAGGGGGTGCCCCCCGGCCGGGCGGTCCTGGCGGCCAACCTCGAGACGGCCGTGAACGCGGTCTGGGACGCCCGCCCGACGGCCGGCGACCGGATCGTGGTGGTCGGGGCGGGGGTGGTGGGGCTGCTGGTCGCCTGGCTCTGCCGCCAGGTGCCGGGCACCCGGGTCCTGGCGGTCGATCCGGACGGGTCGCGCGGAGCCGCCGCGGCGGGGCTGGGCGTCGAGTTCGCGACCACGCTGCCTCCCGGAGCGGACGCCGACCTCGTCGTCCACGCGAGCGGGACGTCCCAGGGGCTGAGCGCCGCGCTCGGGGTAGCGGGGGTCGAGGGCACCGTGCTCGAGCTGAGCTGGTACGGGAGCCGCTCCGTGGCG